>Ga0265327_10000594_pt1 | contig 60354 bp, 45 predicted proteins | sample 41621metaG_FD_202089 | JGI IMG/M metagenome (GOLD analysis project Ga0265327, IMG submission 202089) | Rhizosphere microbial communities from Carex aquatilis grown in University of Washington, Seatle, WA, United States - 4-16-21 metaG | ecosystem: Host-associated > Plants > Roots > Rhizosphere...
CGGTTGTGGCGGGGACAGGTCGGGGTGGAGGTACCGGAAGATCTGGGACGTTACATCGTGCAAACCGATGACTGCCGCTTCGTTGATCTGGGCACCATCTTCACCGTTTCCGCACAGCCGGGCAAGCGGACCGAGATGACGGTTGAAAAAGGTTTGGTCCGGGCGGAACGCATTTCCCTCGAAGGCGATGTCATTTCCGAGAAGCTCGTGCGGAAAGAGGAAGGAGTTATTCTCGATGGCTCGACCCGGGAGATTGAGGTCGTCAAAGCGACCACGCTCGGGCACGAGGCCCCTTTCAAGATTGCCGACCTGCCGTTCTTCATTCCACAGGCTTATCGCGATGCGGTTCTGGCTGCCGGGCCGATGATAGTTTGGGATTTCGAGCGCCAGTTCGATCCTTCAACATTCGGAAATCGCGTAGGCAACGGATATTCTCTAAAGATCAACGGGACCGCGAACGTGCAGGAGGGAGGTGCTGACAACCATTACCTCACGCTTGGAGTGGATGGAAAATCCGGGTGGCTGGAGTCACTCGAAAGCTGGCGCAAGGAAAGCGACTCTCCATTCACCGTGGAGTTGTGGGCGAGACCCAACAGCGTCCATTGGGGGAGCTTGCTGAGTTTCTGGGTCAATAACCCATTTGATCCGGTTCTGGGCAAAAAATTGAGGGGTTTACCGACTTACTTGTTATTGGAATTCACCCACTCGCGTGACTTTCAGGACTTCCCGAGCGAACCATCGTTGCGTTGTTGCTTCCGCACGCCTGCGACCGAGCACCCGACGAAGACCACGCCGGATGGGTTCAATGGGCAGATCTTTTCCCCGGGCCGCTATGAACCCGGAAAGTGGCATCACGTCGTCGCTCGCGTGGATCACGAAGAGCTTGTCCTGTTTCTGGACGGCCAACCAGTGGATCGACGTTCAAGCCGGTTGCCCCACCTTGGCGAAGTCGAACTGGCGCTCCGACTGGGAGCCCTTCACAACGACGGAAATCTCCGTCAATATACCGGTGCGATCGATGAAGTCGCGATCTATCCTCGGGCTTTGAGCAACGAAGAGATCACGGACCATTTCCAAAAGGTACACGAGGCGAACCGCTGAGGCGAATCCGATGCCGGACATTCCTGGAGTGACGCCTCACAGAATAGCCGAATCTTTCGCCCGGGTTTTCCACAACGGGCTATCATCGCCTGCTCCAAATACTTTCCAATCGGTTCGGAAACAAAGTTTTGCTAGAATGATTCAATCCATCTTCCTTTCCGTCGTTCTCTTCGGAGCGGCCTGCACCTCCTCCGCGCGCGCAGCCGACTTGAAACTCGCCGATCCCTTCGGCGATGAAATGGTCTTGCAGCAGGGAATGCAGGTTCCCGTGTGGGGCACCGCCGATGCGGGGGCGAATGTCACGGTGACCTTTGCCGGTCAGACAAAGGCCGTTGCTGCCAACGCGGGCGGCTACTGGAAAGTGGAACTCGCGCCGCTGGTGGCTTCGTTCGAAAACCGCACCCTCTCCGTCACCGATGGCAAGACGCGGCTGGAGGTGAAGGACGTGGTGGTGGGTGAAGTATGGATGTGTTCCGGCCAATCCAACATGGAGATGACCGTGTCGATGGCGGCCGATGCCAAAAAAGAAATCGCAGCGGCCAACTTCCCCGCCATCCGCCTGCGGGTGACGACACACAAGGTGGCTGAGCAGCCGACAGAGATGATCGATGCCGGCCCGTGGCGAGTATGTACGCCCGCCAATATTGTTCAGGATGGGACGACCTGGAAGGGATTCTCGGCTGCGGCTTATTATTTCGGGCGCGACATCCACCGCGAAATCAAGATGCCGGTGGGGTTGATCGAGGCCTCCTGGGGCGGCACCTATATCCAGCCGTGGACTCCCCAGGAAGGTTTCCGTTCCCAGCCAAAATTAGCGGCTGAAAGCGCGGCCTTGGACAAAGACTATGCGGCGGGCAAGGGAGCGTTGAAACTGAAACCGCCAGTCCCGGGACATTCCCCCACGCAGCCGACCACCATGTACAACGCCATGATCGCACCGTGGACCGGTTTCCCGGTGCGCGGCGTCATTTGGTACCAGGGGGAAAGCAGCTACTACAATCATGATGGCCCGCTGTATGCGGACCGAATGGCCGCGCTGGTGAGCGGCTGGCGTCATGCGTGGGGCCGCAGCGACGCGGACTTCCCTTTCTATTTCGTCCAGATCGCTTCTTACAGTTACGCTAAAACTCCACCCACCCCACCGCGCCCGGAGGAAATCGGTCCGTTTTGGGAAGCCCAGCAACGAGCCGCGCGTGATATTCCCAACACCGGCATGGTTCATACCCAGGATGTTGGCGAAGTCGGCAACATCCACCCGCACCGCAAGCAGGAGGTGGGTAGCCGCCTGGCGCGCTTGGCTCTGGCCCGCACCTATCGTGCCAAGTCCCAGGCTGGCAAGGCGATCACCGACGATACGGGGCCGGAATTCAAAGCTCTTGAAGCCAAGGGCAACACTCTGATCGTCACCTTCGCCTATGCGAAAAGCGGTCTGGCCTCCCGCGACGGCAAACCACTTTCCCACTTCGAGATTGCAGGCGACGACCATGTCTTTGCTCCCGCAGAAGCGCAAATCGCAGGCAGCACGGTCATTCTCAAAAGCGCCACCGTGCCGATGCCGGTCGAGATGCGTTTCGGGTGGAGCGATTCCGCCATGCCCAACCTAATGAACGGTGACAAACTGCCGGCTGCGACCTTCCACGCCACCACGAAGCCATGAAGACTCCAACTGTTTCCCCTTGTCACTGGATGCCACTTGCGGCGGCGGTATGCGCCATCGTCACAATCCTGCCCTCCACGGCGAGTGGGTCCGAAAACGAAGCGTCGAAAGAGCCGGTCCAAGGCAGGCCGCTTCAATACAATCTCAACATGGTTCACCACAATCCGGGTGAAAAGCCATTTGTTACCCCTTATCTGGATCCCGCTTTTCTGAAAGAACATGGATTCAACGGCTACATCCCGCGGGTGTTCATGCCGTGTTCGATCACCTACGATGAGTTTGATCCGACTCTGATGCCCGCCGGTTCGGAACTGAGAGCCCAAACCGAGGCCTACGCCAAGACCATCGATGAAATCATCCGCAAGGCGAAGGCGCAGGGCATGCCGGTTTATCCATTTACCGATCTGCTGGTGGTGCCCCAGGTTCTACAGGCGAAATACGGCAAGGAGATGGTGGCGCCGGATGGGAAGGAATACGCGGGGGGAGAGCATGCCAGCGCGGTCCTCGGCGGTTCCAAGCTTCGGGCCAGCATTCTCCAACCGCGCACGCAGGAAATTTTGCGGGCGCAGTGGGACGGCATCTTCAACCGCTTTCCGGATCTGGATGGCCTTACCGTGCGCTTCGGCGAAACCTATCTGCATGAATTCCCCGACTATGCGGGAGGCAGTCCGATTGCCGATGCCGAGGGCCAGATCGCCCTGATCAAACTCTTGCGCGAGGAGATCTGCGTAAAACGAAACAAGAAGGTGTTCTTCCGCACCTGGGATTTCGAAAACAGCCGCCATCCCGACTATTACCTTCAATTCACCAATGCGGTGGAACCACACCCCAACCTCGTTTTTTCCGTCAAGAACGTGGCCATGGATTTCCTCCGCATGCAGGCCTTCCATCCGTGCCTTGGCATCGGTAGGCACCAGCAGATCGTCGAGATCTCCTGCAACCCAGCCGGCATCGGCGGAAAGAACGCGCACCCCTACTACATCGGCAAAGGCGTGATCGACGGCTGGGAAGAAACCTCCTCAATCAAACACGAAGGTCCCGCCGGCAATCTGCGTGACATGCTGAAGCAACCTCAATTCGCCGGCCTCTGGACCTGGGCACGGGGCGATGGTTGGGCCGGCCCCTATACCCCCAACGAAATGTGGGTGGATATCAACGAATCGGTCTTCTCCGGTTTCGCCCGCAACCCGGCGCTTTCTGAAGAAGAATTGTTCAACCTCGCCGTCCATGCCCGCTGTGGGATCGACGGCGACGACTTGAAGAAGATGCGCGAGCTCTGCCTGCTTTCGGCGGACGCCATGGTGCGGGGAGAAAATTCCCTGGTCACCGAAACCGACGGATGGTGGTGCCGTGATCAATATCTGACAGCCATCGATCTTGAGCCGGTGGTGAAGGCCGGCAAGACCGGGGAAGTGCTGGCGGAAAAAGCCAAAGCTCTGGAGATGTGGCGTCACATCGAACAACTGGCGCGCGAGATCCACCTGCCCAATCCGGTGGATCAGAAATTCCTGGAAGTCTCCTGCACCTACGGTCGCATCAAGTATTCAGTGATGGGAGAACTCTGGAAGATGCAGTTGCTGGCCGCGCAGGCCAAGGTGGATCAGAAACCGATGGACCTCGAAAAACTACGTGCCGCCATCGCCGCCTACGACCGCTCGTTCGACGAGTGGCGGGCCCTCCGTGCCGCCAATCCGGAATCCTGCGCCACACTCTATCACGACGAGGTGACGAAATTCACCACCACCCTTCCTTTCGGCCCAGTGTTGAATACCTACCGCAAAATGGTCGTCAAGTAAGCATCCGGGTGAGGCCGGAAAATCTCAACATTTTAAAGCAACACACCTTGAAAAAACGCCTCTTCCTTCCTGCTCTGCTTTCTCTCGTCTTGCTTGCGCCTGGTGCCATGAGCGCGCCCGTCGCCTTCTATGTTTCGCCGGGTGGTGACGATCAAGATACCGGCACCGATGCCACCCATCCCTTCAAGACGATTGAAAAGGCACGCGATACGATCCGCCGGAAAAAGTACAACCAGAACATGCAGGCGGACCTCTTCGTCTATCTGCGCGGTGGAAGGTATGAATTGAACCACACGCTGGACTTCGATGCGCAGGATTCCGGCTCGCAGGGACACAGCGTGATCTACAAGGCCTATCAAAAAGAAGAACCCTTCATCTGCGGCGGACGCCGGATCACGGGCTGGAGACCGGTGCCGGGCAAGCCATACTTTGTCGCCGATGCGCCGGGACCGCTGGTAACTGTAAGTTCCAAGGACGCCGACCAGTCCTCAGCTTACCCATATTTCCCCGCGCTTTATGTCAACGGCGTATGTGGCATACGGGCTCGGTCCAATGACTTCCACACCGGCAGCCGCAAAGAATGGTGGCGGGAGCCGGGATCGCCAGCCCCGACCAAGGGCACCGACAAAAGCTACATGGAAGTACCGGGCACTGGCCTTGGCGTCCGCAAAGCGGATGTCAAAAATTACACCAATCCCGAGGATATCCGCCTCCAATGGGTGAATGTTTTCAAGAGCATCGATGTACCGATAGCCGCCTTGGTCGCTGCCCCGGACAACCCCGGGGAGATGATTTTCAAAATGAACCCGGGACATATGGGCTTCACCCGCTGGCTTGGGCCAAAAAAAGAATTTCTCATCGTCAACGCGCTGGAAGAATTGGACGAGCCGGGTGAGTGGTATCTCGATCAGAAAAAGCATTTGGTCTACGACTACCCCGCCGTCCGCGACGGCGACCTCAACCAGGCGGAAGTTTACGCGCCGTGCGTGGAGCCGTTGATGCGGGTGAACGGCGATCCGGCGAATCACGCGCACCACCTGCGCTTTGACGGCATCACCTTCCAGCACGGCAACTGGACCGGTGCCAAGACACAACTGCTGGGCTTCAGCCAAGCGGAAATCGGCGGCCCGCCAGGCGAATTGGTGTTTAACTTCGTCGACGATATGGCCGTGACTCGCTGCACGCTGCGCCACATGGCCGCTTGCGGCATCCAGCTCGATGAGGGTTGCTTCCGCATCCTGATCGAAGGCAACACAACCTATGACACCGTCGCCGCCGGCATCCTCGTCGGCCGCTGCAAAGGGGTGGACTATCCCGCCGGAAGCATCTGCACCGACATCATGATCCGCAACAATGTGGTGCGCGACACCGGCCGCGATTTCGCACAGGGCACCGGTCTCAGCATTATGTCGGTGCTCCGATGCAAGGTTTACCACAACGATATTTCAGACACCGCCTACACCGCCCTCCACGCACGCACCGGCGGCAAGGTCAAGGAGTTTAACCCCGGCATCGGCAAGTTGGAATATAAGTGGAACAAAGTGTCCAACTGCTTCGCCGATAGCAAGTGGGGCATCGCTGACGGCGGCGAAATCTATATGCACGGCCCTTATCCAGACAGCGAGGTGGCCGGGAATTACACGTTGCATAGCTTCCCCAGTGCGAACAACGATTACTACAGCGACGACCATTCGCACACGACCCGCTGGGTCGGCAATGTCAGCCGCGACACCCAGGCGATGAAGCCTTACAACGCCTGGTTCCCGGAAAATATTGGCGTGGCTTTTGACAACAACTATTCCGACAAACCCAACCCTGATGCGGGCCGGGGCGGCAAGCAAACGAACTTTCATCTGGTGACAAACAACCAATGGCCACCGGAAGCGCAGCGCATCATGAACAATGCCGGCCTGGAACCCGCTTTCCAATACCTGCTCAAAAACATCTACGGGCACGACAACTTGGCCGAAGGCAAACGCTGCCTCAGTTCGTCCGACATCGACAAAGACCACGGCGCGTCCGAAGCGACCGACAATCGCTGGAATTCCTTCTGGCGTGCCAGCGATTCGGCACAAGGCGCAAGCTGGTGGGAGGTAGATCTGGGCAAGGCGTATGTCATCCAAAAAGTTGCCATCATTCCCCGCCAGGACACATACGAGCCACAGGCGCGAAAGATGCTGGAGATTCAAGCATCCAACGATCCTTCATTCAAATCCCATGTGGTCCTGGCTGAGCGCACGGAATTGCCGTGGTATAACAAGCACTCCACCCCGGCTCGGGCCCAATATCCCGCCAACAACCTGTGGGAACAGTTCGTGAATATCAAGCAGGGCTACCGCTACCTGCGAGTGCAGTCCACCGATCCCCATGGCGTGCTGAGCATGGGCGAGTTCTTCGCTTACGGTTATCCGGCCGAGGCGCGTTAAACCTTTTCCAGCTCTTCCGTATGAAACCCGGCCCTTCTCTTTCATTCCTGCTTCTCATCGCCTTGCTTGCGCCTTGTGCCATGGCCGCACCCGCCGCCTTGTATGTCTCGCCGACTGGGGACGATCAAAACACCGGCACCGATGCCGCTCATCCTTTCAAAACGATTGAAAAAGCACGCGATACCATTCGTCTCAAAAAGTACAACCAGAACATGCAGGCGGACCTTTTCGTCTATCTGCGCGGTGGAAGGTATGAATTGAACCACACGCTGGACTTCGACGCGCAGGATTCCGGCTCGCAGGGACACAGCGTGATCTACAAGGCCTATCAAAAAGAAGAACCGGTCATCTGCGGCGGACGACGGGTGACAGGGTGGAAACCCGTGCCAGGCAAGCCGTATTTCGTCGCCAAAGTGCCCGTGGAGGCGACTGGTCCAGGGAAGGGCTTTGCTCCCTACTTCTGGCAACTCTATGTGGGCGGTGTGCGCGCAGAGCGCGCTCGTTCAAACGACATGCGGGTGAGCAGCCGCGCCGTCTGGTGGACCGGTACCGGCGTTGCGGCGGGCGTCTTCGTCAAAAAGACCGACATCAAGGATTATACGAATCCGCAAGACTTGCGCGTGCTGTGGTTGGAGGTGTTCAAAGCCATCGACATTCCAGTCGAAACCATCTCGCCAAGCCCGGACAACCCGGACGAAGTGATTTTGAAATTCAAGCCACCTGGCTTCGACAAGATTGCCAACTGGCTGAAGGAGCCGCAGAAAAAGCCCTTTTTCATCGTCAATGCGCTGGAGGAACTGGATGAACCCGGCGAGTGGTACCTCGACCAGAAAGAGCGCCTGATCTATGACTATCCGGCAACGGGCCGCACGGACCTCAATCAGGCGGATGTGTACGCTCCTTGCGTGGAGCATCTGGTGAAGGTGAACGGCACCCAGGCCCAGCCGGCGCACCACTTGCACCTCGACGGCATCACCTTCCAGAACGGCAACTGGACCGGCGGCAAAGACCGCTACCTGGGCTGGAGCCAAGCGGAAATCGACCAAGACTACCAAAGTCAGATCCCCGGACAAGTCGTCTTTGCCTTTGCCGACGACATCTCCGTGACAAGCTGCACCGTGCGCCACATGGGATCGTGCGGCATCCAACTTCTCAAGGGCTGCCACCGCGCACTGATCGAAGGCAACACGACCTATGACACCACCGGCGCAGGCATCGCAGCGGGCGTTTATTTACGGAAGCAGGAAACTATCCCCGCCTCCGATGTCTGCACCGACATCAAGATCCGCAACAATGTGGTGCGCGACACCGGCCGCGATTACGGGCAGGCCACCGGTATCAGCCTGTTTGCCGTCCACAACTGCCTGGTTGAGCACAACGATGTCTCGGACACTGCCTACACCGCTATCCATGCCCGCATCGGCGACAGTGGCACCGTTAATCCGGCCATCGGCAAGCTGGAATACAAATTCAACAAAGTCTCCAACTCTTTCGCGGATCTCAAATGGGGGATCAGCGACGGCGGTGCGCTGTACATGCATGGGCGCTACCCCGGCAGCCTGGTTGAAGGCAATGTTTCGCTGCACGCCAACCCCGGCATCAATGACGAGTATTACAGCGACAACTATTCCCACACGGTGCGCTGGAACGGCAATATCAGCCGGGACAGCCATGCGATGAGGCCGTATTACGCTTGGATGGCCGCCAATGTCGGCGTGACCTTCGACGGCAACTACTCCGACCGGCCCAGCCCGAGCGTGGGCGGAGGTGGCAAGCAGACGAACTTCCACTTGGTAAAGGACAACCAATGGCCGCCGGAAGCGCAGCTCATCATGGACAATGCTGGCTTGGAACCCGCATTCCAGCACCTGCTCAAAACCGTCTACGGCCATGACAACCTGGCTGAAGGCAAGCGCTGCGTCAGTTCGTCCGACATGGACAAAGACCACGGCCCGTCCTTGGCGACGGATGGCGGCTGGAAAACCTTCTGGCAGGCCGATGCCAAGGCGGCAGGTGCAAGCTGGTGGGAGGTGGATTTGGGCAAGACCTATGTACTCCAAAAAGTAGCCATCATGCCGCGCCAGGACAAGTATGACCCGCAGGCGCAGAAGATGCTGGAAATTCAGGCTTCCAATGACCCGACCTTCAAATCCCACGTGGTGCTGGCGGAGCGCGGAGAGATCCCGTGGTACAACAAAAAATCCCCCGTGGGCCGGGACCAATACCCCGCCACCAACCTTTGGGAGCAGTTCCTGAACATCAACCAAGGCTACCGCTACTTGCGCGTGCAATCCACCGATCCTCATGGCGTCTTGAGCATGAGCGAGTTCTTTGCATGCGGCTATTTGGCCACGACACCTTGACCCTTCCCACTTTTCGACTGCTTTCCCTGGCCTTAACCCCCCATGAAAACGTCCACTATCTCCGTCCTCCCCGTCGATATTACTTTACTCTGAAATGTCCTCATACCCGGCCTTGCCGCTGCTCCAGGGGTGCTTGATCCAACCGCTCTCGGGCCGCCAGCGAAGCAGCGGAATGGTGCGACACATGGAGTCAGCCGGCCGAAAAAACCGACCTCCCTCGGGTGCTCATCCTCTGCGATTCCATTTCCAGTGGATATTGCAACACCGTCATCGCCCACTTGAAAGGCAAGGCCTATGTGGCCCGGCTATCCACCTCCTATGGCATTGACGACGCCACATTGCACTAAATGATCCTCGCCCACGTACGCAACAATGAGTTCGCCGTCTTCCAGCTCAACAACGGCCTCCAAGGGGCGGCTTGTTCCGCCGAAGTTTATGAGAGGCTGCCCAAGTGTTGGATTGTGGAACGAACCTTTGGCTGGCACTCAGTATCAGGTGCGGGTGTGCCGGGGCTGGCACCACCACATGTCGCTACGCTGCCTGGCGATGCTCTTCATGCTCAAGGAGCAGATCCGGACGCAGAAGATCATCCCGTTGCTGAGCTACCGGGACCTGACCGAGTTGCTCGACTACTATCTTCCACGTAGGAGCGCGACAGAAGAAGAGGTGCTGCGGCAAATACAAAAGCGCCACCGGAAACGTCGGGAAGACATCGAACGCAGACAAAAATCCCGCGATCAGTCCATCAGCCAATTTAACTAAGTAGAACTAAGGCGGCTGAATCTTCATTTTGTGGGGCGTGGGTGTCGAAGCGTTTGGGCAGCACTCCGCGCTGCCAGGCTGACATTGTAGAGATTGTTCGGATTTAGCGATCGGGTTGGCTTCGGCCAGTGAGAGGGCTACCCAGTACCTTGGACCTAACGACCACCTATCCTCCTCAACAACGCCGGCCTCTGGGAGGCGCTGCGCGACCGCGCAGCGAGCTGAACGCGCAAGGGGATAGGCAAGCAATAGGTTACCCGATTCGGGCAGCGTTAGCTGTTCCAGTGGGCATACCGCGAATTTCCTGAAAAATATTTGTCGGTTCAAGACCGCTCACAAACGAGCACCGGCTGTCTGGAAAAAGTGGCCGGAGAATGGCCGGAAGTCCGACTTCTCGCACAAAAAAATCGGGCCGGGATTTCTCCCGACCCGTTGATCATCAGATGGTGCGCGCGAAAGGACTCGAACCTTCACACCCTTGCGAGTACTAGAACCTGAATCTAGCGCGTCTACCAATTCCGCCACGCGCGCATCTGTTGTTTTCACCGGCGAACCGGCGGGGCGCAAAGCACCATAGTGCGGAGGGGATTGCAACATCGATTTGAAAGAATTTTCGGATCGAATCCGGTCCGCTCGCGGGGCGCTTTGGACATTGTCACCCTTACCCCCAGCCCTTCATGATGGCCCGCATGCAAAAGCTCACTCCGATCGGCATGGTGGTCGTTCTGGCCGGCCTCGCCGTTTACTTCCAGGCCCACTCCGTGGCGGCCCCGCCCCAGGAGCCGGCCAAGGCTGAAGGTCCCGCCGGCCCGGGGTCGGAAAAGGCTCCGGCCACGCCGAAGTCGGCACCGGCCGCTGGCACCACCGTCCCCCTGGAAACCTCATCGGTGACTCCGGCCAAGCCATGGCCGCAGGCGGCCTCGGACATTCCCGCCGACCCGAAGGCCGTGTTCGGCACCCTTCCGAATGGCTTCCGCTACCTGATCTATCCGAACCATGAGCCGCACAAGCGGGTGTCGCTGCGTCTCCACATCGCCTCCGGCTCACTCATGGAGAAGGATGACCAGCAGGGCCTGGCCCACTTCATGGAGCACATGGTCTTCAACGGCTCCAAGAACTACAAGGCGGACGAGCTCGTGCCGATCATGCAGCGTCTCGGCATCGGCTTCGGTGCTCATGTGAACGCCTATACCTCCTACGACCAGACCGTTTACATGCTCGACCTGCCGGAGCTGTCCAGGGACGTGCTCGACCTCGGCTTCAATGTGCTGCGTGACTTCGGCGATGGCGCCCTGCTCGACACGGAGGAGATCGACAAGGAGCGCGGTGTGATCCTTTCCGAGAAAACCAGCCGCGATTCCGTGGAGACCCGCCTGGAGGAAAAGGAGTATGCCGAACTCCTCCCCGGCTCACTCATTGCGAACCGCTTTCCCATCGGCAAGGAGGACGTCATTTCCAAGGCCCCGCGTGAGCGTTTCGTGGACTACTACAGCCGTTTCTACATCCCCTCTCGCATGACCTTCATCGTCGTCGGCGATGTCGATCCGGCCGCGATGAAGGAGCGCATCGAACAGGCTTTCGGCTCGATGAAAAATCCCGCCAACCCGGGCAAGGATCCGGACCTGGGGCCGGTCAAGTCCCCCGATGGCCTGGAAGCCGCCGTTTTCACCGACAAGGAAGTGGCCACCACCGAGATCGCGATGATGTCGGTGCGTCCGCTCACGCCGAAGCCGGACACCAGCGCGAACCGCATCGCCCTGATGCCCCTGCAGGTCGCGAATTCGATGATTGGCCGGCGCTTCGAGCGACTCTCGAAGAAGCAGGACTCCCCCATCCTCTCGGGCTCCGCCGTGCGCGAGGAAATGTTCAACCACGTCGAGTTCGGCCAGGTGGCCGTGACCGTGACCGATTCCCGCTGGCAGGAAGCAGTGCCGATCCTCGAACAGGAATTCCGCCGTGCGATCGACTTCGGCTTCACCGACTCGGAACTGGCCGAGGCCAAGGCCAATCTCATCAATGCCTACCAGCAGGCGGTGAAGACGAAGTCCACCCGCCAATCGGAAGACATCGCCACCGAAATAGCCAAGGTGATGCCGCAGGAGGACGTGTTCTCCACCCCCGAGACGGATCTGGAAATCGCCATGAAGGGCCTCTCCGCCCTCACACCCGAGACCTGCCATAAGGCACTGAAGGATTTCTGGAATGATGCCGGCATTCACCTGATCCTCACCGCGAGAGAGGCTCCTGAGTCCGCCAAGGGCGACCTGGCCGCACTGTTCCAAGAATCCCACGGCAAGGAAATCACCGCTCCGGTGGGGGCCAAGGTGGCCACCTTCGCCTACACGAACTTCGGCCCCGCCGGCAAGGTGGTTTCCGAGAAGAAGATCGACGATCTCGGTATCACCCAGCTCGTCCTCTCCAACAACGTCCACATCAATCTGAAGAAGACCGACTTCGAAAAGGACAAGATTTCCCTGTTCGCCCGCATCGGCTCCGGCCAGCTCACGCAGCCGGCCGACAAGCCCGGCCTCAACGTGCTGGCCAAGGCACTCCTCTCCGGCGGCGGCCTCGGCAAGCACTCCGTCGATGACCTCGAACAAATCCTCGCCGGCCGCAATGTCGAGGCGGACGTCGGCATCGGGGAGGATTGCTTCACGCTCAGCGGTGCCGCAACGCCGGAGGACTTCGGCTTGGAAATGCAGCTCGCCTGCGCCGCAATCACCGACCCAGGCTACCGCGAGGAAGCGCTGTGGCAGTTCCGCAAGGCCCTCCCCAGCATCGACCAGCAGCTCAAGCACTCCACCGCCGGCCCCGAGTCCGAGATCGAGGGCTGGCTGCATGGCGGCGATTCCCGCTTCGTCTTCCCGCCGGTCGCCAAGCTCGGAGCCTACACCATCGAGGACGTCAAAAAGTGGGTCACCTCCGACCTTGAAAAGGGTTACTTCGAGCTGAGCATTGTGGGAGATTTCGACCAGCAGGCGATCATGCCAGCCCTCCTCAGCACCGTCGGTGCCCTACCGAAACGCGCCGCCACCAAGCCCGCCCTGGAAAACCTGCGCAAGGTGAAGTTCCCCGCGGCTCCGGACGCCAAGCTCTACACCTTCGACAGCAAGATTCCCACCGCCATGTCCCTCGCCTACTGGCGCACCGATGGCGTCCGCGGCAATACCCAGGAAGCCCGCCGCCTCAACATCCTCGCCAGCATCTATGGAGATCGCCTGCGCAAGGAGATCCGGGAAAAGCTCGGCGCCTCCTACAGCCCGGATGCCGGTGCCACCGGATCCGACGCCCTTGAGAACTTCGGCTACATCATCGGCGAGGCCACGGCCAAGCCCGAGGACGTCGAACGGCTCGGCACCGTCATGCGCGATCTCGCCAACTCGCTCTCCGCCGAGGGTGCCACGGCCGACGAACTCGACCGCGCCAAGAAGCCCGTCCTTTCCACGCTTGAGAAATCGCACCGGGAGAATTCCTACTGGCTGTCCACCGTCCTGGCCCAATGCCAGGAAGATCCCAACCGCCTGGAACTCGCCCGCCACCGCGACAGCGACTACCGCTCCGTCAGCCTCAAGGAAGTAAACGAGCTCGCGAAGAGATACCTCGGCTCCGGCAATGCCATCACCGTCGGCATCAAGCCGAAGGAGTAGTTCACCGTGGAAACCCCGCCCTCCCGGCAACCTTTCAGAGCGGTGGCGACGTGGTGCCTCTGTGCCTCGTTCGTCGGCATCCACGGCCTCGTGACCTATTGCTTCGGTCCGGCCGTGCTGAAGTCATTCGATTTCGTGCCCGCCAATCCTTGGCGGCTGGGAGGCCTGACCTTCGTCACCGCGACGTTCCTGCACTACGGTTGGCTGCACGTGGGATCCAACGTGTGCATGACGCTTTTCTCCGGCGTGCATGTCGAGCACCTCATCGGACGCTGGCGCGTTCTACTGGTCTTCGTCGTGGCCGGAGCGGCGGGACATGTGGCGCATCGGCTGCTTGATCCGCGTTTGTTCTGGCACTCCGGCGGAGCCAGCGGCGGTGCCTACGGGCTGATGACCTTCTACTGCCTGGCCTATCGGCGCGAGTCGATCCGGTCCATGGCCACGCGCCTGCGCCGCTGGCTGCACCTCAAAACGCCCGCCCATCGTCCGAATGCATTCCAGCGTTTCAGGCGTTCATGCCTGAAACGCCTCGGCATTCCGAAGGGCCGCCTCACGGTTCTCCATTTGCTGGTCGCATTTGTCCTGTTCGAAGCGGCCGGCTTGGCACGGCAACGCGCCGGCCTGACCGCGGTGTCCTCGGCCGCCCACCTCGGAGGCACCCTTGCCGGAGCGGCCTGTTATTGCCTGTGGAAGCGGGTAAAATCGACCCGACCGGCGCTCGTCTCCCGTCATCCCTGATCATCCCGCCCCACACACTCCCTTTTTATTACTAGCCGGTTGGGGATTTGCGGCATGGACTTTCCGTCACAGCACCCGCTAGACAAAAGCCTTCCGCAGCCACGCTCTCCGCGTAGCCATCGACACTCACGACCTGTTTCTCATGCAACGCATCACCCCGCTCGCCCTCGCCGCCGCCCTCGGTGCCGCCGCCGTCCATCCGACGTGCGTGCAGGCCGAGGAAGCCGTCACTCCGCCCATCAGCCTCTCCGCAGCAACCGCCGCCAAGCCCTGGCCGCAGGAAAAATCCGATATTCCGGCCGATCCGAAGGCCGTCTTCGGCACCCTGCCGAACGGTTTCCGCTACATGATCTATCCGAATGCAGAGCCACCCGGCCGCGTCTCGCTGCGCCTGCACATCGCCTCCGGTTCGCTGATGGAGAAGGACGACCAGCAGGGCCTCGCCCACTTCATGGAGCACATGGTCTTCAACGGCTCGAAGCACTTCAAAGGGCCGGACCTTGTCCCCACCATGCAGCGCCTCGGCATCGGCTTCGGCGCCCACGTCAATGCCTACACCTCCTGGAACCAGACGGTGTACATGCTCAACCTGCCCAAGCTCACCGATGACGTGCTCGACCTCGGCTTCAACGTCATGCGCGACTTCGGCGACGGCGCGCTCCTTGAACCGAAGGAAGTCGACCGTGAGCGCGGCGTCATCCTCTCCGAAAAAGTCAGCCGCGACACCGTCCAGTCCCGCCTCCAGGAAAAGCAGTACAACGAACTTCTGCCCGGCTCGCTCATCGCCAGGCGCATCCCGATCGGCAAGGAAGACGTCATTTCAAAGGCACCGCGTGACCGCTTCACCGACTACTACGGCCGCTACTACATCCCCTCCCGCATGACCTTCATCGTGGTCGGCGACATTGACCCGGCAGTGATGAAGCAGCGCATCGAGAAAACCTTTGGCTCGATGAAGGACCCGGTGAACGCCGGCGTCGAACCCGATCTCGGTCCGGTCAAGCCGGCCAAGGGCGTGGAGGCCGCCGTCTTCACCGACAAGGAAGTCCCCTCCACCGAGCTCGCGCTCGTGTCCGTGCGCCCCTTCACGCGCAAGCCGGACACCTCCGCGAACCGGATCGCCCGCATGCCGCTGGACGTCGCCAACTCGATGATCGGCCGCCGCTTCGAGCGCCTTTCGAAAAAGGAAAACTCGCCCATTCTCGGTGGCGGTGCCAGCCGTGACGACCTCTTCAACCACGCCGAACTCGGCAACGTGGAAGTCTCCGTCGCCGACTCCCGCTGGGAGGAAGCCGTGCCGGTGCTGGAGCAGGAATTCCGCCGTGCGGTCGAATACGGCTTCACCGATGCCGAACTCGCCGAAGCCAAGGCCAATCTCCTCAATGCCTACGAGCAGGAGGTGAAAACCCAGTCCACCCGCAAGTCCGAGACCATCGCCACCGAGATCGCCAAGGTGATGCCGAATGAGGAAGTCTGGTCCTCTCCCGAGACCGACCTCGAAATCGCGAAGAAGGGCCTCGCCGCCCTGACGCCCGATGTTTGCCACAAGGCGCTCCAGGCATTCTGGAAGGATCAGGGCGTGCACCTGATCCTCACCACCAAGGAAGCCAAGCCCACCGCCAAGGACGATCTCGCCGCCGACTACAAGGCCTCCCACGCCAAGCCGGTCGAAGCCCCCACCGGCTCCAAGGCCACCCCCTTCGGCTACACCGACTTTGGTCCCGCCGGCACGGTCGTGACCGAGAAGAAAGTGGACGACCTCGGCATCACCCAGCTCGTCTTTTCCAACAACATCCGCGTCAACCTCAAGAAGACCGACTTTGACAAGGACAAGATTTCCCTGTTCGCCCGCATCGGCTCCGGCCAGCTCAGCCTTCCCAAGGACAAGCCGGGTCTGCCGATCGTGGCCAAGTCGGTTCTCGGCGGCGGCGGCCTCGGCAAGCACTCGGTCGATGACCTCGAGCAAATCCTGGCAGGCAAGAACGTCGGCGCGACCCTCGGTGTTTCCGAAGACGCCTTCGTGCTCTCGGGTGGCTGCACCCCGGACGATCTTGATCTGGAGCTCAATCTGGCCTGCGCCACCCTCACCGACCCCGGCTACCGCGAGGAGGCTTTGTGGCAGTTCCGCAAGCAGCTCCCCAGCATCGACCAGCAGCTCAAGCACTCGCCCGCCGGACCGCAGAGCGAAATGAACGCCTGGCTTCATGGCGGTGATCCGCGCTACACCCTGCCTTCCATCGAAAAGCTCGGCTCTTACACCATCGATGACGTGAAGAGCTGGATCGCACCCGATCTGGCCAAGGGTTACCTCGAACTCAGCATCGTGGGTGACTACGATGAGGCGACCATCATCCCGAAGTTGCTGAAGACGTTTGGTGCCCTGCCCTTCCGTGTGGCCACCAAGCCGAACCTCGATGACCTGCGCAAGGTGACGCTCCCCGCCACACCCGCCGGCAAGATCTTCACCTTCGACAGCAAGATCCCCACCGCCATTTCGATCTCCATGTGGCCCACCGACGGTGTCCGCGGCCACACCGCCGAGATGCGCCGTCTCAACATCCTGGCTGAGATCTACGGTGACCGCCTGCGCGTGGAAATCCGCCAGAAAATGGGAGCCTCCTACAGCCCGCGTGCCAAGGCGGACAGCTCCGATGCCCTCATCGGTTTCGGCTATCTCAACGGTGTCGCCACCGCCAAGCCGGAAGATGTCGATCATCTCAACCAGGTGATGCGCGACCTTGCCGACACCCTCGCCAAGGAAGGTGCCACCGCCGACGAACTCGATCGCGCCAAGACCCCGATGCTCTCGAATCTTGAGAAGGCCAATCGCGACAACAGCTACTGGCTCGGCACCGTGCTTTCGCAGTCCCAGGAGGATCCCAGGAAGCTCGACCTCGCCCGCGAACGCGATGCCGATTACAAGTCGATCACGCTCGAAGAGATCAACGCCCTTGCCAAAAAATACCTCGGCGCCGACCACATCCTCACCGTCGGCATCAAGCCTGCACAGTAAGGAGCAAGGCAGAACGAACCCATTTCATCCTGGCTACGGCATCCATCGTAGCCGGGGGTGAAGCCCTCATTCTTATACACAACTTTCAACCGGCCTGACCGCGGTTGAACCTCTTAATCCCGAAGGGATGGAGGAAATTAGCCGGTGCCGGAGGAGCCCTGGCGACGACCCCACCGGAAAGCGAGCAAACCATCCGGCATCCCGGAGGGATGCGGGAGGCGTCGCAGCAAGAATCAGCCCACGAAGACCAAGGGCCTCTCCCGCACACCTCCGGCGTGCCAATCAACTTTTCGATCTGACCGGTGGAGTCGTCGCCAAGGCTCCTCCGCCACCGGCTACACTCCGATGCCCCTACCGGGGCAAAGAGCGGAAATGTGCATAAAAATCAGGGGGAAATGACTTCTGGCCAACGGTCCAATTGAAGGGATTTTTCAGATCCCCCTAAATCTGCGTCATCTGCGAAATCTGCGGTCAAACTTCTTCGTCCGAATCGCCCACTCAGCGCCTCACCACCGCGCCCACTGCGATTCCGAGGCCGCCGATCAGGAACAGCCCGGGAAACCAGATCGAGTAGAGCGAGGCCTGCGAGTCCACTTTCAGAATCGCGAAGGCCGGGTTCCCCGGATCCACGCGGCAGGTCGTCAACTTCCCCACCGGATAGTCGGCCACCAACTTCTCAGGCTCCTCCCGCCGTGAACTCCACGGGCTGGCGCGCCAGGTCCAGTGGGTCCCGGTGAACGCCTTGCCCTGGGCCTCGTAGCCATACTGGATCGAAAACTGAAACTCCGGCGCGGAATTCGGATCCACCCGCCGCTCCTCCACCCCCGAGGCCAGCACCCGACACGGCACCTCCGGCCACGATCGCATCGCATGCGCCCGCTCAAACGACCGCCACATCAGCCAGCAAAAAAAGCCCCCGGCCAGCGCCAGCGCCAGCCCGATCATCACCAGGTAAATCCGTCCCGCCGTGGAAGCGCCTGCCATGCACGCTGCATACCCCGTCACTCTCTCGCGCGCAACTGGTGAGCGACTGGATCAGGAACATTCCTGACCGGATCCACATTCGGCCATATTGAAATAGGGCCAGACTCGATAATCGCCACTCTGGCAAATCAGATCAATTTCGTGTTGGATTTTGACGTCTTTGCCCAGGAGTTTGTCGAACCACGTTGGTCGATAGGTATCCAGAAAGCCAACCGGCAGCCGTGTGGCAGGCCACCGGTACTCGATATCGGACTTCAAGAATGAGATCCACCGCGCCACCCGTGCCCTTGATTCGGGGTGATCCAGAACGCTCGTAAGAAAACCATCCTGTTCATCCACAATGTCGTGAAGGGTCGCCTTAAACGCCGCGACCACCGGATCTTCCGAACCCAAGTTCAAATCCAGCAGCAGATCCTCAAATTCGAAGCTCCTGATCCTGCCCGCCTTGGCAGACGAGATCAAATTGGCCAGCACATCTCTGGATACACGATCAATCATCGCTTCAGCCATTGCCGGACAGGAATGAGATCGTGACAGATTCTGAAATTCCACCGGCCCGTCAATTCTCCCACTTTGCGATTCCATTTTCAATCGCCTTCCGCACGGAGTCACGCACTTCCGGCGGAGCGCATCGTCCCGGAAGGCGGGTTCGCCGCCAGGTATGGCGCTACCGCCCGACAGCCCCCTGACTCCGCCCGGGGGTTTTGCTTGGCCCTTGGAACCGGCGGGCTACCATACCGGCATGAGCGATACCGCCGCCCGCATTCCCGAGGATCTGAAAAACGCGATGAGAGCCAAGGACACCACGGCCCTCAACGCCTTGCGCGCCTTGAAGACCGCGCTGACCAATGCCGCCATCGAAAAGGGCGGTCTCGGCACCCTGCTGGACGAGCCCGAGGTGCTCGCCATCGTTCGCAAGCAGATCAAGCAGCGCCAGGATTCCATCGCCCAGTTCGAGCAGCACGGCCGCCCGGAGCTGGCCGAGACCGAAAAGGCCGAAATCGCCGTCCTTTCGAAGTATCTCCCCGCCGCCCTCGGTGAGGAAGAGATCGCCGCCATCGTCGAGCAGGCCGCCACCGACACCGGCGCCACCGGCAAGGCGGACATGGGCAAGGTGATGAAGCGCGCCCAGGAGCTGGCCGATGGCCGAGCCGATGGCAAGGTGCTCTCCGCCGCCGTGATGAAGCGCCTTTCCTGAGACCATCCATGTCCTGCTGCGCGATTCTGGTCGCCGCCGGTTCCAGCCGGCGGATGGGCTTCGACAAACTGGCCGCTCCGCTCGCGGGCCTGCCGGTACTGCGTCGCAGCCTCGAGGCCTTCCTGGCCGCGCCGTCGATTACGACGGTCGTCGTAGTTGCCCCGCAGGATCGCTTCGACGACCTCCTGGGCGGCACGTTTCTGAAACCGGTGATCCGCGTGGACGGCGGCGATTCCCGCCAGCACTCGGTGCAGAACGGCCTCGCCGCCGTCCCCGCCGGCACGATCCTCGTGGCGATCCACGACGGAGCCCGCCCGCTGGTCAGCCCGGAAGCGATCGACCGCTGCGTGGCCGTCGCCCGCGAGTTCGGTGCCGCCGCCCTGGCCCGTCCGGTGACGGAAACGCTGAAGCGGGCCGATGCCGACGGGCTCTCCCGCGAGTCGGTGGACCGCGACCTTCTGTGGTTCATGGAAACCCCGCAGTGTTTCCAACTGCCGCTGATCCTCCGCGCCTACGAGGAAGTGACCCGCCGCAACCTCACCGTCACCGACGAAGTTTCCGCCCTGGAAGCCATCGGCACCGCCACCCGGCTCGTGGATGGCAGACATCCGAATTTGAAAATCACCCATCCCTCCGACCTCGCGCTCGCCGAGGCCCTACTACGCGCATGAGCGGCCCCCGCTATTCCTGGCAGACGCTTCCCGGCGGTCCGCGTCTCGCCATCGCCACCCTCCCGGCCTCCGAGTGTGCCGCCCTTTCCATCTACATCCCGGCCGGCAGCCGCGACGAACACGACGTGCCAGCCGGCCTCGCCCACTTCGTGGAGCACATGGTGTTCAAGGGCACCGCCCGCCGCAGCGCCCGCGAACTCAGCCTCGAAATCGAAAGCGCCGGCGGCCAGATCAATGCCTGCACCAGCGAGGACCAGACCGTTTACGAAGGCCGTGGCGAAGCCTCGCTGCTGCCGCTGCTGGCGGACGTGCTCGCCGACATGGTCTGGCGGCCCACCTTTCCGAAGGAGGAAATCGGACTGGAGCGCGATGTGATCGCCGAGGAGATCACGATGTATCGCGAAAGCCCGTCCGACCACATCGGCGACCTTCTTTCCGAGGCCCTATGGTCCCCTCACCCGCTCGGCCACGCCATCTCCGGCAGCCTCGAGTCCATTACCGCAATCGGACGCAAAGAGCTCGCCCTGTTCCGTGACCGCCACCATTTCCGCAACGACCTCGTCATCGCCATCGCGGGTCCGTTTTCGGAACAGCAGGCGCTCGATGCCATCGCGCCGCATCTTCCTACGACGTTTCACGTAGCCGAGCAACGCGCCCTCTTCGACCGCACCGCCGCCGCGCCGCGCGAGATTATCGACCGCCGCGACACCGAGCAACTCCAGCTCGCCCTGGCCTGGCATGCCCCCGGCAAGCACCATCCCGCCCGCCACGCCATGCGCCTGCTCAGCCTCATGCTCGGGGAAACCGCCAGCTCGCGCCTCTTCCTCAGCCTTCGCGAGGAACGCGGCCTGTGTTACCAGATCGGGTCCGACGTGACCTTGTTCGAGGACACCGGTGCGTTTGAAATCGTCGCCGGTCTCGATCCCGAGTCGAAGGACGAAGCGCTCGACTGCATCCAGCAGGAGATCGCCGACCTCCTCGCCCATGGCCCGCGTGCCGGGGAACTCGACCGCGCCAAGCGCCTCGCCGTCGGCCAGAGCAAGCTGGCCTTCGAGAGCACCGGCGCCCAGGCCTCGTGGGCCGGAGAATGCCTGATGGACTTCGGCCGCATCCCCACCCCGACCGAATGGCGAAGTGACGTCTCCGCCGTCACGGAAGCCGACATTCACGCCGCCGCGGCGCTTCTGTTCCAAAACGCCAAACCGAGCGTGGCCGAGATCCGGCCGGAGTAAAAGATAGTAGGACATGCCCGTCCCTGCATCGTTGCGTTCCTGTTAGCGGCGGAAATGCCCTCCCGGAGGGCGGGTGTGGCTACCTTGACAATCGGCCCTCCCCATGCTTTATGATCATTCAGCCGTGGCCATAGAAACCGTCACCTTCGAGGAACTGGACCGCGAACATCGCGAGGAACGCCTTCGCGATGCGGAACGGCTGCGCCTTGGCGAAATCACCCCGGAAGCTCTTCAGGAGGAAAATTCGCTGTTTTCGATGAATGCCAAACTCACCTTCGATTTGGTTGAGTACTTTCGAACGGTTTATCCTCCCAAATGAGGGAAAATGATGAACCCACCGAGGTTCATGATTTCGGTTCGATGTTGAGCACGCCATTGGAGAGCAGGATTCCCCTTCTCGTAGGTGGCCACTCCGCCAACATGACCCGCACGCGCTTCGCCCCCAGCCCGACCGGACGACTTCACCTGGGTCACGTCTTCGCGGCGAAGGTGGCGCGCGATCTGGCGAGGCAGAAAGGCGGCGAATTTCTGCTGCGTTTCGAGGACATCGATACCACCCGCGTGCGGGCGGAGTTTTACGCCGGCATCGAGGAAGATCTCCGCTGGCTCGGGCTCGACTGGGACGGTGTTCCTCTCCGGCAGACCGATCGACTCGCCGCCTATGACCAGGCGCTGAAGGCGCTCCAATCAGCCGGCGTCGTCTATCCCTGCTTCTGCACCCGCCGCGAGATCGATGATGAAATCGCCCGCATGTCCGGGGCTCCGCAGGGTCCGGAAGGTCCGCTCTACCCCGGCACCTGCCGGCGTCTCGACCCCGCCGAACGGGCGGCAAAGCTCGCCGGCGGCCTGCCGTTCAGTTGGCGGCTGGACGCCGGAGCTGCGGGGCACATCGCTGGGCCACTCACGTTCGACGATTGTATCCACGGCACCATCGCGGTCGATCCGCTGCTTCTGGGCGATGTGATTCTCGCCCGGAAGGACATCGGCACCAGCTACCACCTCGCCGTGGTGGTGGACGATGCGTTTCAGGGAATCAGCCACGTCACGCGCGGCGAAGACCTGCTGCCCTCCACCCATGTCCACCGCCTGCTCCAGACCCTGCTCGGCTATCCGGAGCCGCAGTATGTGCACCACCGCCTGATGCTGGATGACCATGGCAAGCGGTTGGCCAAGCGCCACGATTCCCTGGCTCTCCGCGCCATGCGGGACCAGGGGCTTACTCCCGAGGACGTATTGGCGCGACTCGCGGATTGAATTCGTGGCAGGCCCGGGGCAGCATCCAGCCGTGTTAGACCCGTCCGCCCTGAATGCCGCCGCCCCTGCTGCCGACCCGCCCGGCACCTTTTTCGGAATCGACGGCTACGTGCTTCTCGCGGGACTCATTTTCAGCGCCATCGGCATGGGGGCCTGGGGCTATGGAAAGAAGCTGGAGCTTTGGAAACCGAAGGCCATCGGCGTGGCGATGATGCTTTATCCCTATTTCATCTACAATCGCATCGCCGTCTGGGCCATTGGCGTCGGGCTTTGCGTCCTGCTGTGGTTCCACCACGACGAGTGAGGCAGCGTAGTAACGGTCTTCGAGCGCCCTGCGCTTTTCTTTCTGGATTCTCGTTTCCCGACTCTGGAGTCTCGGCGCATGTCCGACACCCGCATCACACTGCACACGACCGCCGGCGACATCGACGCCACGATCTTTTCCGACAAGGCTCCGATCACCTCGGCAAACTTCCTGAACCTGGCCAAGCGCGGCTATTACAACAACGTGGCCTTCCACCGCGTGGTTGATGGCTTCATGCTCCAGGGCGGCGACCCGACCGAATCCGGCCGCGGCGGCCCGGGCTACAAGTTTGCCGACGAGTTCGACAAATCCCTGCGCCACAACAAGCCCGGCATCTTCTCGATGGCCAATGCCGGCCCCGGCACCAACGGCTCGCAGTTCTTCGTCACCCACGTGCCGACCCAGTTCCTCGATGACCGCCACTCCGTCTTCGGCGAGGTCACCAAGGGCATGGACATCGTCCTGAAGATCACCGGCAAGAACAACACCGGCGAGCGCGGCTGCAAATTCAACGGCGTGGGTGACAAGATCACCTCCATCACCATCCACGACGACACCGCCGACTTGTTCGCCAGCCAGTCCGACAATATCGAACATTGGAACTCGATTCTGGATCGCTGATATTTCAGGTTCCCGAAATTTTCGAAAGGTATCATAATCGGCCACAAGCTGATAATCCCTTCCAGCTCAAGGGCTGGCGGGGATTTTTCGTTTTTCGGGCATTCCGGCTTTTCTCCCCCGTGATCGCGTAGGTTTTGGCGAAAGCATTGAATCTCAAGGTCTCGGGCATTTAAGGTGACCCCGGTTCGGAAGCTTCCCCCAAGTCTCTTCCGGACTGTTGTTCCCCCCACAACCATGAAACGCCTCCCGCTCCCCCCGCGGGCCACGATACTTGCAGCGCTGTCCCTGGCAGTGGCTGTTTTGGCCCCCAACTCCCGCGCCACGACCGTGTCGTCGATCCCGACCGGCACGCTCACGGCCAGCACGGACCTGCTCCATGTGGGTCTGAAGCCGACACTGTCCTGGAACGTTCAGTTCCCGAGCCAGATCAGCACGATCATCAGCGTGATCAATCCCAACACGGTGGTTCCAAAGCAGGACGTGACGATGAAGATCAAGGTGCTCGGCGCCTCGTTCCAGGAAACCCTTACGTCCTACCTGACCGTCCAGGCCCTCTACCGGACCAACGGCGGTTCCTGGATTACCGCCTTCAATGGCATCCAGACCCAGGTCAATCCGAGCACTGTGCTGGTTCAGAAGACCATCACCGCGGGCACCAAACTTGATTTCGGCGGCCGCGGCTACCGTGACGGCGCCTGGCTCCCGATCTACAATACCGCCGTCGACACCCCGAACGTGGTGATGCTCCAGAACGGCGATTCCGTCCCTTCCACCACCCCGGCCTTCATGCAGGGACAGATCGAGGATTTCCTCAAGCCCTACATCGACAGCACCACGCAGAAGATCAAGATCGGTCCGACCGACCTGATTCTGCTCTATGAACTGGGCCAGACCGACCCTGCCGCCTCCGGTTTCGACCTACAGGATCTCGTTATGTTGGTGACCTTCCAGTAATGCTAGGATCGGACCTTATGAAGACGTGCGGTTTCACCTCCAGGACCATTTTGAGCCTGCTTTCACTGGCAGGCGCCCATCAGGCCTTTGCCGACGGGCCGATGCGGGACGCCACCAGTCCCGAGGAAATGGATGCCCGCATGCGGGCCAGCCAGAGGGGCAAACAACTGCCCGGTGAACCGGTCACGGGTGAAACCCGCGTCATCAACAAGGTCTCCGACAGCATCACCGACACGTCCCAGCTTCTGGCCGCCAACGGCCAGTGGGCGATTGTCCCGAAGGGTGCGGTCATTTTCGTCCCACCCTCCCAGCAGGCGCACGTGGTCACCACGCCCACCGGCACGCTGGTCCCGTGGCAGGAGTTTTTTGCCGCCAATCACCAGTGGCTCACCAACCAGGAAGTTTCCGTCGCCCAAGCCTCCGGCCAGGAACCACTGAAGGAGGAAGTGGTGAAATTCTGGTCCAAGCAGAACCGCGTGGTCGTCGCCACGCATGAAGGCGGCGCCATTTCGTTCAAGCCCGCCCCTACCCCGCCGAAGTCATGAAATCGCTGCTCTTCACCTTGCTTGCAGGCATCGGCGTCATCGCGCCGCTCTCGGCCCAGACCACCGGCTACACCACCTTCATCCGGCAGACCCAGCAGCCGACCGGCGTGACCTGGGATCTGCCGTTTACCTCGCTCACCGGCAGCGCCACCTCGGTGCTGGGGCTGGACTCCACCGGCTCGCTCTACCAGCTCTACGCGGTGCAAAGCTCCACGGGCACCAGCTATCTGCTCGACCAGAAACTGGTGGGTGCCTACCTGCCCACCGCCAGCGTGACGGTCACCAGCAAGGACCCCTACACCGCGGTAACGCGTACCCGGGCCGACCAACCCTTCACCGTGACCATGACGGTGGGCGGCCTGGTCTCCGGCACCACCACGGCGGGAGGCGCCGTTATCCCCGATGCCGCGAAAAAGGTCCTCGTCCAGCGCTACACAACGAACTACGCCAGCTCAGGCGGCAGTCTCACCTTCGCCCAGGCCACCGCCGGCACCCCGAAGAGTACTTCCTACATCACCACCAACGGCACCACCGCCACCACCTATCCGGTAACCGGGCTGACACCCCTCTCCGGCCAGCTTTCCACCAAGGTGACCGGTGAGGAGTGGTTCCTCATCCAGGCCCTGGCCGATACGTCTGTCGCCCAGACCCAGATCGCCTCCGGCCATGTGCAGATCCTGCCGGTGGCTTCCGGCTCGATCACCGGCATGGCCACCGGAGATACCCTCAAATTCAAGGCGCCCAACCTCCAGTTGGTGTTGCAGGACCTGTATCCCGCCAGCACGACCTGGCTCCAGGCCTACCCGGGTGCCGCCGTCCTCGGCACCACCGGTCTCACCGTTCCCGGTTCGACGCTGGTCCTCGATCAGGCCGCTCCAGATACCCGCACGATCACCCTCTCCGGCTGGGACAACACCGTTTTCCCCACCGACGGTCTCTACACCCTCGAGCTGCTCACCAAGACGATCTACGGCACCGACCGCCTGGCCTACGTCACGATCACCGTGAACAAGACCATCACCGTGCAGTCCGCGATTGTGGACTACGGTTCCAACTGAACAACGCCCACAAGCCCCGCGATCCTCCCGGGCCCCTCAGGAGCCCGGGATTTTTGCGTTTCGGGGGGAATCTTTCCCTTTCTTCCCGATTGACCATGAGGGGCGGAGCGAAGACCGTGCCGCCGCCTCATGCTTTCGATCCAGTCTCTCCGCGTCGAATACGGCGCCCGCGTCCTGTTCTCCGACCTTGCCTTCACCGTCCAGGCCAAGGAGCGCATCGCCTTCGCCGGCCACAACGGCGCGGGGAAATCGACACTGATGAAGTGCATCGCGGGCATCATCCAGCCCTCCGCCGGCCGCGTGAACATGCCGAAGGGCACCCGCATCGGCTATCTGCCGCAGGAGGGCATTCACGTGAAGGGCCGCACGCTGTGGGAGGAAACCGAGTCCGCCTTCGGCGAAACAGTGGCCCTGCGCGAGAAGATCGACCGCCTTTCCAACGAGCTCGAGAAGCTCGACCCACGCTCGTCTCCCTACGGCGACCTGCTTGAGGAGATCGGCGAGCTCGAACTCCTGCTCGACGATGTCGATCCGGACCGCATGAAGCCCAAGATGGAGCGCGTGCTCCAGGGTCTCGGCTTCAGCAAAAAGGACTTCACCCGAGATTGCGGCGAATTCTCCGGCGGCTGGCAGATGCGCATCGCCATGGCCAAGCTCTTCCTCCAGGAACCCGCCGCCCTGCTGCTGGACGAACCGACCAACCACCTCGATATCGGCACCCAGCGCTGGGTCGAAGACTATCTGAAGAGCTATCCCGGCGCGATCCTCCTCATTTCCCACGATCGCGGCCTGCTCGACACGCTCTGCACCCGCACGATCGCCTTCCACCACGGCCAGGCCGAGGAATACTCGGGGAACTTCTCCTACTACGAGAAGGAATCCGTGCTGCGGAAGGAAATCCAGATGAAGCAATACGTCTCCCAGCAGCGGGAGATCGCGGACATCCAGCAGTTCATCGACCGCTTCCGCGCTTCGGCCAACAAGGCGACGCTGGTGCAGTCCCGCATCAAGATGCTGGACAAGATCGTGCGCATCCCCGCCCCCCAGCAGGACGATGCGGTGATGAACTTCCGCTTTCCTGTGCCGCCAGCCTCGGGCCAGTCGGTGGCGAAGCTGGAGGGCGTTTCGAAGGCCTACGGCGCTCTGCAGATTTTCAAGGGCTTCGACTTCGAGGCCACCCGCGGCGAGAAGATCGCCATCGTGGGGCCAAACGGCGCGGGCAAGTCCACCTTCTGCCGGATGATCACCGGCCAGGAAGCGCCGGATGAAGGGGCCCACAATTTCGGGCACAAGGTCGCCACCTCGTTTTTCTCCCAGAACCACGCCGACGAACTCGATCCCACCAAGACGGTGCTCCAGACCGTGGAGGAAGTCGCCAGCCGCGAGAACGTGCCGATCGCGCGGAACCTCCTCGGCTGTTTCCTGTTCCGTGGCGATGATGTGTTCAAGAAGGTCGGCGTGCTTTCCGGTGGCGAGCGCTCCCGTGTGGCCCTCGTGCGGATGCTGCTGCAACCGGCAAATTTCCTGATCCTGGACGAGCCGACGAACCACCTCGACATGCAGTCGCAGGACGTGCTGCAGCGCGCGCTGATCGATTATCCCGGCACGGTGATGATCGTTTCCCACAACCGCTTCTTCCTCGATCCGCTGGTCACAAAGACCCTCGAATTCCGTCCCGGCGAGGAGCCGCGGGTCTTCGTGGGCAACATCACCTACTACCTCGACAAGACCGCCGAGGAGGCCCGCGCCGAAAAGAACGCCGCGCCGAAGCTCTCGAAGCGTCCCGCCGTTGTGCAGGTGGTGAAGCCGATCGTGGCCACGCCACCCGCCGACACCGCCAACAGCAAGGACCGCCGCCGCCAGGACGCCGAGGCGCGCCAGAAGCGGGCCCAGGTCCTGAAACCGCTCGAGGACGAGTTCGCCGGGCTGGAAAAGAAGATCGCCGAACTGGAAGCCAGCCAAGCCACTCTCACTGAAAACCTTTCCGAGCCCACCGTCGCCGCCGATCCGGACAAGTTCCGCCAGGCCAGCAACTCGGTGGCCAACGTGACGAAGCAGCTCGAAACCGCCTACTCGCGGTGGGGTTCGCTTTCCGATGAAATCGAGAAACTGTCGGCGGAGCTCGGAGGGTGAGCACGGATGGGCGGCCGGGTGCCGTCAGGTCCTAAGACGTATAGGTCCTATAGGACCCATGAGGCCTATAGGGTCGATGGGCTGTGAGCGCCCTTCTTTGAATTTCTTGGAATCCTCCCGGAATTCCGTTTATTTCCTGAAACGTCGCCTTCGCCCGGAGCGTAGTCGTTTGCCATCCGGGCTTCCGGACTTGTAAAAATCCCTACCACCTGTCTGATACCTTCCCAAATGAACTCACTTGATCGCCGCGATTTTCTGCTTTCCATGTCCGCCGCGCTGGCGGGGCTCACCGTCACGGGCTTGGCCCAATCCCAGAAGCCGGATGCCGGCCCGGAAGAAGTCGGCCAAGGTAAATACAAGTGGAAGGTCGTCCCGGGCTGGGGCGTGCTGGATGCCGAGACCCCGGTGAAGGACTGCCACGGCATGATCCAGACCAAGGACGGCCGCATCTTCCTGCTCACCAATCACACCAAGAACAACGTCGTCATTTACGACCGCGCCGGCAAACTGCTGGGCAAGTGGGGCACCGAGTGGCCGGGCGCGCATGGTTTCACCCTGCTCGTCGAGAAGGGTGAGGAGTTTTTCTACGTCACCGACCACGACCGCCACCAGTTCTACAAGACCACGCTCGATGGCAAGGTCCTCCGCACCTGGGACTATCCGGCGCAGAGCGGCAAGTATGCCAGCGCTGGCGAGTTCAAGCCAACCCACGTAGCTCTCGCGCCGGATGGCGGATTTTACGTCGTCGATGGCTACGGCAAGAGCTGGTGCCACCGCTACGATGCCAAGGGTGACTGGGTGAAATGCTTCGGCGGCAACGAGCCCGGCGGCGCGAACCTCGCCTGCGCCCACGGCGCCTGGGTGGACATCCGCGACCCCAAGCACCTGATCTGGATCACCTCCCGTACCGAGGGCAAGCTCAAGCGCTACACGCTCGACGGCGCGCTCGTGGACATCCTCGACCTGCCCGGCAGCCAGCCGAACTTCATCGTTCCCTTTGGCGATCATACCGTAATCCCCCACCTCAAGGGCAACAACGGCGTCAAGGGCGCCCCGGAGAACGGCTTCCTCAGCATCCTCGATGCCGATCGCAAGGTGATCTCGAACCTTGCCGCCCCGGCTCCGGTCTATACCGATGGCAAGCTGGCCACCATGGGCTGCGACACCAAACTCTTCACCTACCCGCACGGCATCCTCATCGATGACGAGCACAGCATCTACGTGGCCCAGTGGAACTCCGGCAAGACCTACCCGATCAAGCTGGAGCACGTGAAGGCCTGATCCTTCCCCGACTCATCCAAGGCAGGCTCCCCGGCGGGGAGCCTGTTTTTTTATGCCGCCCCGCTCATGCCTGTTATACCAAATTTTCAAATTGATGTGACTTTTCCAAATGGAGAAGAATTTGACCACAGATGACGCAGATTTGAAGAAGGGTTTCAGAGGCTTTTGATTCTGATCTGAGAATCCTCCAAATCTGCGAAATCTGCGGTCATTTATTCTGAAGCCAAAGGTCACATTGATTGTTGGAACTGGTCTAACACATCATTTCCAAGCGAGGAGACGCTTGCCGGCCGGTGTCGTCATCCCGGAGGGATGGAGGAAATTAGCCGGTGGCGGAGGAGCCTTGGCGACGACCCCACCGGCTAATCTCAATAGCCCCTGCCGGGCCAGAGATTCAGAAATGCGGATAATGATCAGGACGCTGCCCGGGGCTATCTCATGACGCCTCTTCGAGGCTGAAAGTCGCCATTTGCCATTCGGCTACCCCTCCGTCGCTGCTCCGGGGTTCAAGGGCAGGTCTTCCTGTGCCAGTGATTCGGGATCGGTCCGCGGCTTCAGCCGCAGGAAATAGATCATCGCCAGCACCATCAGCGGAATGCCGCCGATGGCCATGGCGTAGCTGAAGTTTTCGAAAAACCCGATCCACGTCTGCTTCTTCGCGAAGAACTCCTTGTAGAGCTGCACCCCGACTGAGCCGGTGTAGCCCAGCGCATCCGCCACGTAGATGGCGAAGACTGCCGTTCCCTGAAACCGCGTGGCCGCGATGGTTCGGTCGAACAACACGCTACCGAATGGCACATAGGCAAGGTAGACGCCCAGGCCGGTGGCAATCATCCAGGGCTCGCCGCCCAGTTTCTTGTGGGTATAGAGCCAGGTCGAACCGCATAGGATGGCCAGGCCGGAAATCATCAGGCCATACACGCAGCGCAGCGCCACCCGGTTGTCCTTCACCAATGAAATCAGCGCCAGGGCCACCATCACCCCGATCGCCACCTGGATTTCGGTGCGCGAGAACGCCCCCGAATCATGGATGCCCATCTCATCGAAAAGGTTGCTCTGGTAGCTGTCGCGGACTTCCCGATAAGCCGTGAGAAAAAGGTACGCAAAGCACAGCAGGATCATGCCCGGCAGGAAGCGCCGCATGAACGAGCGTCGTCCGGTCAAATCCAGAATGCGCCGCGCCGAACGAGCCATCACTTCCTCCTGCCTGGGCGGCCGCATCAGGGAAAGCATCCACACTGATAGCAAGAGCACGGGAATGAACAGCGAGCCGGTCACGAAGGGCATCCAGAACTCGGGCACTCCCTTGTCCACCATCAGCCACTTGCCCACCGCCTTCACCTGACCGCTGGCCAGGATGTAGGCGCAGGAAAGCACGGCCAGCAGGATTTCGGAAAGGTTCCGCCCCTCCAATTGTCGCACGATCAGCCCCCACACCAGCCCCAGCGGGATGCCATTGAGGAAAATCGCCACGATCTTCAAGGGAAGCGGCAGCAACGCGAACCCCAGCAGTGCCAGCCACCCCACCAGCACCAGGCCAATGGTCGCGCGTCCGAGTTGCTCCCGCTTCAGCTCCGAGCAAAACCGCATGCCGATGTATTTCGAAATCCCGTAGCCGAACACCTGGGCGATCACGAACACCGTCTTCGCCGAAAGATCCGCCTTCCAGGTCCAGCCGAACGACACGGTGGCATAGGAGGCCGCGCTGAACGGTTTCCGGAAGGCGTAGGTGGCGTAGTAGGCCCAGAACGCCGCGAACCCCGCGTGGAGTGCCAATAGAAACGGCGACTCCTCCAGCTTGCGCTGCCACTTGTTCACGAGCCCTTCAGTAACCACGCCTAGCATTAGCCTCCCCTGCACCCGGTCGGCAAGCCCGCCGCGTTGACAATATTGGCACCCGCTTCCGGCCACAACCGGCCATTGACCGGACGGCCCGCCACGTTAGTCTGCCCGCCCGCACCCGCTGGCACGGCGGTTTCCCCGCCCTGTCTCCTTTTCCAGACTTGTCATTTCTCCCACCATGGCTGGCTTTTTCAAATCCCTCTTCAACAAGATCACCAACCGCGCCGAAATCGATTGGGATGATATCGAGGCCGATCTGATCGGCGCGGACCTCGGCGTCCGTCTCGCCGGCACCATCATTGCTGAATTGAAAGCCCTCGGTCGCCAGATCTCCGCCGAGGACGTGGTGGACGTCACCCGCCGCCAGCTTGCCGCACGCCTGCCCGACGATGCCGCACCAATCGTGCCACGTCCGGATGGGAAGCCCTTCGTCATCCTCGTCGTCGGCGTCAATGGCACCGGCAAGACGACCTCCACCGCCAAGCTCGGCCACTGGCTTGAGAAAAAAGGCCACCGCGTGGTCCTCGCCGCCGCCGATACCTTCCGCGCCGCCGCCGTCGAACAACTCCAGCGCTGGGGCGACCGCCTCCACCTGCCGGTGGTGAAAGGCGCGCCCAACGCCGATCCTTCCTCGGTCTGCTTCAACGCCCACCAGAAGGCCATCGCCGATGGCGCCTCCTTCCTCCTCTGCGACACCGCCGGCCGCCTCCACACGCGCCACAATCTGATGGAGGAGCTCACCAAGATCCGCCGCACCCTCGCCAAGCAGGACGAGACAGCGCCGCATCTCACCCTCCTCGTGGTCGATGCCACCACCGGCTCGAACGCCCTCCAGCAGGCCAAGGAGTTTCACAAGGCCAGCCCGCTGGACGGACTCATCGTCACCAAGCTCGACGGCTCCGGGAAGGGCGGCATCGCCGTCACCATCCAGGACCAGCTCGGCATCACGCCGCGCTTCATCGGCACCGGCGAGGAGCCCGACGCCTTCGCCGTGTTTGAAAAGGACAAGTTCGTCAGCGAGATCCTGTGAGAGGCGGAGGCAGGCTTGGTCGCCAAATCCGGCTGTCGTGAAATGACCGCGTGCATGGGGCCTTGGGTGGTGCCTCGTTCAAGCGCACTTGGGATCTGTACAGGCTGTATCCAGTGGCTGGAGGAGTGGGAAGCGGACTGGCCCGGCTTCCTCATGGGCCCGCGAAATCCTAACTTTGTCCATCTTTTTCAGCGAATCGTCCATGGCAATCTGAGGGGGAATTTGATTGAATGCAATAAATCGGCGGATTCCACCGATCGACTCGCACTCATCTTGTTTACCACCAAAGCCAATGAAAAAAACCTCCCGCTTCCTTCTCCTCGGACTTCTGTTCGGTTCCACCTTCCAGCTCGCCCACGCCACCGACAATGTGTGGATCAGCAACAGTAACGCCGACTGGAATACCGCCGGCAACTGGGATGCCAATGGTATTCCCGACACCGCCACCGAACGCGCCGTCTTTAACGGAACCGGCAGTCAGAACGTCATAACTTTCGCTGCGAACGCCGGGGGAGGAGCTGGCTTCAACGGCATTCTGGTGACCGGTGCGCAGACGTCCAATCTATCGATCAATAGCACCACCGGCACGCCGAACTTCCGGATTGCTGGCAGCTCCGGCATTACCATCAACGCTGGCGCAGGGGCGTTTTCGATGGGTACCAGTGGGGGTAACATCCAGATCGTACCCCAGTCGGTCAGCACTTATACCTTCCAGAACGATTCATCGAATCTGGCGACGCTGGGAAGCAAGATCACCAGCACGACAGGGGGAGGGAACGCGAATTTCACCCTGGTATACGCGGGCGCCGGAAACTGGCTGGTCAATGAGGTGATCAATCCCAGCACCTCTACGGGCGCGTCCAATGTCACCAAAAATGGCACCGGTACCACCACGCTCGCAGGTGCCAATACCTATACGGGCGTCACCACGGTCAATGCCGGCACGCTCAAGGCGGGGGTGGCCTCCGTCGGTGGCACCAACGGGGCCTTCGGCAGATCCTCGGTCACAATGGCAAACGCGGCCGGAGCCACCCTGGACCTCAATGGCTTTGCCACCGACATCGGCTCGCTGGCCGGTGGCGGGGCGCTCGGGGGCAACGTCACCCTCGGCTCAGGCACCCTCACCACGGGTCGTCTCAACACCAGCACGGCCTACGCGGGCATCATCTCCGGCACCGGTGGTTTTACCAAGATCGGCACCGGCACCCAGACCCTGTCCGGAGCGAATACCTACAGCGGCGGCACAAGCATCAGCACCGGCACGCTCAGCGTCGGAAGCATCGGAACGGTCGCCGGCGCCAGCAGCAACCTCGGTGCCGCAGGTGGCCTTCGCCTGGGCAGCACCACTACCACGGGTACCCTCATCTACACCGGAACCGGCGAAACCACCGATCGCGCCCTCACCTTCCCGGGAGGCACGGGCGGTGCGACGTTGACTCAATCCGGCACAGGAATCCTCAACTTCACCGGCGCCATCTCGGTGCCCGGAACGGCGGCGACCGATGAGCGAAAAACCCTCACGCTGCAAGGTTCCACCACCGGCAGCGGGACGATTTCCGGAGCCATCACGGACGCGGTCCTCGGCACCGCCGGCCAGTTGGCCACCTCGGTAACCAAAAGCGGCACGGACACCTGGACGCTTTCCGGAGCGAACACCTATACCGGTGCCACGACCATCAACGGCGGCACCCTCGCCTTTACCGGCTCCAGCCTTCCCTCGGGGACATCCCTGACGGTGGCGGGCGGGGCCACGCTGAACCTCGCCGATGGCACGGCACGCTCCACCAGCCTCTCCGGGCTCAACCTCGGCTCCGGCTCCATTCTCAACCTCGATTGGTTCGGATCCGCCACCGATACGTTGACCACCACCGCGGCGGCAACGACGTCAGGAACCGTTTGGATTCAGCTCAATACGGCCGCTCCGTCCGGCTCGGGTCTTACCCTGTTCCATGCGGCGAGCGGACTCAGCTCCGCCAGCTACCTGCTGACGAATGCCACGGCTTTCACCGCGGCTCTGAACGTGACTGACACCGATGTGACCATCGGCTCCTATACGCCGACCAGCCCGCTCACGACGGCTTATTGGACCGGTGGGCTGTTGTTGGGGGCCGAGAATATCCTGGCGGTCTCCGATGGCACGGTGAGCAACTGGTCCACCACTTCCTCCACCTACACGGCCACCGGACTAACTCCCGGAGCAACCACCGACATCGTTTTCTCCATCGACAGCGGAGCCTCCCAGGAAGGCAATCTCGTCCTCGGGGCCAACATGGTCGCAAATAGCCTCACCTTCGTTGACACCGCGCCTCTTGGAATCACGGCCGACGGCCATTCCCTCACCCTGATGAGCACCGGCACGGGTGCCGCCAGCGCCATCAACGCGGTGCAGAATGCCACGATCAATCCTCCCATCGTGCTCGGTGCCTCCCAGTCATGGACGGTCGCCTCCGGCATCACGCTCGCCGTAACCGGAAATGTCTCGGGAGCTGCCGGCCTAACCAAGTCGGACAGCGGCACGCTCACGCTCTCCTCCGCCAATACCTACACGGGGGGCACCACCATCGCCGGTGGCACGCTCGCCATTTCCAATATCGGCGCCCTCGGATCCGGCAATATCGCGTTCGGAAATAATTCCACCCTCCAGGTCAGCACCACCGGCAACCTGCCATCGGCCAACACCCTGTCGGTGGGCTCCGGGAACAGCGCCCTGATCAACTTCGGCGGCAGTGGCGCGCTTTCCCTCGGAACCGGAGCCATCACCCTCAATGGCACCCTGCGTGTCACCCGCACAACCACGGGAACGGGGGTGGTAAACTTCACCGGAACCCTCGGTGGATCCGGAACCCTGGAAGTGGGCAACACCCAATCCGGCGTCACGCCCATCGCGACCAGCGGCAGCCAAGGCCGCTTCAACATCACCAATACCAACGCCTATGATGCCTTTACCGGAAACATCCACATCCTGAATGGCGGCAACCTGACCCTCTTCAACGGCACGTTGTTGAGCGCCAACAACAACAACGTCACCATCGACTCAGGCGGCTACATCTCGATCCTCGGCGGCACCACCACCTTTGTGAATACCCTCAGCGGTGGCGGCACGGTCACCCGGAACAGTGGCGTGGCCTCCACGGCGACTCTCAGTGTCGCCAGCGGGACCTTCTCCGGGGTGATCTCCCAAAGCCAGTTGGGTGGTGTCGGCCCGGTCGCACTCATCAAGACCGGTCCCGGCACTCTGACCTTGTCGGGTCCCAGCGTCGCCGGAGTTCCCACCGCCAACAGCGACTTCGCCGGAAACATCACCGTTGACGGCAAGTTGATCGGGGCGGCTGTCCGCACCGGCGCGAACACAGTCTTCGGCGCTGCCAGCAATGCCCGCACCATCACCGTGAACAGCGGTGCGACGTTGGAATTCCAAGCTCCCAACACCTTCGGCAATCACAACGCCACCAGTGTTCCCTCGCTGGTGGTCACCAGCGGCACCGTCACCAACGCGGATCCCGCGCTCAGCAATGCCGTGAACAACGCCTTGAACAACATCACCCTGAACGATGGAACGTTGACGTCCACCACCGGCAGCGCGGCCACGCTCGATGCGCCGCGGGATACCGAAACCTACGGCTCCTGGAACATCAACGGCACCGTGACCTCCACCGGCACTTCCACCATCAGCACCACTGCCACCGGCAACGGCCAGGTGATGCTCGGCAGCGCCGGCTCGGATACGACCTTCGCCGTCAACAGCGGCACCCTCACGGTTTCCGCGCCGCTGATGAGTGGTGACAACGCCTTCATCAGTGGCCTGGTCAAGACCGGCACCGGCACCCTCACGCTTTCCGGCGTCAACACCTATACCGGCAACACCACCGTCAACGCCGGCACCCTGGTGGTGAACGGTTCCTCGATCAAGGACACCAACCGCCTCACCATCAACGGCGGCACGGTGACTCCCACCGGCACGGAAACCGTGGGCACCTTGTTCTTCGGTACCGACCAACAGATCGCGGGAACCTGGGGAGCCACCGGCTCCGGTGCCGCCCATATTGATGACGTCCACTTCTCCGGCACCGGAGTGGTGAATGTCACCACCGGTCCGGCCCACAACTTCAGCACCTGGATCGCTGGCTTCTCGTTTGCGCCGGGTGCGGACCAGACTCCCACCGGTGACCCGGACCACGATGGCATCAGCAATGCCATCGAATACGCGCTGGGACTCGATCCCACCCAGCCCAACGGCGCCACCGGCACGCTCACCGGCGGAGTGCTGACCTTTACCAAAGGCAGCGAGGCCATCAGCAATGGCGACGTGACCTACATCATCGAGGAGTCCGACGATCTCGGCATCACCGATGCCTGGGCGGCCGTGGTGACCCAGACGCCTCCGAATGCCTCGCCCACGATCTCCTACACCCTTCCAACCGGGAAGCAGAAGGAGTTCGTGCGTCTAAGCGTCACGCTCCCATAATCGGCCAGCCTCCTACCTTCCACTGCGGGACCGCTCCAATCCAAGGGTGGTCTCCCGGTGGGGCGGAGAGCGGAGAGTCAGATCCGAGAGCTTCCCACCCTGGTTCTTACTCTTAGAGCAGTTGCCAAAAATAATTACCGGAAGGGTGCCGGGCGGAATGATTTGAAATTCCAAGATCTTTGGATCCCGACGGGATCGAGACGGCCCGAGATTCCGGCAATAAATTGGGGCAAATGGTCCAGCTCTTAGCTCTTAGCCGCGTCGTTCGGGGTGAGGCCGAGCACGATGTCGAAACGGGCCGCCAGTTCGCCAATCTTCGAGCCTTCCATTGGCGCGAAGGGCACGATCACTGCCTGCTTTGCCTTCGGATCGCGGATACCCTTTAGCACCATGTCGGTGTCCTGGTCGGGTTCGCCCGCCGGATAGCACTGCGTCGTGAGGACGCGCTTGTTGTTCACGGATACCGCGAAATGGATGTGGCGGGTGCGGCCCGGATATTTCCCCGGCTTGATCGTGCGGAAGTAATACTCGCCCTTCGAGCCGGTCAGGAAGCGCCCGTAGCCCTGGAAGTTCTTGTCGCGCTTCTCGGGGTGCTCGGCCTGGCTGTGCAGGTAGGTTCCATCGCGGTCCGCCGACCAGATCTCCACCAGCGCATTCCGGACCGGCTGGCCTTTCAAGTCCATCACCACGCCCGTCAGGTGGGTGATCTCGCCCACCGCCGGCGTAGTGGAGGCATTGAGGATGATCAGGTCGTTGTCGGTATCCAGCGGTAGGTGGTCCGGGTAATACGGCCCCTCGGTTTGCGGAGCGGTGGGCGTGAGCGCCTCCGCAAACGCACCGGGAACCGTGAACAAGGCCGCCGACCCCGCCAAGGCGACTCGCAGGAAATTGCGGCGATGGCAGATCGAGCAATCGGGAATGATCATGATCGAGCGATGCCACGTCCGGCGCCGGGAAGCAAGATCGCAGCCGATTTCTTACCGGACTTTTACCACCGGCTTACAATTTGCAAATCCGCTCAAGGCCGGCTGCTCGTCTTCTCGGCAGTCGGGAAATTGGCAGGCACCTTCTGCGTCACCTTGCCGGTGGCCGCCCACTCGGTGCCGCGCTGGAGGGTGGTGGCGAAGCCCACGCAATTTTCCGCGTCGGTGCCGTGCCCCAGGGCCGTGTGAAAGACCCGTCCTTTTCCAAATTGGATGGTCATGAGCAAGGGCTCGTCTTCCCCACTGCCGCCCTTGGTCTTGTCGGAATAGGCGCTCGCCAGCACGGTCACGTTCTTCGCGGGTCCGCGGAGATTGTCGTAGAGCTCATCCTTGCCATGCAGCCACTTCTCCGGCAGTCCGGCCATGATCGGGTGCGTGGGCTCCCGCGTGACCATCAGGAACTCGTGCTGCGCGCCGTGGTGTCCGCCACCGCCCGCCTTCGTGTCAGGCGTCCACTTTCCATCCCGCAGGCGCAGTAAGGGGCCGGACTTTTCATTGCGCCCACCCCAGCCGCCGAGCCCGATCATCTCGTTGTAGGCCGTCCATTCCGGAAAGGAATTGTCCGCCGCGTGCACGCTCACGAACCCGCCGCCATCGCCCACGTATTTCTCGAACGCCGCCTTGGTCTCCGCCGACCACGGCTCGCCATTGTAATTGGACACCACCACCTGGTACTTCGCAAAATCCGGCTTGAAGCCTTCCACGCCCTTCGCGGGCGCCGTCACCACCTCCACGGAAAAGATCCCCGGCTCCTCGAGGATCTTTTTCAGGATCGGCGAGGTCGTTTTCCAGTCATGGTTGTTCTGACCGTCGACCAGCAGGACCTTGATCGGCTCAGCCTGGGCCGAGAGGGCAGCGAGCGAGACGGCGGCAATCGTTAGCAGGGATTTCACGCGGTCATGTAAGTCCCCCGCCGGTGCAAATGGCCAGTGACATCGCAACCAGGTTTTCCCCGGACAAAAAAATCCCCGCCTCCGGTGAGGGAGACGGGGACCGGGAATTCAGCCGAACGCGTTTACATGCCCGGCAGATCGCCGGTGATCACCAGGCTGCCGGTGCCGCTGAAGGTGCCGCCGTAGCCCAGCGCGGTGAGGGCGGTGGCGGTATAGGTTCCAGCCGCCACCGGGGTGGTGCCAATCGTCATCGTGCCGATCGTGCTGGTGGAGGATCCGAGGTCCAGCGATCCCGCCGTCAGGGTGAGGACCGCGGTTGACTGGTTCCACGGCGAACTGAGCTGCAGCGTGGAGGTGCCGGTGGTCAGGGTGACGCCGTAGAGGCTGTCGAGGCCACCGGTGGTCGCATTGCGAAGCTGGGCACGGGTGTTGAGCGTCACCACGCCGCTGCCGAGGGCATTGGCCGCTTCCGCCACAAGGTAGAGCCGCCGCGTGTTGTCGGTGGTGTTGTCACCGGCGACGGTCCAGTTTCCGGTGTAGCCGGTATTACTAGAGGCCACGTACAAATCCCGCCGCTCGCCCGACTGTCCCTGAAGGGAACCGGTCAGGTTGATGTCGGAACCGCCGGTGATCGTGCCATTGATCCGCAGGGTGTTGCTGTAGGCCCCGCTGCTGTCCGACTGGATGCGGATCGTCACCGCACCGCTGTCACCCAACACCACGTTGTTGCTCATGTTGCGCGACACGTTGCCCAGTGCGGTGTTGTAGGACTGGAAGGTGGCACCGCTTTCCAGCAGCAGCTCCTGGAGATTCACCGTGTGGGTGTTGTTGCCGCCATTGGAGGTGTGCCGCAGGCGCAGGATGCCGCCATTCGCCACCGTGATCCAGTCACCCGGGAAGGTCACCGTGCCACCGCTGGCCACGGACGCCGACACCGAGTCGATGGTGTTTCCACTCGCGACCCGGTAGTTGTCACCGGTGGTCGGAGCCGATCCGTTCGCCCATACCGAGGTGGTGGACCAATCGCCGCTCGCCACCGAGGGAATCGTGACCAGGGTGATCGAGCCGGTGCCGGTGAAGGTGCCACCATAGCCGAGGCCGGTAAGGCTGGACGAGCTATACGTGCCGGGAGCGACGGCGTGGCCGGCGATGACCATGCTGCCGATGGTGCTGGCCCCGCTGCCGAGGTCGACTGTTCCGTTCGTCACGGTCAGCGTCGCGCCCGGATCTGTCCAGGCATTGGTCAGTTGCAAGGTCGAGGTGGCGGCGGTCAAGGTCACGCCGAGCAAGCTATTGAGGCCGTTGGCAGCGGAATTGCGGAGCTGCGCATAGCCATTGAGCGTCACCGAACCGGTACCCATGCCGTTGGCTCCTTCCACGACGACGAAGAGCCGGCGGGTCGTGTCGGTGGTGCCGTCGCCGGTCACGTTCCAATTGCCGGTGTATTCCAGGTCGTGCTGGGCGAGATAAAGGAAGCGCCGTTCGCCGGTCTGCCCTTGGAGCGTGCCGGTGATGTTCAGGTTACCATCCCCAAAGACACCATCGTTGATCCGAAGTCCGTTGGTGTAGGAACTTCCACTGTCCGACTGGATGCGGATGGTGGCGGTGCCCGAGGCCACGACCACGGGACCGGAGAGGTTGCGGGTCACGTTGCCGACGGAGCTGTTGTAGGACTGGAGGGTGGAACCATTGCGGAGGATCAGGCCGTTCAGATCCTCGGTGTGGGTGTTGTTGCCTCCGGCGGAATTGCTGGTCAGACGCAGGATGCCCGCGGATTCCACCGCGATGGAGTCTCCGGCAAAGGTGTCGGTGCCGCCGTCACCGGTGGCATTCGGCGAATCGACGGTGTTGCTACTGGAAACACCGTAGTGCTTCCCCGCGACGGGCGCGGCCCCGCCGCTCCAGACGGCCCCGCTGGTCCACGTCCCGCTGGCCACCGAAACGAAGTCGGAGACCGTATCTGGATCCGGAGCCTGGTTCGCCGGCTGGATGATCACCCAGCCCACGGACTGGTAGCCGGCCGAGTCCTGGATGCGGTACGAGAACCAATCGAGTGCGGTAGCTCCGGTGGGAGGGGTGTAGATCAACTGGTCACGCCCGCCCGGGCCGGTGCCCACCGAGCGCGTCACCGAGCCGCTCAAATGCGAGCTGGTCTGGAACGAGAGGATCGAAAGGCTGTTGCCGTTCGTGTCCGAATCGTTCGCCAGCACGTCCAGCGTGATCGGGGAGTAGGTGAAATGCACCTGGGTGCGGTCCGCATTCGCCCGCGGCGGCAGCGGGAACGCATACGCGCCGAGGCTGTCGAGCGATCCGGTGCGGGAGGGCCGGTAGGCCAGCATCTTCGCGAGCTCGGATCCGGAGAAGCGGCTCAGTCCGTTGCCGGACATGATGGTATTGCCCTCGGTGCCACCGTCCTGGTTGTCGCCGGAGCCCCAGCTATGGCCGGACTCATGCCGCCACACGGTACTGAAGTTTCCATCGGTGATGCTGCTGCTGATGCTGTCCCAGTTGAAGGCGGAGCTGTTTGCGATCGCCGGGGAATACGTCAGTCCCCCACTGCCGGTCACGATCACACTGGCGGTGAGATCGTAGGTGGCCGCCGGAAGCGACAGCGGCAGCACGTTGTTCCACTGGTCCTGGGTGTTGGCCAGCGTCGTGCAGGGGTCGTAGGCGGAGTTCGTGCGGAGGACGATGCGGCCCATGCGATAGAGGTTGGCGAAATCCCGCAGGTTGATCGCGTCGGTCTCCATCACGGCAAACTCGGCACGCTCCAGCGCTTCATCCGCACTGAGCCCCGCCTTGTTGTAGTAGGTGTAGCCGAGGTCGAAGCTCACGTCCGTGGCATAGACATTCGAGCCCGCACCACCGGCCCCGACCACATTGGCAGGATACTTCGGGGTCCAGTTCGCGGCGGAGGGAATCGTCATCGCGGTCCCGGTGCCGTGCCAACTGGTGCCGTCCTCAAAAATGATCGCAGTGCGCACGCTGCCATCGCTGAGGATCTGCCCCGCCGCCACCGCTCCCGGGAACCCCGAGACGCTGCCAATGTAGGTCCGCGCCGGACGGGTCGGCGTGTAGGACGTGAAGGTGGTGGCACCCGTTTGCTGGTAGACCTCGTAGTGCGGCCCGCGGACCGACTGGAGGTTGAAGGTCACCGTCGTGCTGCCGCCGGTGTAGGTGTAGGTGCGGGTGAAGCTCGATGGCGGAGCCTGCGCGTGGGCGGCGACGCCCGAGGCGAGGAGGAAAGCCGGCATGATCAGCCGACGACAAAGTCCCGATGGGGACAGGCTCCGCAGGGAGCCGCGATTGCTTGGGTTTTTCGTATTCATCCTGGTTTTATTGCAATGGAGGGAGAGGCGCGGAAACGGTCTCCTCCCACGCAACGCGAGGTGCCGGGAGTCGACCATGTTGGGTCTTCTAACAGCCTCCTCGAATCGTTACGCGCAACAACCCGCCCGAAAATCTGCCTCATTCTTCTCCACAGTCGGGACCAAAATCGGCCCGCCGGATGGCATCTCCCATGATATCATGCCACCGATCCCGACCGGCGCTTCCGCCGCAGCATCAGCAGGATTGTAAAAATCACCACGGGAACACAGGGCCCCGGCTCGGGAACATTGGCCATGTTGGAATTACCCGCGATGTACCATCGGCTCCAGCCATTGTCAGTCGACATGAACGCCGGGTCCCAGTTGCTCTGGCTCCGGAAAGCGGCGCTGGTTTCACCACGTTCACTGGACGCCACCAGTGACTTTTCACGAACGTCCATCGGATCGGAAACGGCTTCGATGCCGAACTGGTCCCGGCCATTTCCATAGACCTCCCTGGCGGCGATGAGCGCCGCTTCCCGTGTCTCGAGTATTTCGGCCATGCCGTCTTCCACGGCGGAGCGCTGATCGGAGAGGGCGGCAGCCACCGTCGCGCGCTCGGCTTTGGAGACTTCGTAAACCGGGCTTTCAAAGGGGCGTTCACTCGCGTGCCTATTGGTGGAGACCCTTGTCGACGACAAGGAGGCGCCGCTGCTTCCATTGGCAACCGGCGCGGCCGATACCATGCTGGCCGTGCCGCCCTTCGAACCGGAAAATCCGTTCCCGAATCCCGCCATCAGCGCAAGCGCCGCCGCGATCGATCCCGCCACCGCGGCGATGGCGCGCCACTTGCACCGGGGGGCCACCGCCCCGCACTTCTCCTCCGAGCCCCGGGCCTGTGCCACCGCCGGAATCGCCCGCATCACCCCGCGCAGGTGGCGGAGAAATTGCTGCTGCGAGACGACTTCTTCGAAAAACTCCGGCTCACCGATCACGCGGTCCATCAGGGCCCTGTCCGCCTCGCTTTCGCCGAGCAGCCAGTCAAAGGCCTGGCGCTCGGCATCGTCCGGCCGGACGAAGGGCACCACGTTGGCCGGCCCTTCGGCAGCGGCGGCCGCCGCGAGCAGGGAACGCCGCAGGCTATCCCCCAGTTCGAGGTCGGGCACCTCCAGGGAATCCTCCAACAGTTCGTGGAACGGATCCTTCACGGCAGCCCTCCTTCCGCTTCCCATTGGCAGCGCAGTTGCTTCACCGCGAGATGGAGGAAATAGCCGATGTTCCCCTGGGAAATGCCGGTTACTTCCTCGATCGCGCGATAGCTCAAACCGACCTGGAACTTCAGCCGGATCAGTTCACGTTCGCGTTCCGGCAGTCCGGCCACCAACTCCGCGAGCCGTCGATCCCGCTCACCGCGATCCATCTGGTCGTGTGGCGAAGGTTCGCTGCCTTCCGTTTCAAACACGCTGAAGTCGATCCCGAACTGGACCACCTTCTGGCGGCGCAGATGGTCGCTGACAATGTTCCGGCACACCGCGAAGAGCCATCCGGCCAGGTTTTCCGGCATGCCCTTTTCACGAATCCGCACCAGGCGGAAAAAGGTCTCCTGCACCGCATCCCGTGCCTGCTCGCGGTCGGAGCAAAGGCTGTAGGCGTGCTTGAGCAATGGCTTTTCGTAACGGACGAGAATGTCCGCCAGCCAGTTGCCGGAGTCCATGGAGAGCGCCTCGCTCACGGGGAAGAGCCGGCAGGTTGGCGCTCGCGCTGCAGATCCGCAACCGTCTCCTGCGCCTCCGCCGTTTCCGACCATGAGGGAAGCCCGAGATAGTCCGCGGCCTCGCGACAGGCGCGGGCCTCGGCGGGATCGGAAAGGTGCGCCGCCGCCACGCGAAGGGCCTGGATGCCATCCGGCTCTCCCAGTTGGATCAGGCCATCCCGCGCCGCCGACCTGATCCCGGGGTCCGGGTCGTTGAGCAGGGCGCCGATCGTTTTCACCGCCTCGGGTCGATAGGTGCTCACCGCTTCGTCGATCTGCTGGATCACGGTTTCACGCTGTTCCGCCGAGGTGGCGGCATCGCCATGCCGGGCCGGTCGCTTGTCCCCATCACCGGTTGAAGTCCGCAGCATAGCCGGAGGTTTCGCCGCCGCCGCAATGGCTCCGGGAACAATGGAGGGAGACTCTCCCCGTTTGGCGGCGACACCGAGGACGATGGCCAGCAACAGCAGGGCGATGGGAACAAGACGTTTCATGGCAGAGGTCGGCAATAAGCGCATCCCAACCGGAGTAGCCGGAGGGAATGCGCCCATGATGGCTGGCTCGATGGCTCGCTCAGGGAACCGCGTTACCCGGGAAGAATGGAGCGAGGTTCACTGGAACCGAGCGCTGGATCTTGTAGGTTCCGGTGACAATGCTGTTACCGGACGAACCTTTTCCAGCGATGTCGAACGACTCGGTGTGGGTGATCACCGGCGTGGTAGTGGCACCGGTCTTGAGACCGGCAGCTCCAAGGTTCTGCAGGCCGGCAGAGGTGCACGCGCCTCCCTTGACGGTGAGGCTCACGTAGGCGCGGCGGCTCAGGTTGGGCAGCTCGGGGCTGTTCGCGGTGGACTTCGTCAGCGTGCCGGAGTCGGCATGGCCCTGTACGACCGGCTGGGTGAGAAGCGTGGTGGGGACGGCTACGGCAGTTTTTCCCGACTTCACCGCGTAGAGGTTGCCCACGTCATTGGCATCAGTGAAACGGGCCAGGGTCCAGCCGGAGATCGTGCCGTCCAGCAGGGCGGCGAGCCGCATGGCATCGAGGACTTCCCTGTTGGTGTAGCGCACGGAAGTCACCGCGTAGGTCTTCTTGGTGCCGCCGTTGGGCAGCGCCTGGAGGACCGGAGCCGACTCAGTGACCAGTGTGGCCTGGAGGGCGATCGGCCCGGTGGCCCCGGGCTTGGCAGCCTGGCCGTAGGCGGTCGTGGCCACCGCGAGCAGGGCGAAGGCGAGAATGGAGGATTTCATGGAATGTGGATCGATGGATGTTTGTTCGCGCACGTTGAAGTGCTCGTTAGGAACATCGGATGGCGGCGGATTTCCTTGGCGGATTTCCAAAAATAATTCGCGCACCTCTTACAGGCCTTCCCTCCGCAGGCCCCTACCTCCCCATCGCCGCCAGGATCTGATTCACATCCACACTGGCAATGGCGGTGGCCTTGTCGCTCATTGCATACGGCAGGACCAGTTTCCCATCGTGAATCAGTGAGCCGCAGCTATAGACCACATTCGGCACATAGCCTTCCCGCTCCGCACCTTCCGGGGAAAGCAGTGGCTCCCGCAATCTGCCGATCACCTTTGTGGGATCATCGAGGTCGAGCAGCATCGCGCCGATGCAGTATTTCCGCATCGGTCCCACGCCATGGGTGATCACCAGCCAGCCCGCTGCCGTTTCGATAGGCGAGCCACAGTTTCCCACCTTCACCGACTCCCAGGCCTCGGCCGGGCGCATCAGGATCTGCGGGTCGCTCCAGTAGTGCGGGTTGTCCGAGAACATGATGAAGAGGTTCTCGTCATCCTGCCGCGAGAGCATCGCATAGCGGCCGCCGACACGCCGCGGAAACAGCGCCATGCCTTTGTTCTGCACCGCGCTGCCATTGAGCGTGAGCACCCGGAAATGCAGGAAATCCTGCGTCTCGATCAACTGCGGCAGGATCGCCCGGCCGTTGTAGGCGGTGTAGGTGGCGTAGTACATCACGCTGCCGTCGTCCTCGGTGAAGCGCACGAAGCGCGCGTCCTCGATGCCATTGCTCTCATTCCCGGAGACCGGGAAGATGATCCGCTCGCCCATCGCCAGCTTGTCGGAAAAGCGCAGCTCGTAGTTGGAATCCGCCAGCCACTGGATGCACTCCAGCGTCCGCCTCAGCTCATGCGAGCCGGGCTGGTTTTCATGCCGCACCGTGCCCACGCTCTTGTTGAGATCACTGCGGGTGAAGCGATCCGCCAGCGGCTCCATCACCGCGTTCACGAAGTCGTTGTCGAAGCCCATCTCGTGGAACTTCAGGATGAAGCTCTTCTTGCGGTAGCTCGGATTCGGCACCACCTCCGGCACCGTCACGAACCGCGAGACATCGTGCAGGCCGATGCTTCCATCCAGCTCGATCATCCCCACCCGGAACTCAATCGAGGAAATGTGCCCCTCGCCGGTGGCGCGCAGGCTCATGATGAACCGCAGCCCGCCCTCCGGCACGCCGCCCTGGTCCGGATGTGGCACGATCGATGGATTGAACAAGGCCGCCGCTTCCAGCGCATACTCGCCCGAGAACAACGCGCCGATCAATTGCTGCCGTGCGGCGGAAACCGGCCGCTGCGTGAACACATGCGGCAGCACCATCGCGTAGTGCTCCATCAGCACCGCCTCGATGTTGAGATGCCGCGAGTCGAACTCCTGTGTCACAGCCGCCATTTCCTTCTCCGCCTCCTCTTCGCTCAGCGCCAGCGCCCGTCCGATCACGGCGGCGATCCGGTGCGGACTCGATGGAATGAAGGGCCGGATGATGACACGCGCGCTCTCCGGCAGCAGCATGATCCCGTGGCGATGAACCTGGATGGCGCTCATCGGGTGACGGGGGAGGAAGGGTGTGACACGAGGTGTTCGGCGTGGTTCATTTCAGCGAGGGAAAGATGGAAGGCGAGCGACGATTCCGCGCCCTGGTTTTCATTCACGCGGTCGTGATGCAGGCCATCGCCGCAGCCGCCGGAGGTGGAATCATAAAGGGGTAAGCCGAGATCGTTGCGGCCGAGGAACCATTCGAAAGCGCGCTTGGCCTCGTTCTTCCACCAGGCGTCCCCGGTCACGCGAAAGGCGTCGAGGCAGGCCGAGACCATCGCCTGGGCTTCCACCGGCTGCTGGTCGAAGTGCGCACGCGCACCGTCCTTCACATAGAATCCATCGCTGCCGATCGGGCGGAAATGGCCGGCCTGCGTGGTCTGGATCGAGGCCAGCCAACGCAGAGATTTCAACCCGATCTCCAGCGCCTCAGGGTCCGGCATGGAACTGCCACCGAGGATCAGCGCCTGGCACAACCGCGCATTGTCATACGTGGCCGAGGTCTCGAACCATGGCCAGTCATCCGTCGCGCAGTGCTTCCACAGCACCACCAGGCGAGCTGTTAGAATGCGCCGCATCTCCCTCACCTCCTCCTTGTCCGGAACCTGCTGAAGATACTCGTGAATGCCGATCAGCGTGAACGCCCAGGCCCGTGGCGAGGTAAAGGCCTCCACCGCCCGCAGCCCGCGGTCGAACAACTGCACGCACAAACGCCGCCGCCCTTCGTTCTGCGAACGTCCCACTCCGACTCCCAGCGCCCACAGCGCCCGCGCATGGCTGTCCTCGCTGCCGGCATCCTCCAGCCACTGCCGCCCGTGGCTCATGAAATTCCGGAAGCGCCCTGTCCCGTAGTCCAGCGCCGCAGCCAGAAACGCCACATAACCGGTCACCAGGTGATCGGGGTTCTTCACCGCCGATTCGCCGCCGAGCTCGTCCAGCAGGTTGCACAGGATGAACGCCCGCGCGTTGTCATCGGTGCAGTAGCCTTCATGAAAGTTCGGCACATTGAAAATCGCATGCTGGAAGATGCCGGTGCCATCGCTCATCCGCACGATGTGGTCCAGCCGCTGCGGCGGCAGATCATACGGCCTGCTGGCCAGCGTCCACCCGGCGAAGGCCTTGCGCGACACCGCCTTGCGGTCCGCACAGGCATGCCGGAAGGATTCGAGGTATCGCTCCGCCACCGCCGGCCAGATCATTTCACGCCCGCGTTGGTAGGCCTCCACCCGCGTCCGCGCCAGCCGCTCCGGATCATCGAGAAACGCACACACACCCTCCGCGATCGCCTGCGGATCGCGGAATGGAACCAGGATCCCGCGATCCTCCGCCAGCAACTCCTGCGCGTGCCAGTAAGGCGTGGAAACCACCGCCTTTCCCGCCCCGAACACATACGCCAGCGTCCCCGAGGTGATCTGCGCCTCGTTCAAATACGGCGTCAGGTAGATGTCCGTGGCGCCGATGAATTCTGTTAGATCCTCCAGCGACACGAAGCGGTTGTAGAAGATCACGTGATCCTTCACCCCGCGCTCCTCGGCCAGCCGTTCCAGGCCCAAACGGTAGCTTTCCCCTTCCCTGGCCACCAGGTGCGGATGCGTCGCGCCGAGAATCAGGTAGACCACATTCGGATGACGCCGCACGATTTCCGGCAGGGCTTCGATCGCATGCTCGATCCCCTTCCCCGGCCCTAACAGACCAAACGTGAGCAGGACCATGCGCCCCTCCACGCCGAACTGCGCCTTGTAGAATTCCGAGTCCGCGAACGGGATGTCAGGGATGCCGTGCGGGATCACGTCGATCTTCGCCTCCGGCACGCCGTAGGTCTCGCGCAGGATTTCCGCACCCTTGCGGGCCATCACCACCAGCCGGTCGCTGCGCTGGATCAACTCGTCCATCACCTTGCGCTGGGCCGGGTTCGGCTCGCGCAGCACCGTGTGCAGCGTCGTCACCACCGGCATCCGCACCTCCTTCATCAGCGCCAGCACATGGCTGCCCGCCGGTCCGCCATAGATGCCGAATTCATGCTGCACGCAAAGCACGCCGGTGTTGTTGAAGTTGAGAAAATCCGCAGCCCGCCGGTAGGAATCGAGGTCCTTCTCCAGAATCTCGAAGCGCACCCGTGGCGGATATTTGTAGCCCTCCACCCGGTCGTTCACCGCTCCAGCGAAGCACTCCGTCTCCGGTGCCGCCGCCGCCACCGCTTCGCACACGTCGTGCGTGAACGTGGCGATCCCGCAGCGGCGGGGTTCATATCCTCCCACAAATGCAATCCGGCCCGGCATCCCCGCGGCACCCGCGATACTCACCTGAACAACCTCGTCATGCCCCACCAGACGCGCTGCGCGTCACAATAGCAAACGGTGTTTCCAAAAGTTGAGAGTCGATGAACCTAAAGAGGCCTGGCGGTTGGAAACCACCGCCACGATCACCACTCGATCCCCACTCCCGCCTCGGGGATCAGCACCTTGTCGCTGATGCCCAGGCGGTCCGCTTCCGCCAGCAGGCGTTCCACCGGTTCGTCCAGCGGCTCGTTGCCCAACGGAAACGTCCCGTAGTGCATTGGGATCAGCAGCTTCGCGCCGAGATCCGCGAAGGCCCGCACCGCCTCCTCCGGATTGAGGTGCACGTCGCGTCCACTAGGAGCATCGTAGGCACCGATCGGCATCAGCGCGACGTCGATCTCATGGCGCTTTCCGATTTCCGTGAAGCCGTCGAAATAGGCGCTGTCCCCGCAGTGGAACACGCTCTTGCCACCCGCACGGACGATGTAGCCGCCGTAATCGCGATGCGTGTCATGAAGAAACCGCGCGCCCCAGTGGTGGCTCGGCGTGTGGATCACCTCCAGCGCCTCGAAGCGCAGCTCGTCCCACACCTTCATCTCATGCACCGCCGGAAACCCGAGCCGCCGCACCAGCGATCCGCTGCCCCGCGGCACCACGATCCCCTCCCGCGCCTGCAGGGTCCGCAGGCTCGGCTTGTGCAGGTGGTCGAAATGCGCGTGCGTCACCAGCACCAGGTCGACTTCCGGCACATCCGCCAGCTTCAGGCCCGGCTTGATCTGCCGTTTCACCGGCCCATGCCAGGCCGCCCAGTTCGGATCGACCATCACGGAATGCCCGGCGAACTGGAGGTAGAACGACGCATGCCCGATCCAGGTGATCCGCACCTGCCCCTCCGCCGGCGGCTCCACCACCGGCTTCAGGATTTCCCCGCCGGCCTTCTGGAACATCCCCGGCACGATCCGGTGCCGGAAGAAGTGATAATTCCGCTTCGGCCAGCCCTTTTGCGGCAGCAGACCGGCGTAATCATTTCGCTTTCTCGGCGTTGGTCCGGATTCCTTCAAAGGTGTGGATGATACGCCCGGCTCCGGGCATTTTCGCGGGAAAAAATTCGCTCACCCGGCATAGGCCGCTGCGATCTTCTCCGCCCACGCCTTCGCCCGCTGTCCAAACGACTGATCGTCACCGGCATACAGAATCCCGCGCGAAACATTGATCGTATCCGGTGCCGTACGGCCGGCCCCGGCCAGCGAGGCCAGATCCCCACCTTGGGCGCCGAGACCCGGCACCAGCAGCGGCGCATCCGGCATCCGCTCCAGCACACCGGCGGCATTGGTCAGGCCGACCACGTAGCCGACGTCGGTCTTGCGGCCCTCCGCCACCGCCCGCTCGCCCAACGCCGTGACCAGCTCGAACACCGAACGCCCGTCCGCCAGCGTCTGCCGCTGGAAATCCGCCGAACCGGGATTGGAAGTCACGGCCAGCAGGTAGATCCCCTTCCCGTCCCAATCCAGGAACGGCTCGATCGAATCGTATCCCAGGAATGGATTCAGCGTCACGGCGTCAACCTTCCAGCGTTTGAAATACCCCTGCGCGTAGTACTTCTGCGTCTCCCCGATGTCGCTGCGCTTCGCATCCAGGATCACCGGCACTTCATCTGGAATGTCGCTGAGCAGGTCCTCCAACACCTGCACGCCCGGGATGCCCATCGCCTCGAAATAGGCCATGTTCGGCTTGAACGCCGCCGCATACTGCCAGGTTTCGTCGATCACCTGCTTGAGAAACTCCTTCGCTGCCGCCGCACCGCCACCTTCCGGGCGTGGATCGAGTCCAACACAAAGTCGGGAACCGGTGACCGCGATGCGGTGCTGGAGTCGTTCGGCGTAGCGCATGCCCGGACGGTGAGCGGCGGAATCCGTCACGACAATCCGGAAAACCCGCAGCCCCGTGGCTGTGGCGTCCCGCAGCAGCCACCATGCGTCCCCCCCCTCACAAGGTTTGACAGATGCATGCCGTTCAGCGCCTATGCTCCGGCATGTCTCACCCCGGGCCTGAGGCCGACTCCGTTTCCTTCAAATGGCGCCCCGATCGCAGCCTGCTGCTGCCCCTCGCCATCTACCTCGTCGCCGCCGTGCTGATGTGGAAGGGCGTCATCGCCCGCGCGGATGAAATCAGCTACACCCTCGACGACGCCTACATCCACGCCGCCCTGGCGAAGAACCTCGTCGCCCACGGCACCCTCGGCATTGTGCCTGGTGAATTTTCCGCCGCCAGCTCCTCGCCCCTCTGGACGCTCATCCTCGCACTCGGTTTCGCGATCGCCGGTTTCCAGGCCTGGGTGCCCGGCATCCTCGCCACCGTTTTCGGCGCCCTCGCCATCGAGCGCGCCCACGCCTGCCTGAAAACCCTCGGCCTCGGCCCGATGACCCGCTCCTTCGTGGTCTGTCTCGCCATGATCTACGCGCCGGTCCTGCCAGTGCTCTCCACCGGCATGGAGCACCTGCTTCACATCTGGACGATGCTGGGACTGTTCAATGCCCTGCTGCGGGCGGTGCCGGAAGCACCGAAAAGGCCTTTCGCCATCTTCATCTGGGCGATCCTCGCCGCCGGAGCCCGCTACGAATCTCTCTTCATCCTGCCGCCGCTGCTGCTCTGGCTGGCGTGGCGGAGAAACTGGCGCACCGCCTTCGCCCTCGGCGGCGGCATGTCGGTGCCGGTGCTCGCCTTCGCCGCCTGCTCGATGAGCCATGGCGGCTACCCGCTCCCGAATTCCCTGATGTTGAAGGGAAATTTCGAAGCCTTTGACCTCTGGATCGGCATCAAGCGCCTCATCGACTGGCCCTACCTGAGCATCCCGGTGCTGCTCATGGCCATCGCCACCGTTTTCCTCATCGTCAGCGGCCGCGGCCTGCGCCTCGCCTGGTTTCCGATCACCATCATCGTGCTCACCCTGATCCACCTGGAACTGGCCAAGCTCGGCTGGTTCTGGCGCTACGAGGCCTACCTTACCGTCCTCGGCATCATTTCTGCCTCCACCCTGCTCATTCCCCTCCGCGAGTGGTTGAAGGGCCGGCACTGGCTGGTGCTCGTGGTGGTCCAGAGCCTGCTGGTTTTCTCGACCCTGCCGCTGCTTTTCCGTTCGATCCTGGCCAATGCCCAGATCGTCCCGGCCGTCGGCAACATCCACGACCAGCAGGTGCAAATGGCCCGGGTCGGTCGCCTGCTCGGCCCGCAGGCCCGCATCGCCGTCAACGACCTCGGTGCCATGGCCTTCTTCACTGACGCCCACGTGCTCGACCTCTGGGGCCTCGGCGACAACCGGATCACGCGGGCGAAACGGGACCATTACATGAACTCGGACTTCCTCCGGCAGCGCCTGCTCGAGGACCACACCGAATACGTCATCTGCTACCCGAGCTGGTTCCTGCCACCCGCCGCCCTGCCCGACACCCTCATTCCGGTGGAGCGCTGGCACCTGAACGGGAACATCATCTGCGGGGCCGAGGACGTTTACTTCTACGGCACCTCGCCCGAGGCCGCGCAAAAGCTCACCGACGCCCTGACCCGCTACCGCTTGGATTTTCCGGCCGATCCCCGTTCCACGAACCAGATCAAGCCGATCGCCACGAAGTAGCCGGCCATTTCCGCGGCCTTCGCCCCGTAGTTCATCGGCGCTCCGGACCCGCGGCAGCCGCAGGCGATGTTCAGCCCCAGCCACCACGCGTGGCCGATGGCGATCGAAAACACCGCCGTCAGGCCCGCCAGCACCATCAGCGCGCCTTTTTTCATCACTTCCAGCATCAGGCACACGCCCGCCACGATCTCGAACCACGGCAGCGTGTAGGCGATCATCGCATCCCACGGCTCCGTCACCATCCGGTAGTTCCCCACCGCCCGCGTGAATTCCGTCAGCCCGCTGCCGAAGACCTTCTCGCCCCCGCTGTAAACGAACCAGCCGCCGAGCAGCACGCGCAGCACCAGGGCAAGGATCGGCAGGGGGCAGTTCGGCGGCGGCATCGGCACGGACTAAAGGCGGGAACCGCCCGCCGCGCAAGAGCGTCCGCAACCCGCCGCAATCCGTTCCGATGGCAACTTTGCGCCTTTTCCAGTCCGGCCCGAGCCGCTAACACACGCACATGCCCGCCGATGTCGTCAGCTTGCTCCAGGAACTGGTCCGCATCCCCTCCGTCAATCCCGACAACGCGCCGGGCACCGACCAGACCGGCGAGGCCAACCTTGCCGCGTGGCTGGCCAACTGGCTCGAAGGCCTCGGCGCCGAAGTCACCCTCGAGGAGGTCAAACCCGGCCGACCCAATCTGATCGCCCGCTTCGCCCCGCTCGACGGCCGTCCGCGGATTCTGTTAGGGCCGCACCTCGACACCGTCGGCGTCGGCGGCATGATCATCGATCCCTTCAGCGGGGAAATCCACAACGACCGCGTCTGGGGCCGCGGTTCCTCCGATACCAAGGGCCCCATGGCCGCGATGCTGTGGGCGCTCCGCGAAACCCGTGAATGGCAGGCGGACGCGCGCGTGGCGGTGGACTTCGTGGCCTTCATGGCCGAGGAATCCGGTCAGTGGGGCTCCAAGGAGTTCGTGAAACGCCATGCCTCCGACTACACCTTCGCCGTGGTGGGCGAACCGACCTCGATGCAGGTCGTCCACGTCACCAAGGGCTCCCTCTGGGCCACCCTGCGCGCCACCGGCAAGGCCGCCCACAGTTCCCAGCCCGAGCGCGGTGACAATGCCGTGATGAAACTCGCCCGCGCCCTCGACGCCCTCGACCGCGAGGTCACCCCGAAGCTGGCCACCTTCACCCACCCCGTCCTCGGGCGTAGTACGATGAACGTCGGAGTCATCCGCGGCGGCTCGCGCCCGAATGTCATCCCCGACCTCGCCGAGGCCGAGATCGACATCCGCATCACGCCCGCCCTGCATGCCGCCGGTGGTGCCCTCGAACTGCTCACGGCCACCATCGCCTCGCTCGGCCTGCCGTTGGAAATCGTAAAGCCTCACGAAAACAACCCCATGGAGACCGATCCCGGCCACCCCGTGGTCCAGGCCCTGCTCGCCACCGATGCCGCCACCAAGCTCGATGGCGCCCCCTGGTTCTCCGACGCCGCGCACCTGTCCCACGGAGGCGTTCCCGCCATCTGCATCGGACCCGGCTCGATCGACCAGGCGCACACCATCGACGAGTTCATCGACATCCCCGCCCTCCAGGCCGGCACGGAATTCTTCACCCGCTTTGTACGAAGTGTGCAGTAGTTGAAACCGCCGCCACGATCACAAACTCCTCACATCCCCTTCTCCGGGCTGCCGTGCACCTCGCCCCATCGGCCGGTTTCCGTCAGGGTGGCCGAGTCGCCCGCGTGCAGGAGCACCTGCTGGCGCTCGCCGATCAGGGACGTCAGCCGCACCTCGCCCCGTGTGACATCGATCTGCGGGTACTTGTCCCGCCGCAGGTCCACCCAGAAATCCCGTCCGCCCTCGGTGACCTCGAAGCGATCCGTGGTCACCCGCAGGCGCGCCGCTTTGTCCGGCACCTGGCAATGCGTCCGCCCGGATCGCAATTCCATCCGGTCGGCCGCCAGCAATCTCACGCTCGCCGGTCCCTCGATCTCTCCCTCCGCCCCGGAGGCCAGCGAAACCTTCATCGTCCCCTCCTCGATCACCACCATCCGGTCGCTGCGAAGTTTCTCCTCCTTGAACAGCGTGCCGTCCGGGTAACGGACCACGCTGCCCGCCGCCACGGCCACCCGGGCCACGGAATGGACCGGCAGATAGACCATCCAGTACCAAAACCCCACCGCCGCCAGCACCATCGCCGCGGCCGACGCCAGCCATGTCCAAATCCGCCGCGGTTCCTCAGGCAGCACCGGCCGGTTCAGGGCCGCCGTGTGATGCCGCAGTTCGGATTCCAGGATCGCCTGGTTGCAGTAAAGCTCGAGCGACTCGGGCGACTCGCGGATCGCCATCCGCAGCTCCGCGGCACGCGCCTCATCCAGTCCGCCATCGAAGGCATCCTGGATCATCTGCTCGCGGGCGCGCGGTCTCATGGTGGGGAAAAAGGGGAAGGAATTCACGCCTTGGCCGGACCAGTCAGCAGCCGTTCGGAGAGGGCACTCCGCAGCGCCGCGCGCAAACGCAGCAGGGTCACCTTCAGCGTCCCGGCCTCGGCATCACGCCGTCTGCCACGCCTTGGCGCGGCTTGTTGGAGAACGTAGCGGCCCAGCAGCATCTCCCGCTCCATCGGCCGCAGGTTTTCCAGGCACTGGTCCAGCGCCGCCTGCGTGGCGTCCGCAGAGGCCGGCATGCGGTCCCGCAGCCGGTTCGCGATCAGACGGGTCAGATTTTCATCCTCCAGCACCCAACTGGAGTAATGCTTCTGCTTCGCATACGTTCTGAGCGTCCACTTCGCCCAGCAGAAGGCCCAGGCGCGAAGATCGGACCCCGGCTCGTAGCCTCCGCGCTCGCGCCAGAAGGTCAGGCTGGTCCGCTTCATCAGCTCCTCCACATTCGAATGACCCGGCATCAGGGCGGTCACGAAGGCGCGCACCGCCGGCAGTTCGGCGGTCACGGCTTGGATGAAATCCTCGTTGGATGGAGTGGTGGACATCAGATGGGGGAAACCGAGGTCAGGTGGCCATCACACCACACCCCGCCATCAGCCTCAAGAACTTGAGACACCCTGATCGCGTAGGTTTACCACCCTCGATCGGGGCTTCAATGGCCGCTCCACCTTGAGGGGCCAGCGGCCAGGATTCAGGGGCCAGTGAAGAGTCGCGAACAACCCGAACAGCCCCTCTTCCTTCCTCACCGATCACCCGGCACAATGCTTCACACTCTCGCATCCAACCACTTCCCGCGAAAATGCAGCCAGGAAAACACGATCGCCTGCGTGAACAGGTCGAGGCCGAAAACGATCCATACCTGAATCAGCGCGATGCCGCCGTGGTTCACGAACCACCACAGCACGCCGACCCGGTAGAAGAACATGCTGCCGAAGGACCACCGCATCACCGCCGTGGTGGCACCCGCGCCGCGCATCGACGTCTTGAAGATGATGCAGGTGGCGAAAAACGGCTGCGTCACCGCGGACACCAGCAGCAGCGGCGCGGCCAGGTCCACCAGCGTCGGATTGTTCGGGGCCATCAGCTCGATCATCCCGTGGCGGAAACACACGAAGCCCAGTCCGATGAACGACATCAGCCCGAGCGCCATCTTCCAACACAACCGCACCGCCTTCATGGCCATCTCCTTGGACCCCGCACCCAGGTACTGGCCCGTCAGCGCCGCCGCCGCCGTGGCGATCGCGAAGCCCGGCATGAAACTCATCGCCTCCACCCGGATCGCCAGCATGTGCGCGGCCAGCGAGCCCTCGGCGGCGGATTTCGTGATCACATGCACGCCATAAAACTGGATCAGCCACATGATCAGGATCTCCAGCGACTGCGGCCATCCCACCCGCACGATCCGCATCATCGTTTCCAGATGCGGCTTCAGCGCGAACCGGGACCAGCGCAATCCCGTCTCCCGCCGGTGGCCCAGCATCAGCGCCGATGCCAGCAGTCCGCAGATCCACCCGGTCAGCGTGCCCGCGGCGATTCCCCCCGTGCCGTGCCCGCCCAGCGGTGCCGGTCCGAACACCAGTAGGAAACTGACGATGATGTTCACCACGTTCACGATCACCATCGCGAGGAATGGCGAGCGCGTGTCACCGCTCGCCCGCAACGCCGCATTGATCGCGAACATCGCCCCGCTGAACGGCCCGGTGAAGGCATACACCTTCATGAAACGCGTCGCCTGCATCGCCGCCGCCGGTGTCAGTCCCGCCGCCCGGATCAACAGATCGATCCCGGAATAAAGGATCAGGAACGAACACAGGCCCGCCGCCAAACCCAGCCACAAGCCCTGCCCCAGCCCGCGATTGGCCAGCAGCGGATCGCGCGATCCGGTGGCCCGCGCCACCAGCGCCATCACCCCCGTCGCCACCGCACCCTGCAGAATGTTGAACGACCACGCCACGTAGCCGCACAAGCCCATCGCGTCGAGAATCGCCACCTGCTCCGAGCCGCCCAGCACGATGCGGCCGGAAAGAAGTTGGTCCGACAACCCCACGAAAAACGCCAGCACGTTCTCCAGCAGCGGCCACACTGCCAGTGTGACCACCTGCCGCGTCAGCGACAGGCCACCCAGTTTCCCGGCCAAAAGCACCTCCCCCACCGCCCGGCCACTTGCTTCGATCGTGATTCCGGGTTTCGCCATGTGTCCCGCGCAGCTAGCGCCGCCCCGCGACCGGTTTCCAACAAAATTTCATCCGGCCTGCGTGGAATCCATTATTGGCGCGAACGCTGCTTTGGACTAAGTTGAAGCGTGGAACCAAAATCGCCATCCTCCGACGGGCCAATCGCCTTGCAGGGCCAGCTTCTGCTGGCCGACCCGACCCTGCGCGACGGGATCTTCCACCATTCCGTGGTCCTCCTGGCCGAACACTCCGCCAAGGACGGTGCCTTCGGGCTGGTTCTCAATCACCCCACCGGCCACGTCGTCGGCGATCTGCTCACCGACGAAGCCTTCAGCCCGCTGCGCAAGGTAGCCGTTCACCAGGGCGGTCCCGTTTCCCGCGAGCACCTCACGTTTTCCGCCTTCTGGTGGAATCAGGAGAAAAAGCAGCTCCGCTGGGCCATCCGCATCTCCGCCGAGGACGCCATCGCCCACAGCCACCGTCCCGGCACGCTGGTGCGCGCCTTCATCGGCTTTTCCGGATGGACGCCCGGCCAGCTTGAAAACGAACTGCGCCGGAACTCCTGGATCCCCGCCCGACCGGACGGCACCCTCCTCGGGCAGCAGCACGACTCCGACCTCTGGGCCGATATCCTGCGCCACCTCTCCCCCTATCACCGCATCCTCGCCGAAGCGCCCACGGATCCGTTTCTCAATTGAGGGGAGCCTGTCCTCAATCGGGTTTTACCACGAATAACACGAATGAACACGAATCGGCGGAGGCGATGGTCCAGCCTCCCAATGGTCATTCGTGTGAATTCGTGAAATTCGTGGTTCCGAAATCTCAAGGCCGCGAACCCAGGGGACGCACCCAGATATTGCGGAATTCCACCGGATCTCCGTGGAATTGGAGCTGAAGCGGAGCCGTTTCCGGATGCTTGGCGGGATACGCCGCGAGTTTCTGGTGCTCGGTCGGTCCAATGAAAAGCTCGCCGTTCTGCACGACGATGCCGTTGTGGATCACGGTCACCTTGGCCGGCTTGCTCACCTTGCCATCCGTGTAAACCGGTGGCTCGAAGGCGATGTCGTAGCTCTGCCACTCGCCCTGCGGCAGCGTGGCATTCACGAGCGGTGGGAGCTGGCCATACATGGCACCAGCCTGACCGTCCGGGTAAGTCTTGTTATTGTAGCTCTGGAGCACCTGGATTTCATAGAGTCCCATCAGGAAGACGCCGCTGTTGCCGCCTTCCTGGCCGTTGACCTTGCGACCGGCAGGGAGCCGCCATTCGAGGTGAAGCTGGATCGCCCCGAAGGAATCCTTGGTGCGGAGATACCCCGGTTGCCCCGCGACGAGGGCTCCATCGACGATTTTCCACGCGGCCGGCTTGTCGCCGTTCATCCAGGCATCGGTGCTGGTGCCGTCAAACAGCACCTTCGCATCAGAAGGGGCCTTCTGAAGAACCGGTCCTGCCGGGGTCACCACCGGAGGCTGGGGCCGCGTTCCATCATGTACGACATACGGCACGCCTGGGAGCTGCGGATTGTTCGGTTTCACGCCGAATCCTTCGCCCTCCGCCATTCCGCACGCTGCAACCAGCGTGCCCGCCAACAACCATCCGGTGGATTTCATCGCCCACAGAACGCCGAAAACCGGCCGCTCTTTCAAGCGAACTCAATATCAGGGGTTGCGGGACCGGTTGGATTGTGAATGGTTTTAGGTGTTTCCGCGCCCATGCCAGCCCAGATTTCCCAAACCGGTCGCAGCGACCGCTTCCCCTTCGAGCTTGTCCGACCCCAACTCGAACACGTCGAAGCGGCGATCCGCGACCAGGTGCGTGCCTTTGATCCGGCCGTCGAACCCTACGTGGCCTACGTCTGCAACACCTCCGGCAAGCGCATCCGGCCCGCCCTCTCCATCCTCGTCGGCGGTGCCCTCGGCGGTCTTGGCGAAGACCATCTCAAGGTCGGCGTCATCCTGGAGCTCATCCACATGGCGACCCTGGTCCATGACGACATCATCGACGGTGCCACCACCCGCCGCATGGTGCCCACCGCCAATGCAAAATGGGGTGCCGGCCTTTCCGTCCTGCTGGGCGATGCCCTTTTCTCCCACGCCCTCAGCCTGGCCACCGACTTCAACAGCATCGACATCTGCCGCAAGGTCGGCCTCGCCGCGCGTGAAGTCTGCCAGGGCGAAATCATCCAGACCCAGCGCCGCTTCGATCTCACGCTGACGAAGCAGGATTATTTCCGCATCATCGAGATGAAGACGGGGGCGCTCTTCGCCTCCGCCGCCGGTCTCGCCGCCAATCTCTCAAAAGCCAGCCCGGAAGACGAGGCCCGCCTCTTCGACTACGGCATGAAGCTCGGCACCGCCTATCAGATCTACGACGACTGCCTCGACCTCGTCGGCGCCGAAGACGAAGTGGGCAAGACCCTCCGCACCGACCTCGCCAAGGGCAAGCTCACCCTGCCGATCCTCAACCTGCTGGAATCCGGCACCGAGGCGCAGCGCAACAAGCTCAACAAGCGCATCATCGCCCAGGAAGAGTTCGATCTCCCCGTCCTCGTCGGCATCGCCGAATACGAAGGTGCCATCGAGGGTGCCATCGACACCGCCCTTGGCCTGCTCGCCTCCTGCCGCGCGGACCTCGAAATCCTCGCGCCGTCCGACTACTCGGATGCCCTCGCGCAGATCACCTGGTTCCTCCAGGGCCTGCTCGAAAAGTGCCGCCGCTGAGGTTGTGCCTCCGTTCGCTTTCGTAGCCGCGTTGGGACCAATGGGGGTGGGGTGAGCTTTCCCTCAGGTAGAAGCAAACGTCCCATCACGCGTTTGTCCGAGAACGATGAGGGTCGGAAGGAGATGCGCGAACCTTCCCCACCCACGTTCTCACCAGACTGTTGCAAAACCACCACAGCGCCTCTGGCTAACAAGGCGTGGTGATGAGGTCGGGGGTCGCCCTTCGGTTTGCCCTCACCTTCACACTGCCAGCCGGTCCTTGGCGGTTGCC
>Ga0265327_10000596_pt1 | contig 60242 bp, 52 predicted proteins | sample 41621metaG_FD_202089 | JGI IMG/M metagenome (GOLD analysis project Ga0265327, IMG submission 202089) | Rhizosphere microbial communities from Carex aquatilis grown in University of Washington, Seatle, WA, United States - 4-16-21 metaG | ecosystem: Host-associated > Plants > Roots > Rhizosphere...
GATTCTGCGTCAGTTGGCGCTTTTGTGCGCCCGTTTCGGACTCAGCCTTCGTCAGTTGCTGGCCGGCTATCAGCCCACCATGCAATTGACTGGCTGAGAAAATGGGGTTTTTCAGGGACGACTAATTTACCGCCAAGTCTCTCAAGTAAACGCTTAAACCTTCTTCAAGAATTCCGCCTTGAGCATAAAATTTCCCGCATCCATCTTGCAGTCCACGCCGTGGTCGCCGCCGACCAGGCGGATACTTTTTACCTTGGTGCCTTGCTTCAGGGTGATGGAAGAACCCTTGACCTTCAAATCCTTGATCAGCACCACCGCGTCGCCATCCTGCAGCAGCGTGCCGTTGGCGTCCTTCACCACCAGACCATCGTCGTTGTCAGCCGCGACGGTTTCCGCCATAGGCCACTCGTAGCCGCAGTCGGCACACACATAATTGGCGCCGTCCGGGTAGGTGTTTTCCAGGGTGCATTGCGGGCAGGCGGGGAGGGTGGACATGATGGCCTCGAAGGTGGGTTGGAGGGTGCGGATTATAACCGATTGGGGGAGTTCCATGATTGGGCCGCGGACGAGGCTATCCCGCTAAAGCTTGTGTAGGGCACATTAAGTGCAACGCAATGCGCCGTAGGTATATTCATTCGGCGTAATGCACTGCGTTTATTACGCCCTACGAGCTATGAGCTCTGCGGTGGTTCATTCGAGATGACACGAATGTTAATTGGGTGACCGTCTTTTAACACCTGCAACAGAAGATGTTTTGTTTCCTGTTGGGTGAGTTCGTCAGTGACATAGGCGTCTGGATAGTAGGAATTGTCAGTTATCTCGGACTTAGAAAATGGAATTTTCAAATCAATTGCCATCTGATGCAGAAGCTCGGCAAGCAAATCGTTTGCCTTGTTCTGCCATGCGCGACGAACAGGCTCTTCTTCTGAAATTGAGTCGGCGTGTCGCAAGTGCTGTCGGTATAGACCCCACGCATCTTGAACTGCTGGGCATGATTCACGAGGAAACGCGAAGTCAATTTGATTTATTGCCGCCACATGCTCGATTCTAAGCCTTGCAGCACGGGTGCTCATCAACGTGCGGAACACCCATTCCTTCCGTTCCTTTGCGGCACGTTGCTGCTGTCTCCACTCTGATGCCCACACTGCGAGGATTGGCCCTGCGAGTGTTGCGAAAACTACTGCCCAATCAATTTGCATGTGATAGCTCCTGTGTAGAAAGCCCTAACGTGAAATAGACACCGATATTTGGTGTATAGACCAGATTACTTAGGCGTGAAACTTTCTTTATCTTAAAAACGGCTGGCTTGGAAAACATGGCTAAACACTAGCAGCCTAATCCCATGATATCAATAGGTTGGTTCCTTTTGGCTTTTCATACCTCGCCAGACAGAGGATAATTCAACATTTCCCAGTAATCCATCTAGAGTCCGATGACACAGCCTTTACTGCAATCCAGCCTCAACAGCCTGCCTCTGATTAACCAGGGCAAGGTGCGCGACATTTACGACGTGGACGCGGACAAGATGCTGATTATCACCACCGACCGGCTATCCGCCTTCGACGTGATCCTGCCGACGCCCATCGCCGGCAAGGGCGCGGTGCTGACGCAGATCGCCAATTTCTGGTTCGACAAGCTTTCCAACATCATCCCCAATCACCTGACCGGCGTCGCGCCGGAAGCGGTGGTGAAGGATGTGGCCGAGCACGTGCAATTGGGCGAGCGCGCCATTGTGGTGAAGAAGCTGAAACCGCTGCCGATCGAGGCGGTGGTGCGCGGCTATTTGGTAGGCTCCGGCTGGAAGGAATACCAGAAGTCCGGGACGGTGTGCGGCATCGCGCTACCGGCGGGCTTGCAAGAGGCTTCCAGGCTGGCGCAGCCGATCTTCACGCCCTCCACCAAGGCGGAGCTGGGCACACACGACGAGAACATCACTTTCGAGCAGACAGTGGCGCTGGTCGGCGCCGAATTGGCCGCCAAGGTGCGCGATACGGCCATTGCGCTGTACCAGGCAGCAGCGGAGTATGCGCTCACAAAAGGCATCATCATCGCCGATACCAAGTTTGAGTTCGGGCTGGATGCGGCGGGGACGCTGTACCTGATCGACGAGGCACTGACGCCGGATTCCTCGCGCTTCTGGCCGGCGGAACAGTACAAAGTGGGCAGCAACCCGCCCAGCTTTGACAAGCAATACGTGCGCGACTGGCTGGAAGCCTCCGGCTGGAACAAGCAGGCACCGGGGCCGGAACTGCCGGCCGAGGTGGCGGCCAGGACCAGCGAGAAATACCGCGAGGCGTTGCGGCAACTGACGGGGCGCGACATTGCGCTGTAAACCCCATGGCTGAAATCGAAAAACTCATTACCGGCTTCAAGCGCTTTCATGACGCCTATTTTGGCGGCGACCAGGAGCTGTTTGGCCAGCTCAAGCAAGGGCAGACGCCGAGCGCGATGGTGATTGCCTGTTCCGATTCGCGCGTGGATCCGGCCATTTTGCTGGATTGCGAGCCGGGCGATTTGTTCATGGTGCGCAACGTCGCCAACCTGGTGCCGCCTTACGAAAAAGGCGCCGGCCTGCACGGTGTCAGTACGGCGCTGGAATTCGGCGTGTGCGTGCTCGGTGTGCAGCATCTGATTGTGCTCGGACACAGTCGCTGCGGTGGCATCCAGGCGCTGATGCAGGGCATCCCGGCGGGCGCCAGCAGTGAATTCATCGGCAATTGGGTCAACATTGCCGCGCGCGCCAAGGAGCGGGTGCTGGCCGAATTACCGGGGGCGAGCGAACAGCGGCAATGGCATGCCTGTGAGGAGGCTTCGATTTTGGTTTCGCTGGAAAACTTGCTGACTTTCCCCTGGATCAAGGCGCGTGCCGAGAGCGGCGCGCTGACGCTACACGGCTGGTATTTCGATATCGGCAGCGGCCAGCTGGTAGCCTACAACCCAAAGCTACAGCGTTTCGAGTCGCTGACCTGACCCCATATTTCTTAACATTTTCTCAAGGATTCATTCATGGCTTTTATCAACGTACCTTCCGGCAACAATCTTCCCGACGACTTCAACGTCATCATCGAAATTCCGATGCAGGGCGATCCGGTCAAATACGAAGTAGACAAGGAAAGCGGCGCTATTTTTGTCGACCGCTTCATGGGTACGGCGATGCAATACCCCTGCAACTACGGCTACATCCCGCACACGCTGTCGGAAGACGGCGACCCGGTGGACGTGCTAGTGCAGACGCCGGTGCCGCTGATCCCCGGCGTGGTGGTGCGCTGCCGCCCGCTGGGCGTGCTGAAGATGACCGACGAGGCCGGCCCCGACGCCAAGGTGCTGGCGGTGCCGGTGGACAAGGTGTGCGGGCTGTACAGCCACTTCAAGGATTACAACGACGTGTCCGGCTGGCGCCTAACCATGATTGCCCACTTTTTCGAGCACTACAAGGATTTGGACAAGGGTAAGTGGGTGAAAATTGACGGCTGGGGCAGCCTGGAAGATGCGCGCCAGGAAATCCTCGCCGGGGTGGCGCGTTACAACAGCACCGAGGACAAGCCGGCGTTCTGAGGGGGTTTTGTAGCGCAGGCGGCCTCGCCTGCATTTCCCTCTCCCCAGCCCTCTCCCGCTTACGGGAGAGGGGGTTTTATAGGTGGCAGGCGAGGCCGCCTGCGCTACAGCGATGTGGGAGGTTTTTATGAGTAAAATCAAAAACGCGTTCTACGCCCAATCCGGCGGCGTCACCGCCGTCATCAACGCCTCCGCCTGCGGCGTTATCCAAACCGCGCGCAAGTACCCGGACAAGATCGGCAAGGTTTACGCCGGGCGCAACGGCATTGTCGGCGCGCTAACCGAAGACCTGATCGATACCAGCCTGGAATCCGACGCTGCCATTGCCGCACTGCGCTCCACGCCGTCCGGCGCCTTTGGCTCCTGCCGCTACAAGCTGAAGAGCCTGGAAACCAACCAGCGCGAGTACGAGCGCCTGATCGAAGTGTTCAAGGCGCACAACATCGGCTATTTCTTCTACAACGGCGGCGGCGATTCCGCCGACACCTGCTACAAAGTGTCGCAAATCTCGGAAAAAATGGGCTACCCGGTGCAGGCCATCCATGTGCCCAAGACCGTGGATAACGACCTCCCCATCACCGACTGCTGCCCCGGCTTCGGCAGCGTCGCCAAGTACATCGCCGTGTCCACGCTGGAAGCCTCGTTCGATGTGCGTTCCATGGCCAAGACTTCCACCAAAATCTTCGTGCTGGAAGTGATGGGCCGCCATGCCGGCTGGATCGCCGCCGCCGGCGGGCTGGTGGAGGACTATGGCATCCCGGTGGTGATCCTGTTCCCCGAGGTGGAGTTCGACCAGGAAAAATTCCTGGCGCGGGTGGATGCCAAGGTAAAGAAGCACGGCTACTGCACGGTGGTGGTGTCGGAAGGCTGCCACTACCCGGATGGCCGCTTCATCGCCGACCAGGGTATCAAGGACGTGTTCGGCCATGCCCAATTGGGCGGCGCCGCGCCGGTGGTGGCCACCATGATCAAGGAAGCGCTGGGTTACCGCTATCACTGGGCGGTGGCCGACTACCTGCAACGCGCTGCGCGCCATATCGCTTCCGCCACCGACGTCAAACAGGCCTACGAACTGGGCAAGAAGGCGGTCAAGCTGGCGGTGAAGGGCAGGAATTCCGTCATGCCCACCGTCATCCGCGTGGCTGACGAACCCTATGAATACCGCATCGGCTACGCCGAACTGAAGGATGTCGCCAACGTGGAGAAATTCATGCCGCGCGACTTCATCAGCAAGGATGGCTACGGCATCACTGCCAAGTGCAGGCGCTACCTGCGCCCGCTGATCGAGGGTGAGGACTACCCTGCCTATGAAGCCGGTCTGCCGTGCTACGTCACACTGCAAAACGCTCCGGTAGCGAAAAAACTGCCTAAGTTTGAACTGTAATCCCGCCGGCTCTGCCGGCGATTCCCGGCGATGCCCGTTCCTCGATTCCTTCCCAACCGGGAGGGCGGGACAGGCGCATGACGATGTGCTTCCGTACTACCAAATTATGGGTTAAGCTTCGCCCACGGAGGCCGGGGCGTCATAAAAATCAAACACTCCCCGACCTTGTTTCTAATTTGATGCGTTTGGGAGGGGTGTTTCGATGGATCAAGCATTAATGCTGGCGCTCGCATGTTCCGTGTTGGCGCTGATATATGGCGGTGTCACCATCGCCTGGGTGCTGGGTAAGCCGACCGGCAATGACCGTATGCGTGAAATTGCGGCGGCGATTCAGGAAGGTGCCTCTGCATATCTTAACCGGCAGTACACCACCATTGGCATGGTTGGCGTGCTGTTGTTCGCGGTGATCTGGGTGGCGCTGGGCAGCTTGACCGCCATCGGTTTCGCCATTGGCGCGCTGCTTTCCGCTGCCGCCGGCTACATCGGCATGAACATTTCGGTGCGCTCCAATGTGCGCACCGCGCAGGCCGCGCACGACGGCGTTAACGCCGCGCTGCAAGTGGCTTTCCGCGGCGGCGCCATCACCGGCATGCTGGTGGTCGGGCTGGGACTGCTGGGCGTGGCCGGTTACTTTGCCTTCCTGCTCGCCAACACGGCGGAAGGCGCAACAGTCAACATCTCCCCGTTGGTCGGCCTGGCTTTCGGCAGTTCGCTGATCTCGATTTTCGCCCGTCTGGGCGGCGGCATCTTCACCAAGGGCGCCGACGTCGGCGCCGACCTGGTGGGCAAGGTGGAAGCCGGTATCCCTGAGGACGATCCGCGCAACCCAGCGGTGATTGCCGACAACGTCGGCGATAACGTCGGCGATTGCGCCGGTATGGCCGCCGACCTGTTCGAGACCTACGCCGTCACCATCATCGCCACCATGCTGCTGGGCGCGCTGCTGATGCCGGGCTCGGCTAACGCGCTGACCTATCCGCTGGTGCTGGGCGGTATTTCCATCGTCGCATCCATCATCGGCACCTTCTTCGTCAAGGCGCGCGATGGCGGCAAGATCATGAACGCGCTGTACCGCGGCCTGATCGTGGCCGCCGTGCTGTCCGCCGCCGCCTTCTACCCGGTGACCACCTGGCTGATGGGCGACAGCGGCCTGGAATACTCGGCGACGAATATTTACCTGGCCTCGCTGATCGGCTTGGTGGTCACCGCCGCCCTGGTGGTCATCACCGAGTACTACACCGCGACCGAGTATGGCCCAGTGCGCCATGTGGCGCATTCGTCCACCACCGGCCATGCCACCAACATCATCGCCGGCTTGGGCATTTCGATGAAGTCCACCGCGGCGCCGGTGCTGGTGATCTGCCTCGGCATCCTGAGCGCGCACCAATTGGCCGGGCTGTACGGCATTGCCGTCGCCGCTACCGCCATGCTGTCGATGGCCGGCATTATCGTTGCGCTGGACGCCTATGGCCCCATCACCGACAACGCCGGCGGCATTGCGGAAATGGCCAAGCTGCCGAAGAAGATCCGCGACATCACCGACCCGCTGGATGCCGTGGGCAACACCACCAAGGCGGTGACCAAGGGCTACGCCATCGGTTCCGCCGGCTTGGCCGCGTTGGTGCTGTTCGCCGACTTCACCCACGAGCTGGGCTTGCATACCGGTGGCGTAACCACTTTTGACCTATCCAACCACATGGTCATCATCGGCCTGTTTATTGGCGGCATGATCCCCTACCTGTTCGGCGCCATGGCGATGGAAGCGGTCGGCCGCGCTGCCGGTTCCGTGGTGGTGGAAGTGCGCCGCCAGTTCAAAGAAATCCCCGGCATCATGAACGGCACCGAAAAGCCGGACTATTCCCGCGCGGTGGACATGCTGACCAAGTCCGCCATCAAGGAAATGATCGTGCCGTCGCTGCTACCAGTGCTGGTGCCGATCCTGGTGGGCAAGTTCCTCGGCGCACAGGCGCTGGGCGGCCTGCTGATTGGCACCATTGTCACCGGCCTGTTCGTGGCGATTTCCATGACCGTCGGTGGCGGCGCCTGGGATAACGCCAAGAAGCACATCGAAGACGGCCATCACGGCGGCAAGGGTAGCGAAGCACACAAGGCTTCCGTTACTGGTGACACCGTCGGCGATCCCTACAAGGACACCGCTGGCCCCGCCATCAACCCGCTGATCAAGATCATCAACATCGTCGCGTTGCTGATCGTTCCGATACTGTAATCGCGGTTAACGCAAAACCGGCCCGCCGAGGCATTGCCCCGGCGGGCTTTTTTGCTTAGTGTGTGTGGGTGTGGTAAAACCAACCAAAGATTGACTGCAATGAGCAAGAAAACCCAACCGGAAAGTTTTGAAAGCGCGCTGGCGGAGCTGGAAAGCATCGTGGCGCAGATGGAATCCGCCCAGTTGCCGCTGGAGCAGTCGCTGGCTGCCTACAAGCGCGGCGCCGAGCTGCTGCAATACTGCCAGCAAGCGCTGGCCGCCGCCGAGCAGCAAGTGCGTATCCTGAACGAATCCCAAGTCCTGCAACCGTATAGCGATGACTGATTTCCAACTATGGGCGCAGGGTATCCAGTCGCGCACCGAAAGCGCTCTGGGTGCGCTGCTGCCATCTGCGGATCTGGCGCCGCAACGCTTGCACCGCGCCATGCGCTATGCCGTGCTGGGTGGTGGCAAACGCGTACGCGCCCTGCTGGCTCATGCCGCCGGGCAGTTGTGCGACGCCGCGCCGGAAAAAGTGGATGCCGCCGCCAGTGCGGTGGAGCTGCTCCATGCCTATTCGCTGGTGCACGACGACCTGCCTTGCATGGACGATGATGACCTGCGGCGCGGCAAGCCTTCCTGCCATAAACAGTTTGACGCAGCCACTGCGCTGCTGGTGGGCGACGCCCTGCAAAGTCTGGCGTTCCAGGTGCTGGCGCAGCCCGGTCTATTGCCTGACCCAGCGCGCCAGCTCAACATGCTGCACCTGCTGGCGGTTGCCAGCGGCTCGCGCGGCATGGCCGGCGGGCAGGCCATAGACCTCGCCAGCGTGGGCCTGAGCCTGACCCAGCAGGAACTGGAGTTCATGCACATTCACAAGACTGGCGCCCTGATCCGCGCCGCCGCTCTGTTGGGTGCGCATTGCGCGTCAGAGGACAAGGATAAGCTGCACGCGCTTGACCACTATGCCAAATGTGTAGGCCTGGCATTCCAGGTGGTGGACGACATCCTGGATGACCAGGCCGACACCGCCACCCTGGGCAAGACCGCCGGCAAGGATGCGGTGCAGAATAAACCTACCTACGTTACCATCCTCGGTCTGGAGCGTGCCAAGGCGCTGGCGCAGGAACTGCGCGCTGACGCCTTGCAGGCGCTCGCCCCGTATGGCGATGACGCGCTACGGCTCACACAACTTGCTGACTTTATTACTGGACGCCGTTTTTGATGTACCCGCTACTCGACACCGTAGATTTTCCTGCCCAGCTGCGCCAGCTGGAACGCAAGCAACTACCGCAACTGGCTGAGGAGCTGCGCACCTTCCTGATTGATAGCGTGGCGCAGACTGGCGGCCACCTGTCGTCCAACCTCGGCGTGGTGGAACTCAGCATCGCCCTGCATTACGTGTTCAACACGCCAGATGACAAGCTGGTGTGGGACGTCGGCCACCAGACCTACCCACACAAAATCCTTACCGGACGCCGTGCCGCCATGCGCGGGTTGCGCCAGCAGGGCGGCATTGCCGGCTTTCCGCGCCGCGCCGAAAGCGAATACGATGCCTTTGGCACCGGGCATTCCAGCACCTCGATTTCCGCCGCGCTGGGCATGGCAGTGGCGGCGCGGCAGAGCAGCTCGGATCGCCGCGCCGTGGCCATTATCGGTGACGGCGCCATGAGCGCCGGCATGGCATTCGAGGCGCTCAATAACGCTGGGGCCATGGACACCAATCTGCTGGTGATCCTCAACGACAACGACATGTCCATCTCGCCGCCGGTGGGCGCACTCAACAACTACCTGGCCAAGCTGCTGTCCGGCCGCCTGTACGACCGCATGAAGCGCGGCACCGAAAAAGTGCTGGGCGCCGCGCCGCCGCTACTGCAACTGGCCAGGCGCGCCGAGGAGCACTTCAAGGGCATGGTAACGCCCAGCACCTTGTTCGAGGAGTTCGGCTTCAATTACATCGGGCCGATCAACGGCCACGACCTCGACGTGCTGGTCGCCACCCTGACCAATATCCGCCAGTTGGAAGGCCCGCAGTTTTTGCACGTGGTCACGCACAAGGGCTACGGCTACCAGCCGGCCGAGGACAATCCGGGGAAATTTCACGGCGTGGGCAAGTTTGACCCCGCCAACGGCGAGGCATTGGGCGGCAGCGTCAAGAAAACCTATACCCAGGTGTTCGGCGACTGGCTGGTGGACATGGCGGCCAAGGACGAGCGTCTGATCGGCATTACTCCCGCCATGTGCGACGGTTCCGGCATGAACGCCTTTGCCGAGCAGTTCCCGCAGCGCTATTTCGATGTGGGCATTGCCGAACAGCATGCGCTGACTTTTGCCGCTGGTCTCGCCTGCGACGGCATGAAGCCGGTGGTGGCGATCTACTCCACCTTTTTGCAACGCGCCTACGACCAGCTGATCCACGACATCGCCCTGCAAAACCTGCCGGTGCTGCTGGCGATAGACCGCGGCGGGCTGGTGGGCGCGGACGGCCCTACCCATGCCGGCAGCTTTGACCTTGCTTATTTGCGCTGCATCCCCAATATGGTGGTCATGACTCCCAGCGACGAGAACGAATGCTGGCAGATGCTGACCACCGGCTTCCGATTCCATGGCCCGGCCGCGGTACGTTATCCACGTGGTTGCGGGCCGGGCACGGCAACCGATGGCGAGTTGCAGGCCATCCCCATCGGCCAAGGTGAAATTCGCCGCCAAGGGAAGAAAGTGGCGATCCTGGCGTTTGGCAGCATGCTCGCCCAGTCCTTGCAGGCTGGCGAGCAGCTGGGCGCCACGGTGGTCAACATGCGCTTCGTCAAGCCACTGGATGAGGTGCTGATCCGGCAATTGGCGGCCAGCCATGAGCTGCTGGTCACAGTGGAAGAGAATGCCGTCATGGGTGGCGCCGGCAGCGCGGTGGCCGAGCTGTTGCAAGGCGCGGTGCCGTTGTTGCAACTTGGCCTGCCCGACCGTTTCATCGAGCATGGCACGCCGGAGAAGATGCTGGCGGATTGCGGCCTGGACGCGGCCGGGATCGCTGCCGTCATTGAAAAAGCATTAACCTAGCACTATACTCAACTATTAATTTGCCATCGGATCACCCCATGAACCATCCTGACACGCTCCCCATCGAAGATGTCCAGAATACCCCGGACGTGCGCCACCTGGCCATCGACAAGGTCGGCATCAAGTCCATCCGCCACCCGGTCAAGGTCAAGGACAAGAACAGCGGCGTGCAGCACACCGTGGCCGTGTTCAACATGTATGTGCACTTGCCGCACAACTTCAAGGGCACCCACATGTCGCGCTTCGTGGAAATCCTCAACATGAACGAGCGCGAAATCTCGGTGGATAATTTCGAGTTCATCCTGCGCGAGATGGTGAAGCGCCTGGAAGCCCAGTCCGGCCATATCGAGATGACCTTCCCCTACTTCATCAACAAGGCGGCGCCGGTGTCGGGTGTCACCAGCCTGCTGGATTATGAGGTGACTTTCATCGGGGAAATCAAGGATGGCGAGTACAGCATCATGGTCAAGGTGCTGGTGCCGGTGACCAGCTTGTGCCCGTGTTCCAAGAAGATTTCCGAATATGGCGCGCACAACCAGCGTTCGCACGTCACCATCACCGCCAGAATCAACGACTTCATCTGGGTGGAAGACCTGATCCGCATTGTCGAGGAACAGGCTTCCAGCGAGCTGTACGGCCTGCTCAAACGGCCGGACGAGAAGTTCGTCACCGAGCACGCCTACGACAATCCCAAGTTCGTCGAGGACATGGTACGCGATGTGGCGGCGCAGCTTAATGACGAGCCGCGCATCGACGCCTATGTGGTGGAATCTGAGAACTTCGAGTCCATTCACAACCACTCCGCCTACGCGTTGATTGAACGCGACAAGCGCGCGGATTAATCCTGATCGTCGGCTGCTTGATAGAGCAGCAGAGCAAACCCCACCAGCGCTACCAGCCCGGAAATAGCAAAAGTCAGGGCGGCACCGGCGGGTTCCCATAGCCAGCCGCTCCATAATCCCCCGACGGTGCCGCCCAGGCCGAAGGAAATGCTGGTGTACAAGCCTTGGCCCTTGGTCTGGTGGCGGCCGCGGAAATAGCGGTGCGTCAGCGCCACCGCCGCCGCGTGGTAGGAGCCGAAGCTGGCGGCGTGCAGGGTTTGCGCCAGCAGGATCACTGCCACCCAGCGCACGCCGAAGCCTATCATCAGGAAGCGCAGTGCCGCCAGCAGGAAACTTGCCAGCAGGATACGCCGCAAGCCGAAACGCGCGACCAGGCGCGGCATCCACAGGAACACCAGCACCTCGCAAATCACGCCGATTGCCCACAGCCAGCCCACTGCGCTTTTGCTGTAGCCGTGATCCACCAGGTAAATTGAGTAAAAGGTGTAATACACCCCGTGTGCGGCCGCCATCAGGAAGCAGGCGGCAAGAAACACCGCTACCTCACGCCGGCGAAGGATGTCCCACACCGGCAGGCTGTCGGTGTGGTGCGGGGTGATGCGCGGCTCAGGCAGGTGGCGCGCCAGTAGCAGCACGCTGGCCTTCAGCCCCAGGATCACCCATAGCAGCGCCCGCACCGGCGCGTAATCCAGCACGTAGCCGAGCACGATGACGGCGGCGATGAAGCCGATCGAACCCCACAAACGGATGCGGCCGTAGCCCGCCGCGCCATCCCCCAGATGGCCGAGGGTGATTGCCTCCACCAGCGGCATCGGCGCGCTCCAGAAAAAGCTCATTACCGCCATCACCAGGAACAGCCAGTAATAACCATCTCCGGCAAACACGCCGAGGTAGCACACCAGGCTGGCCAGCGCCGAGGCCTGGATGATACGTACGCGTAAGCCGGTGTGGTCGGCCAGCCAGCCCCACAGGTTGGGCGCGACGATGCGCGCGACCTGAAACAGCGACATCAGCACGCCGATCTGGAAAGCGGTGAACTCCAGCGACTTGAGGTACAGGCTCCAGTACGGCGCAAAGGCGCCGACAAAAGCGAAATAGGCGAAATAGAAAGCGGACAACCGCCAGTAAGGTAATTTGTGCATATTTCAAACAAAAAAGCCGGCGCTAGGGCCGGCCTGGTTGGGTTTGCCGATTAGGCAGTGGTCAGCGTGGTGTAAAGCTCATCCGTCATGTGCTGCTGTTCAAAACCTCGAAAGCTCCGATAGCCATGTGTCTCTTAAGCCTTGAACGAGGCTATAGTTTACCGGGGATTCTCGGTGTGTCGCACACCACGTCGCCGCATTGGGCGCGATGGCGTAGCGCATGGTCGATCAGCACCAGCGCCAGCATGGCCTCGCAGATCGGCGTGGCGCGCACGCCGACGCAGGGGTCGTGGCGGCCGGTGGTCTGCATGGTCACCGCCTCGCCCGCCTTGTTGATTGAGCGGCGTTCCTGCGGGATGCTGGAAGTGGGCTTGAAGGCGGTATGCACCACGATGTCCTGGCCAGTGGAAATGCCACCCAGGATGCCACCGGCGTTGTTGCTGCCAAAGCCTTGCGGGGTCAGTTCGTCGCCATGCTCGGAGCCACGCTGCGCGATGCTGGCGAAGCCGGCGCCGATTTCCACGCCCTTGGCGGCGTTGATGCCCATCATGGCGTAGGCAATCTCGGCGTCCAGCCGGTCAAACACCGGCTCGCCCCAGCCCACCGGCACGTTCTCCGCCACCACGGTGATGCGGGCGCCGACCGAATCGCGCTCGGCGCGGATTTTATCGAGATATTCTTCCAGTTGCGGCACCACAGTGGCATTGGGGGAAAAGAGCGGGTTGTTACCAACTTCGTCCCACGATACGAACGGGATGGCGATCTCGCCCATTTGCGTCATGCAGCCACGGATCAGCACGCCGTAGCGTTCTTTCAGCCATTTGCGGGCAATCGCTCCCGCCGCTACCCGCGCCGCAGTTTCGCGCGCGCTGGCGCGCCCGCCGCCACGGTAATCGCGGATGCCGTATTTCTGCCAGTAGGTGTAATCGGCGTGGCCGGGGCGGAAGGTCTCGGCGATGGTACCGTAGTCCTGGCTGCGCTGGTCCTGGTTACGGATCAGCAGCGCGATCGGCGTGCCGGTGGTCTTGCCCTCGAACACCCCGGACAGGATTTCCACAGCATCCGGCTCCTGGCGCTGCGTCACATGGCGCGAAGTGCCCGGCTTACGGCGATCCAACTCGCCCTGGATGTCAGCCTCGTTCAGGCTCAACCCCGGTGGGCAGCCATCCACCACGCAGCCGATGCCGGCGCCATGCGATTCGCCGAAGGTGGTGACGGTAAACAGGGTACCCAAGGTGTTGCCGGACATGGAAAATTCCCCAGAAAAATTTATGGCAAGTTTAGCATAGGGACATCATTTGTTCCCTTGCAACAACATGAGCTAATATCGGCGATGTGGTGCATGACTACGTTTTGGCTGGCGCTGTTGGCCGAGAATAAAGCTGGTGTCGTGAGGTGATATTCGACAGGTTTCTAACGATTTAATCGTTGTTATGGCGTCCTCAGTGCCAATGCGCTGCTTAACCATTCAGCGTATTGGGGGGAGTAACTCAACCCGTCATGCCCTCCGTTTTTTATTAAGAGCAACGCGGCATTGGGGGCGGCTTTTGCCAAGGCTATGGCGTGGTCTGGCAGAATTAAGGTGTCTCCGGTCCCATGCACGATGCGGACGGGCGCATGAATATCCGATACCCACTGCGCGGCAGGCATTGGGTACTGCAGGATCAATTTGGCGGGAAATATTGGGAAGCGGTCTTGTGCTACTGCGGTCAGACTGTCGTAAGCTGCCTCAAGCAGAACCTTATGCCCGTGATGTTTGTGCGCTAGATAGAGCGCAACTCCGCTGCCCAGGGAGTAGCCGTAGAACACGACCTCCCCTGTATCCTTGCGTGAGTTTAGCCACTGGTAGACAGACTCTGCGTCATTCAAAAATCCGGCTTGGCCGTCGAGTTTGCCGGTGGATAAACCATAGCCCCGATAATCCCAGATCAGGATGTTGTAGCCTTGCCGGATGAATTGCGGAATGAAGCGCTGTAACTCTGCGATATTTTCAGCGTTGCCGTGGGAATACAGCACCGTGCCTTTGGCATGGGGAGCACGCCACAGTATGCCATATAGTAGACCTTTGCTAGTCTGTAGCTTCATTTCTTCATAGGCATAGGGCTGATTGGGTCGCCAGGATTCGGCCATGGGGTTAAGGGCGTCGCTAGGGAATAGCATGGATTCCTGCGAGATGTAGAGTACTGCGCAAGCTGTTAGATACCCCACGGCGAGCAGGATACTCAACTGGATGATGCGGCGTGATAAGAACATGACGATTTTTTCTGATGAATGTCTTGCCATGAAACGAACAGTGGCCTTGCAACAGTGATTTGCAAAGCACGCGTGGCAGATTTTCAAGCAACTTCCTGTACGGCCAACCCTTCTATCCAGCGCGTATAAACTGTTGTTGCCACGTCATTTAATCTAATTACCTTGCCGGCCACATCGTCGAATACTTGTTCCGGCTGCTGTACGCTGGGGCTGGTGCTGGATGCTTCAATCTCGCTACTACCCATCTCGCACCACTCGCGGATCATGGCCTCGGTCATCTCGATGTGGCACTGGAAGCCGAGGTGTTTGCCCAGCGCGAAGGCTTGGTTATCGCAATAAGCACTGGACAGGATGCGAGTGGCGTCGGCGGGGATGGTGAAAGTTTCGCCGTGCCAGTGGAAACCGAGAAAGCCGGGGAGGTTGCCGAACCAGCGGTGCGCTTCAGCGTTATCTGCTACCGTCACTTCGCCCCAGCCGATTTCCTTGACCGGGTTTCTGGCGATGGTGCCGCCCAGCGCCTTGGACATCAGCTGCCCGCCCAGGCAATGCCCCAGAACGGGGATGTCGGCCGCCACCGCGTCCCGGATCAGGGCTAGCACCGGCGGTATCCACGGCAGGTCATCGTTGACGCTCATGGGGCCACCCATGAATACCAGACCGGAGAATTCATGCACATCGGCCGGCAGGGGGTCACCGGCGTCGATGCGGATCAGGCGCCAGGGGATGCCGCGCGCATCGAGAAAATCGGCCAGGTAGCCGGGGCCTTCGGTAGGAGCATGGCGGAAAATGACGGTGGGTTTCATGGTTGCTTAATTTGCTTTCATTGAGGACATTTAGGTTTTTGGTCAGCAATCGGTATGCCAGTCTGGCGCCACTCGCCGGGTTGCAGACCGACCAAAGCATGCTCGCCGATGGCGTAACGAATCAGGCGCAGGGTGGGGAAGCCAACTTTCGCCGTCATGCGCCTGACTTGGCGGTTCTTGCCTTCGCTGATGATGATTTCCAACCAGGATGTTGGGATGGCTTTGCGTTCACGGATGGGCGGGATTCTCGCCCACAACCCGGGCGGTTCGGGGATGATGCGCACCTTGGCGGGGCGGGTGGTGAAATCGCCCAGGTCAACACCGTGCCGTAGCGGTTCCAGGTCGGCTTCCGTTAGCGTGCCCTCTACCTGCACCCAGTAGGTCTTGGGCAGTTTGTGGCGCGGGTCGGACAAATGGTGTTGCAGGGCGCCGTCATCGGTTAAAATGAGCAATCCCTCGCTGTCGGTATCCAGCCGGCCCGCCGCATAGACTCCCGTAACCGGGATGTAATCCTTGAGCGTCGGGTGCGTTTCGTGCTTGCTGAATTGGCAAACTACGTTGTACGGTTTATTGAACAGGATAATCAATTTTATCAGGAGCCAAGATGTCCAAAATCAGTGTGCCCACCAATGGGCAGAAAATTACAGTCAATGCCGACAACAGCTTGAATGTCCCCGACCGGCCGATTATCCCATTTATCGAGGGTGACGGCATCGGGGTTGACATCACCCCGCCAATGCAGCGCGTGGTGGATGCCGCCGTGGCCAAGGCCTATGGCGGCAAACGCAGTATTGCCTGGATGGAAGTCTATGCTGGCGAGAAATCACTCAAGGTGTATGGCGACAATACCTGGCTGCCGCAGGAGACCATGCAGGCGGTGAAGGACTACGTTATTTCCATCAAGGGGCCGCTGACTACGCCGGTGGGCGGTGGTATTCGTTCATTAAATGTGACCTTGCGCCAGGAACTGGATCTCTACGTCTGCCTACGCCCGGTGCAGTATTTCCAGGGCGTGCCCAGCCCGGTGAAGCACCCGGAACAGACCGATATGGTGATTTTCCGCGAGAATACCGAGGATATTTACGTTGGGATCGAATGGGCAGCCGGCAGCGACGAGGTGAAGAAGGTCATCGCTTTCTTAAGCGACATGGGGGTACGCAAGAAAATCCGCTTCCCGGACAGCTCCGCCATCGGCATCAAGCCGGTATCGGAGGATGGCAGCAAGCGGCTCATCAGAAAAGCTATCCAGTACGCGGTCGACAACAACCGCAAGTCGCTGACCATCGTGCACAAGGGCAACATCATGAAGTTCACCGAGGGCGGCTTCAAGACTTGGGGCTACGAGCTGGCCAAAGAGGAGTTCGGTGCGGTGGAACTGGACGGCGGCCCGTGGTGCAAGCTGCCCAATGGATTGGTCATCAAGGACTGTATCGCCGACGCCTTCCTGCAGGAAATTCTGCTGCACCCGCAAGACCACGATGTGGTCGCCACGCTCAACCTCAACGGCGACTATGTGTCCGACGCGCTAGCCGCGCAGGTCGGCGGTATTGGCATCGCTCCAGGCGCCAACCTTTCCGACACGGTGGCGATGTTCGAGGCCACTCACGGTACTGCTCCCAAGATTGCCGGCAAGGACATCGCCAACCCTTCCTCGCTCATCTTGTCAGCGGAAATGATGCTGCGCCACATGGGCTGGACGGAAGCTGCCGACTTGGTGTTGAAGGGCGTGGCGGGGGCGATTACCAGCAAGCGCGTCACTCATGACTTTGCCAGCCAGATGCAAGGGGCGACGCTGGTCAGCTGCTCGCAGTTCGGTGAGGAAATCGTCAGCCAGATGTAACCCGGATATTTCATAAATTGACGTGCGCCCTCGCTGGTTTTTTGTTTGTATGGAAACCTTGTTCTGTCGGGCGTATGAATAACTACGCCGCTCCTTCACAAACTTTCCCTACAAAACAAAACCCTGCGCGATCATCACACGAATTTATGAAATAGCCGGGGCAAAAAAAACGGCCCGATTATCCGGGCCGTTTTAATGAAGACTGTGTATTTAGGCCTTCGAAATGTTCGACGCTTGCTTGCCCTTGGGGCCTTCGGTCACGTCGAAAGTGACTTTGTCGCCTTCTTTCAGGCTCTTGTAGCCAGAGGCGACAATCGCGGAAAAGTGCGCGAACAGATCGTCACCGCCTTCGTCCGGGGTAATGAAACCAAAACCCTTGGAATCGTTGAACCACTTAACAGTACCAGTTGCCATTTCTTACTTCCTTGCATAAACCGGGAGGCACCCCAAAAAGTTTGTACTTCAAGACCTTAAGTCCGTATTGCCGGCCGCGGCAAACTTGAATCCAAACGCCAGATTGCGTTTTTACGTGGGTTGTCGCAATAAGTCAAGAATTTTTTTGGGGTTATTTTCAGCCAGGCAAGTGCGGATAAAGTCGCGCATATCTGCGATTTCCTCGCCGCATACCGAATGCGGCATCGGGTATTCAAAAAAATTGACCCGGTAGTCCTGCTGTTCCAGTAAATCGGCTGAAGCGCGGCCGATTTGCAGCGGGATGACATCGTCGAACAGGCCATGTGCCATAAAAATCGGGGTTTGCCTGTTGGCTGGGGTTTTCTCGCGTTGCAGCCGCTCGTGCAGCGGCAGGTAGGTGGACAGGGCAAGAATGCCGGCCAGTTTTTCCGCGTGGCGCAGCCCGGTATAGAGGGCGATGGCACCACCTTGCGAAAACCCGGCCAGCAGGATGCGTTGCGCCGAGATGCCGCGCCCTTTTTCTCTGGCGATCAGTTTCTCAATCATTTGCCGCGAGGCTGCTATGCCCTCCGCATCTTGCCGGGCGGCGATGTCGGCTGCGTAGATGTCGTACCAGGCACGCATCGCATAACCGCCATTGATGGTGACCGGGCGTTGCGGGGCATGCGGGAAAATGAAGCGGACTGCCGGCAGATCCAGGCTTTCCGCCACCGACACGAAATCATGACCGTCGGCGCCCAGCCCGTGCAGCCAGATGATGCTGGCATCCGCTGGGGTGTCAGGTTCAAGTTCTACGGTGGGCAGCAGTAGCATGGCAGTATTGTGCCATGACAGCCAAGTAATTACCTTGTTTGCTCTTGCAGAAACGCTGTCCGGCGCGCTATCTTTATACAAACTGGATTATTACACCGCAGATTGAGATGAAGCTTAAGGTATTGGGCTGTAGCGGCGGTATTGGTGGTGACTTGCGCACGACCAGTTTTCTGCTGGACGACGATATCCTGCTGGATGCGGGTACCGGCGTAGGTGACTTGTCCATTGACGCGATGAGCGCAATTGACCATATTTTCCTGACGCACTCCCACCTTGATCATGTGACTTCGGTGCCTTTTCTGGTGGATACCGTGATTGGGCTGCGCGACAAATACGTGACCTTGCATGCGACGCGCGAAACCTGGCAAGCGCTCAAGGAGCATATTTTCAACTGGAAAATCTGGCCCGACTTTACTGTCTTGCCGACGGCCGCCGCGCCGTTCCTCCGTTACAGTGAAATCAAGGTGGGAGAGACGGTGGTGTTGGGTAGTCGCCAGCTTACCCCATTACCCGTTAGCCATTCCGTCCCGGCGGTTGGTTTCCGGCTGGACAGCGGAGCCGCCAGTTTGGTATTCAGCGGCGATATGACCAGCAGCGACGTGTTTTGGCAGGAAGTGAACAAGATCGAAAATCTTAAGTACGTGATCGTCGAAACTTCGTTCAGCGATACGGAAATGGGGCTGGCCAAGACTTCCAAGCACCTGTGTCCGTCGCTGCTGCTGGAAGAATTGCGCAAGCTGGAACGTCCGGCGCAGATTTACATCACCCATCTCAAGCCTGGCGAGGGGGATGCCATCATGCATGCCATCGCGCAGGTGGCCGCCGCATTCTCCCCTGTGGCGTTGCATAACCAGCAGCTTTTCGAGTTTTAACCGTAGTAAACAGCAACGCCCCTTATCAAGGGGCGTTGCTGGGTTATGTTCCGACTATCGGTTGATAGTCAAGTCTTGCCAGAGGCTTAATTGCCTTCAGCCGCCTTCTTCAGGCCCGGCAGGCCAGCTTCAAACACGCCGGTCACGGCCTTGATGGCGGATTCGTCGTCCTGGCCCGGCGGGATGGGCGGGTTCAGCTTGTACACGCGGTAGAAGCGTGCCATCCACACCACGGTGGATTCGCCAGCGCCAGGACCGGGCTTGACGGTCATGGTGGCGTTGTAGTCGGCCACCGGCAGTACGCCCTCGATGATTTCATACTTGAGTTTCATGTCGGCGTCGTCGCTGGATTTGAGTCTTTCCAGGATGGTGCCGCCGTCCTTCAACGTCAGTAGGCGGAAAGTGCCATCATCCTTGGTTTCCAACTTGTCGCTGGCAACCGCGGGATGCCATTTCTGCATATTGCCAAAGTCCTTGACGATGGCCCACACCTTGGCCGGCTCGGCCTTGATGACGATTTCCTTCTCCACTTTTTGCGGGGAAGGGCCGTGGGCAGCGGCGGTTAGCGGCAGCAGCAGCGCGGCCAGAATTGCGAGCAGTTTCTTCATGCGGGGTTCTCCATAGTTAATGAACAACAAAATCAATGCGGCGTCGCGGCAATAAACTGGCCAAAAGCCCGGCTTTTGTCGCCGGTAGGGATGCTGGCAAGCTTTTTATTGCTGTTGGCGTCTATCACTGAAACGCTATTGTCGCCCCAACTGGCGACATAAATCTTGTGGCTGTCGCCATTATAGGCGATCCCTTCGGGAACGGCATCGACTGCGATGGTGGCGATGGTTTTATTGGTCACGCTGTCTAAGACGGCCACGCTGTCAGCCTGGGTGTTGGTGACGTAAACCCGTTTGCCGTCGGGGCTGACTGCGGCGCAATAGGGATGCTCGCCGACGGCGATGCTGGCGGTAACGGACAGGCTGGCGGTATCAATCACCGAGACGCTGTTGGCGTAGACGTTGACCACGTAGAGATGCGTGCCATCGGGGCTAAGGGCAACACCAAATGGGTGTTCGCCGACGCTGATGTGGGCAAGGGTTTGCAGGCTGGAGGTGTCAACCACGGCGATGTTATTACTGTCGCGGTTGGCGATATATAGGCGCTTGCCGTCAGGGCTGGCTGCCATGCCGGCGGGCGCTTTGCCGGCAGCGATAGTGCGGCGCTGGCTGGGGTCGGCGGTATTGATCGCCAGTACCTGGTCGTCGAACCAGTCGGCGACGTAGAGTGTTTCCGCATCCGGGCTGAGCACTAGGCCGACCGGCGCGCCCTCTGTGGAGATTTCATGCACTGCACGGTTTTGCGCGGTATCAATCACCGACACCGATTTACCATCCACATTGGAAACGTAGACGCGCCGTTTCGTGCCGGAAACCGCGACGCCAACCGGCCCCTTGCCAACCGGGATGGTTGCTATTACCTTGTCCGTGGCCAGGTCGATCACCGAAACATTGTTGCTGCCCTGGTTGGTGATGTAGGCGTAGGGCTCCGCTTGGCACGATGCGGACAGTACAGTCAGCCAGAGAGAAAATACTGCGAGTTGGGTGGGAAATGGCAAAGGGAAATGTCAGGCTGTGGTTTGAATTGAGAAGAAAAACGTCCGGCGCACAAGGCCGGTTGACGACGCAGTATAGGGGGTAGCCAAGAATAGCGTCAACAACGATGAATTTTGCTGTTTTCCATCGTATTCCCGCCTTTCAATTGGCGGCGAAGTGTGAAAAAATCTAGGCTAACTTTTTGGAAGTATTGATCATGATTGATCGGGATGGTTATCGCCCGAATGTGGGCATCATTCTATGCAATGGCCACAACAAGGTGTTCTGGGGCAAGCGCATTCGCGAGCACTCCTGGCAATTTCCGCAGGGTGGCATCAAGCATGGGGAAACTCCTGAGCAGGCCATGTACCGCGAACTGACCGAAGAGGTCGGGCTGCTGCCGCAGCACGTGCGTATCCTGGGGCGTACCCGCGACTGGTTGCATTACGATGTGCCGACGCATTGGGTCAAACGCGAGTGGCGCGGCAGCTACAAGGGGCAAAAGCAGATCTGGTTTCTGCTACGTTTGGTTGGCCGCGATTCCGACGTCTCGTTGCGTGCTAGCGAGCATCCAGAATTCGATGCCTGGCGTTGGAACGATTATTGGGTGCCGCTGGATAGCGTGATCGAATTCAAGCGCGAGGTCTATCGTTTGGCACTGAACGAACTGGTAGTGCATCTAGGCGCTGATAGCCATTCCCACCAGAAAAACAGCGGCAAGGCGCTACGCGTTTCTTAACCCATCAACCCCCGTTCGCCGAATTGAACGGGGGTTTGCTATGGTTGATTAAATCTCCGCCAGGATGGTTTCGCTTGCCCTGACTTTTTCCCCCAGACTGACTTTTGGCTTGGCCGTGAGCGGCAGATAGATATCCACGCGCGAGCCGAAGCGGATGAAGCCATAGCGCTGTCCCCTATGCAGGGATGCGCCAGGTTCGACATAGCACAGGATGCGCCGCGCAATCAGCCCGGCGATCTGCACACAGGTCACGTCCTGGCCATCGTTGGTCTTCAGCCACAGCGCATTGCGCTCGTTCTCCAGGGAAGCCTTTTCCAGCGCGGCATTGAAGAACTTGCCGGGGTGATACCAGCGCTGTTCCACGGTGCCATCCAGCGGGCTGCGGTTGGAGTGCACGTTGAATACATTCATGAACACGCTGATCTTGAGCGCGTCGCGCTTCAGGTATTCGTCCCAGGCTTTTTCCACCACGATCACCTTGCCGTCGGCGGCGGAGATGACGGCATTGGCTTGGGTGGGCGCAGTGCGTGCCGGATCACGGAAAAATTGCAGCACAAACAGGCTGATGATCCATAGTGGGATTGACCAGAACACGCACCAGAAGCTGGCCGCGATGGAAAGCGCCAGCGAACCGGCCAGGAACGGCCAGCCTTCGCGGGCGATGATAGGGTGAGGATAGTTGTTCATATTGTGAGGTGTAAGGCGTGAGGTGTAAGGCGTGTCGCCTCCCTCACTCCTCACACCTAACTCCTCACTAGTTCTTGGACTGGTCGACCAGTTTATTCTTGGCGATCCACGGCATCATGGCGCGCAGCTGGCCGCCGACCTGTTCGATCGGATGGGCTGCGTTAAGGCGGCGACGAGCGGTCATTTCCGGATAGTTGGTCTTGCCTTCCAGGATGAAGCGCTTGGCGTAGTCACCATTTTGAATATTGGCCAGGGCTTCCTTCATCGCCCAGCGTGATTCGTCGTTGATGACCTTGGGGCCGGTGACGTACTCGCCGTACTCGGCGTTGTTGGAGATGGAGTAATTCATGTTGGCGATGCCGCCTTCGTACATCAGGTCGACGATCAGCTTCAGTTCGTGCAGGCATTCGAAGTAGGCCATTTCCGGGGCGTAGCCGGCTTCCACCAAGGTTTCAAAGCCAGCCTTGACCAGCTCCACGGCGCCACCGCACAGCACGGCTTGCTCGCCGAACAGGTCGGTTTCGGTTTCTTCACGGAAATTGGTTTCGATTACGCCACCCTTGGTGCCGCCGTTGGCGGCCGCGTAGGACAGGGCGATGTCCTTGGCTTTGCCGGATGCATCCTGGTAAACCGCGATCAGGGACGGCACGCCGCCACCCTTGAGGTATTCGGAGCGCACGGTATGGCCAGGACCCTTGGGGGCGATCATGATGACGTCAACATTGGCCGGCGGTACGATTTGGTTGTAATGGATGTTGAAGCCGTGGGCGAACGCCAGCGCGGCGCCCGGCTTCAGGTTGGGGGCGACATCAGCGTGGTAGACCTGCGGCATGGTTTCGTCCGGTAGCAGGATCATGACGACGTCAGCGCTCTTCACTGCGACAGCAATTTCGGCCACCTTGTGGCCTGCGTTCTCGGCCTTGGCCCAGGAGGCGCCGCCCTTGCGCAGTGCAACCGTCACATTGACGCCGGAATCCTTCAGGTTCTGTGCGTGGGCGTGACCTTGCGAGCCGTAACCGACGATGGTGACTTGTTTACCCTTGATTAGGGAGAGGTCGGCATCTTTATCGTAATAAACTTTCATTGCAATTCCTTCTAAAAAATAGGGGCTAGGGGCTAGGGACTGGGGGCTAGGAAAACTGCGGGGGTTTAGCCCCTAGTCCCTAGCCTCTAGTCCCTATATCTTCAAAATCCGATCGCCGCGTCCGATGCCGGAGGCGCCGGTGCGTACTGTTTCCAGAATGGCGGATTGGTCGATGGCTTCGAGGAAGGCATCCAGTTTGGAGCCGGAGCCGGTCAGCTCAATGGTATAGCTGCCATCGGCCACGTCGATGATGCGGCCGCGGAAAATGTCGCTCATGCGTTTCATTTCATCGCGGTGCGCACCGGTGGCCTTGACCTTGACCAGCATCAACTCGCGTTCCAGGTAGCGTCCATCGTTGAGGTCGAGCACCTTGACCACGTCCACCAGCTTGTTGAGCTGCTTGATGATCTGCTCGATTACTTCATCCGAACCGGAAGTGACGATGGTCATGCGCGACAGGGTGGCGTCCTCGGTTGGTGCCACGGTGAGCGACTCGATGTTGTAGGCGCGTGCCGAGAACAGTCCGGCTACACGTGACAGCGCGCCAGCTTCATTTTCCATCAGCAACGAAATGATATGGCGCATTACAGTTCCTCCGCCATAATCAATTCGGATAAGCCCTTGCCGGCTGGCACCATGGGGAACACGTTTTCCTTCTGGTCGGTGATGAAGTTCATGAACACAAACCTGTCCTTCATGGCGAAGGCTTCCTTGAGCGCGCCCTCCACATCGCCCGGTTGCTCGATACGCATGCCGACATGGCCGTAGGATTCGGCCAGTTTTACAAAATCCGGCAAACTATCCATGTAGGATTCCGAGTAGCGGTTTTCGTAGAAGAACTCCTGCCACTGACGCACCATGCCCAGGTAGCGGTTGTTGAGCAGGATCACCTTGATTGGCAAGTGGTACTGCTTGCAGGTGGACAGCTCCTGGATGTTCATCTGGATACTGCCTTCGCCGGTAATGCAAGCGACCTGGGCCTTGGGGTAGGCGAATTGCACGCCCATGGCGTAAGGCAGGCCGACTCCCATCGTCCCGAGGCCGCCGGAATTGATCCAGCGACGCGGCTGGTTGAACTTGTAATACTGTGCCGCCCACATCTGGTGCTGACCGACATCGGATGTGACAAAGGCTTCACCCTGGGTCACTTCGTACAGCTTTTCCACCACGTATTGTGGCTTGATGATGGCGCTGTTGCGGTCGTAGTTCAGGCAGTTTCTGCCGCGCCATTCCTCGATTTTTTGCCACCAGGCCTTGAGCGTGCCGGTGTTGGGTGCCTTGTCGTCCTGCTCCAGCAATTCCAGCATTTCCGCCAGCACGTTCTTCACATAGCCCACAATCGGCACATCCACCTTGACGCGCTTGGAAATGGACGATGGATCCACGTCGATATGGATGATGGTGCGCGGGTTCTGGAAGAAGTGCGCCGGGTTGCCGATCACGCGGTCGTCAAAGCGAGCACCCACGGCCAGGATGACATCGCATTCCTGCATCGCCATATTGGCTTCCAGCGTACCGTGCATGCCCAGCATGCCCAAACACTGCGGGTCGGTGGCCGGATAGCCGCCCAAGCCCATCAGCGTATTGGTCATGGGGTAGCCGAGCTTCTTCACCAGCTTGGTCAGCAGTTCTGAGGCATTGCCCAACACCACGCCGCCGCCAGTGTAGATCATGGGGCGCTTTGCCTCTAAAAGCAGTTTGATTGCCTTCTTGATCTGGCCGGAATGCCCCTTCAGCACCGGGTTGTAGGAACGCATCTGCACTGTTTGCGGATACTCGAATTTGGCGGTCTGTGCCGTCACATCCTTGGGCACATCCACCACTACCGGACCGGGGCGGCCGCTGGCGGCGATATAGAACGCCTTCTTGATGGTCGCCGCCAGATCCTTGACGTCCTTCACCAGGAAATTGTGCTTCACGCAGGGGCGGGTGATGCCCACCATATCGCATTCCTGGAACGCATCCTGGCCGATATAGGCGGTTGGCACCTGGCCGGAAATGACGACCAGTGGAATGGAGTCCATGTAGGCGGTGGCGATGCCGGTCACTGCATTGGTGGCTCCGGGGCCGGATGTTACCAGCGCGACGCCCACCTTGCCGGTGGAACGCGCATAAGCATCGGCGGCATGTACCGCGGCTTGTTCATGGCGCACCAGAATATGCTTGAAGCCATCTTGTTTGAAGATTGCGTCGTAAATGTGCAGCACCGCGCCGCCTGGATAACCGAAAACATACTCGACGTTTTCTTCCTGCAGGCAGCGGATGATGATTTCTGCGCCGGTCAATTGCATAAAAATAAACTTAGCTGTTGAAATTGTTGCGAAACCTTGAACAGTATCGTTTCGGGCTTGTTTGGTCAAGGCCAATTGCGCCCATCCTTATCATATGGGTATTGAGCGACCTTATCGCGCCGGTTCAAAACGCATGGAAAGATCAACCGCCCGCACATGTTTGGTCAGGCTGCCAATGGAAATGCGCTGCACGCCGGTTTCCGCCACGGCGCGCACATGGTCAAGATCAATGCCGCCGGAGGCTTCCAGTTGCGCCCGGCCGGCATTGAGCGTGACAGCAGCGCGCATTTGTTCCAGGGTGAAATTGTCCAGCAGCACCAGGCTAGCGCCGGCATTGAGCGCGATTTGCAGTTGCTCCAGGGTTTCCACCTCAATCTGGATCGAGACATCTGCGGCGTGCTGGCGGGCGGCGCGCAACGCCGGTTCGATACCGCCCGCCGCGGCGATATGGTTTTCCTTGATGAGGATGCCGTCGTACAGCCCGATGCGCTGGTTCTGCCCGCCGCCAATGCCAACGGCATATTTCTGCGCCGAGCGCAGGCCGGGCAGGGTTTTGCGCGTGTCCATGATCACCGCGCCGGTGCCGGCAATGGCATCCACATAGCGTCTGGTAGCGGTCGCCACGCCGGACAGGGTTTGCAGGAAGTTGATCGCGCAGCGCTCCGCCGTTAGTAGGGTTCTGGCCTGGCCACGGATTTCGCACAGGGTCTGGTTGGGTTCTACCGTGGCCCCTTCTGCGACCAACCAGTGGATGCGGGTGCTGCTGCCCAGTAGGCGGAAACAGGTATCAAACCAGTCGTGGCCGCACAATACTGCCGTTTCGCGCGCGATGACGCGGGCACAAGCAACTTCGTCCGCCGGGATGAGTTGCGCGGTCAGGTCGCCGGTGCCTATATCTTCTTCCAAGGCAAGGCGCACGCTACGTTCGATATCGGCGGAAGAAATTTGCATGATCTGAATTATAATCCCATCGTTATTGTTGATAGGCTGTTACCCCATGAAGCTTTTCGTTACTCCTACCAGTCCCTATGCCCGCAAAGTGCGGGTTGTGCTCGCCGAAAAGCGCATTGATTGCGAGATCGTGGTGGTGCCGTCGCTGGCTGCGCCGGAGTCGCCGGTACCCGCGCACAACCCCTTGGGCAAGGTGCCGACCTTGGTGCTGGATGATGGCGAGAGTTTGTATGACTCCGTGGTGATCGTGGGCTATCTCGACAACAAGACGCCGGTGGCACACCTGATCCCGCAGGACAACTACGAGCGCGCACTGGTGCGCCGCTGGGAAGCGCTGGCCGATGGCATGTGCGACGCCGCGGTAGCGGTGGTGATGGAAAAGCGCCGCGCGCCAGAAAAGCAGGATGAAACCGTCATCGAGCGCCAGCTACTTAAGGTGCAGCGCGGCCTTGCCGCCATGGCGCGCGACATGGGCGATGCCAAATGGAGCGCAGGGGAGCACTTTACTTTGGCGGACATCGCTGTCGGTTGCGCGCTGGGTTATCTTGGCCTCCGCATGCCGGAAATTGACTGGCGCGGCGAGTATCCCAACTTGGCGCGCCTGTACGAGCAACTGCTCAAGCGCCCGTCGTTCAAGGAAAGCGTGCCACCCTCCGCTTGACGCACTGGGGTGGTTCGCCCTGTCAATGGCCATTGCCCTTGCTGCTGCCGATACGATCCCCCAAGGCAAACAGCACGCCGGTAACGACGAAGGTCAGGTGGATGCCGACCTTCCACGCCAGGAGCGCGTTCCACTCACCAAATGACAGATTGGTGCTGGCCGTCCCGGTCAGGTGCATAAAGGTTCTGAGTAGTTCGATACCGGAAATGGCGATAATGGAGCCGATCAGCTTCATCTTCAGGTCGGAAAAATCCACATGCCCCATCCAGGAAGGCCGGTCTTCGTGGTCGCCGGTTTCAATGCGCGAGACAAAGTTTTCGTAGCCGGCAAACACGATGATGATGAGCAGGTTGGCCACCATTACCACGTCGATTAGCGATAGCACGCCGATAATCACATCCTTTTCCGCGCCCTCCAAGGCTAGCGGCACAAAATGGGCGAACTCCCTGGAAAACATCACCAGGAGCAGACCCAGCGCCAGTACCAGCCCAAGATAGAACGGCGCCAGCAGCCAGCGGCTGCGGAAAATCAGACTTTCCAGGGCGTTTTCGAGTTTTTTCATGAAATGCTCCCCCCAATTGCTCTAAATAATAATTCCGCCACCCAGGCAGACATTGCTTTCATACACTACCACCGACTGCCCCGGCGTCACCGCCCATTGTGGCTGGCCAAAGTGGATGTCGCAGCGATCGCTCGCAATGGCGTCAATTTCGCACGGCGCATCGGCCTGCCGGTAGCGCGTCTTGGCGGCGTAGACCCAATGGGTACGTGGGTTGTTCCCGGCAATCCAGTGCAGTTGGCCGGCTTGCAAGCGGTCGCTCAGCAATAGTGGGCGGTCGTGGCCTTGCACGACAATCAATTCATTTTTTGCCATATCCTTGCCGGCGACATACCACGGCTCACCGTCTCCCTCCCTGGAGCCACCGATGCCCAGCCCCTGGCGCTGGCCGAGGGTGTAATACATCAATCCACTATGGCTGCCGACGACCTTGCCCTCCGGCGTGCGCATCTCGCCCGGCTCGGTTGGCAGGTAGCGTTGCAGGAATTCGCGGAACGGCCGTTCGCCGATAAAGCAGATGCCAGTGGAATCCTTTTTCTCGCTGGTGGCCAGTCCCGCCTTGCGCGCGATTTCGCGCACCTCGCGCTTGAGCAGGCCGCCCAGTGGGAATAGCGTTTTCGACAACTGCTGCTGGCTGAGCCGGTAGAGAAAGTAGCTCTGATCCTTGCTGCCGTCTTCTGCCTTCAACAACTGGAACAGGCCGTCCACTTCGCGCACGCCGGCGTAATGGCCGGTGGCAATCTTGTCGGCACCCATGCCCAGCGCGTGGTCGAGAAAAGCGCGGAACTTGATCTCGGAATTGCACAAGATGTCCGGGTTGGGCGTGCGTCCGGCGCGATATTCTTGCAGGAAATTGGTGAATACCTTGTCCTTGTATTCCTTGCTGAAATTGACCGCCTCGATGTCGATGCCGATACGGTCGGCGACCGCGACTGCGTCCACCAGATCCTGTCGCGCCGGGCAAAATTCCTCGGTGTCGTCGTCTTCCCAGTTCTTCATGAACAGGCCGATGACTTCGTAACCCTGCTGTTTCAGCAGCAAGGCGGCAACGGAGGAATCCACCCCGCCGGACATGCCGACGATGACGCGCTGTCTTTTCGTGCTCATAGGTGAGTCATCACTGACAACGGGAATTTTTGCCCGGCCAGATAGTGCTCGACGCACTGCAATACCTGCGGGCTGCGGTGGCGCGCCTGCGTGGCGCGGATTTCCTCTGGCGTCAGCCAGCAGGCGCGCACGATGCCCTCATCCAGCGGCTGTGCCGGGTCGTGGCCGGTGATGTTGCCGAGGAAGGCAAAGCGTAGGTAGGTAAGGTCTTTTTTCGGATGTCGCCAGTGGTAGACGCCCAGCAGGCCGGTCGGCTCGAAACGATAGGCGGTTTCTTCCTGCACCTCGCGCACTACGCCGGCCAGCAGGGTTTCACCATTCTCCAGGTGGCCGGCGGGCTGGTTGAACATCAGGCCGTCCGCGGTTTCTTCCTCTACCAGCAGAAATTTGCCGTCTTGTTCAAGAACGGCGGCGACAGTGACGTTGGGTTTCCAGATCATGGGGTACTTCGAGTGCGAAAAACGTGAATTTTACCCGATTCGGCTGGACTCAAGCCAGCAATCCGGGGAACCCTAAATTGCTGGCACCTTGCGGATGCGTTAGTATCGCCTTCCACACGATGGGTTGAGGAAAACCAATGTCCAGGGTTTTGATCCCGCTTGCCCCAGGCTGCGAAGAACTGGAAGCCGTTACGGTGATCGACATCTTACGTCGCGCCGGCATCAGCGTCACCACTGCCGGTCTGGAGCTTGGCCCGGTACGCGCCAGCCGTGGCACGGTGTTGCTGCCGGATGCCGAACTGGATGCGGTTTTGGGCGAGTTGTTCGATATGATCGTGTTGCCGGGCGGCATGCCTGGCAGCGAGTACCTGAAGAATGACGCCAGGGTGATTGTATTGCTCAATCGACTGGCCGCCGCCGGCAAGTACGTCGCCGCCATTTGCGCGGCGCCGATGGCGCTGCACGCCGCCGGACTGCTACAAGGCAAAAACGCCACCAGTTTCCCCGGCGTGCTCGATCAATTGCCCGGATCACACCAGTACTGCAACGAGGGGGTGGTGGTGGACGGCAATATTGTCACCTCACGTGGCCCCGGTACCGCCATGGATTTCGCCCTGACGCTGGTGGAATTGCTGGCGGGCAAGGCCAAGCGTGACCAGGTCGAAGCCGGGCTGGAGCGATGCTGAAACCGCATATTTACTTGGCCTCGCGCTCGCCGCGCCGAGGTGAGCTATTGGGGCAGATTGGCGTGACCTTCGAGGTGCTGCCGTCGGACGTGGATGAATCCGTGCTGCCGGACGAAGCGCCGGAGCATTACGTGCTGCGCCTGGCGCGCGAGAAGGCACTGGTGTGCCTGCAACGGCTGGTGGCGCAGGGCTTGCCGTTGCGGCCGGTGCTGGCGGCGGATACCACGGTGTGCATCGACGGCATCATCCTCGGCAAACCGGAAGATGATGCGGATGCCGCGGCCATGCTGCGCCGCATGGCCGACCGTTGGCACGCGGTACATACCGCCATCGCGCTGGCGCATGACGGCCGGGTGGAAACGGCTCTGTCCAGCACGCAGGTCGAGGTGACGGTGCTGGGCGAAGACGAGATTGCCGCCTATGTGGCCTCCGGCGAGCCGCGCGACAAGGCTGGTGCCTATGGCATCCAGGGGCTGGCGGGGAGTTTTATTCGCCATATCGAGGGTAGCTATTCCGGCGTGATGGGGCTGCCGTTGTTTGAGACGGCGCAGTTGCTGAAAAAATTTGGAGTGCAGGTACTTTGAGCGAAGAGATACTGATTAATGTGACTCCGCAGGAAACGCGGGTGGCCGCCATAGAACTAGGCGTGCTGCAGGAACTGCTGCTGGAGCGCGCCGGTTCGCTGGGGCTGGTGGGCAATGTCTACAAGGGTGTGGTCTGCCGCGTGCTGCCGGGGATGCAGTCGGCGTTTGTCGAAATCGGCCTGGCGCGCGCGGCCTTCCTGCATGTGGCGGATATTCTCGAGTACGAAGCGGATGTCGACAAGCCGATCCAGGAACTGCTGTACGAGGGCCAGTCGGTGGTGGTGCAGGTGATCAAGGAGCCGATCGGCAGCAAGGGCGCGCGCCTGACCACGCAGATCAGCATTGCCGGCCGCTTTCTGGTCTACCTGCCGCAGCAGGAGCACATTGGCGTGTCGCAGCGCATCGAGGACGAGGCCGAGCGCGAAGCCTTGCGCGAGCGCTTGTCCAAGTTGCTGCCGCCAGACAGCCAGGGCGGCTATATCATCCGCACTATGGCGGAAACGGCCACGGAAGACGAGCTGCGCGCTGACCTCGACTATCTACACAAGGTGTGGAGTGATATTCAGGCCTCGTCGCAGGAAGCGCCTGCCAGGTCGCTGGTGTACCAAGACCTGACCCTGCCGATGCGGGTGCTGCGCGACATGGTGGGCGAGCATACCGACCGCATCCTGGTGGATTCGCGCGAGACCTGGCAGAAGATGCTGACCTTCGCCGAGCATTACGTCGGCGGCATGGTCGGGCGTATCGAACACTACTCCGGCGAGCGTCCGCTGTTCGACCTCTACGGCATCGAGCAGGAAATCGAGAAGGCGCTGTCCAGAAAAGTGGAGCTGAAATCCGGCGGCTATTTAATCTTCGACCAGACCGAGGCGCTGACCACGGTGGACGTCAACACCGGCGGTTTCGTCGGCGGCCGGACGCTGGCCGACACCATCTTCAAGACCAACCTGGAGGCGGCGCAGGCCATCGCGCGCCAGCTGCGACTGCGCAACCTGGGCGGCATCATCATCATTGATTTTATCGACATGGAAGAACAAGCCCACCGCGAGGCAGTGCTGGAGGAGTTAAATCGGGCGGTGGCTAGGGATCGCGTGCGTTCCGGCATCCACGGCTTCTCCGGCCTCGGGCTGGTGGAGATGACACGCAAGCGCACCCGCGAAAGCCTGGCGCACATCCTGTGCGAACCTTGCCCCTGTTGCGCCGGGCGCGGCGAGCTGAAAACGCCGCAAACGGTGTGCTACGAAATCTTGCGCGAGCTGGTACGCGAGGCACGCCAGTTCAACACGCGCGAATTCCGCGTGCTGGCCTCGCAAAAGGTGATCGACCTGTTCCTCGACGAGGAATCGCAAAGCCTGGCGCAACTTTCCGACTTCATTGGCAAGCCGATCTCGCTGCAGGTGGAGGGGCAGTATGGCCAGGAAACTTTCGATATTGTGCTGATGTAGGCAGCTTCTTAGAACAGCCGTAGTAGCTGTTGCTCCAGCGGCACCACCAGCAACATCAGCAGCAATTCAGCCAGGATGAACACCAGTAGCGGCGTCAGATCCACGCTGCCGGTGGCGGGCAAGTAGCGGCGCAAGGGGCGCAGCAGCGGTTGTGTCAGGCTGTCCAGTGTCGGCGCCAGCGGGGTGTAGGGGTTGATCCAGCTCAAGATGGCTTGCAGTAGCACAGCGTAGAGGAAGATATAGATGCTGAGCTTGATCATGCCCAGCAGCGCCAGCCCCAGGACAGCGGCATAGGCTTGGCCGTCGGCCACCAGCAGCGGAAAATCGCGCAGCCATAGCGTGCCGAGTTGCAATAGCAATTGCGTGACGAACGCCAGCAGCAGCGAGGCGCTGTCCAGCCCGCCCCAGGCCGGGATGGCGCGGCGTGTTGGACGCACGGCAAAATTGGTGAGTGCGACCACCGCCTGCGACAGCGGATTGTGGAACGGCGCCGCGACCAGTTGCAGGTAAAAGCGCAGCAGCAGGGTGAGCGTGAACAGACCGAGCAGGGTGTCCAACAGAAATTCGGCGGCTTGGGCGGGGGCGCTCATTTATCTTTCCCCAGCAGGTCGCCCAGCTCGCGCGAGCGCTGCGCGGCGGCGTGGATGGCGCGAGTGATGGCGGCTTTGACCTGGGCATTTTCCATGGCGAGCAGCGCCTGTTCCGTGGTGCCGCCTTTGGAAGTAACTTGGGCGCGCAAGGTGGCGAAGTCATGCTCGCTGGCGGCGGCCAGCTTGGCGGCGCCGAGAAAGGTTTGCAGCGCTAGTTCGCGCGCTTGGCCCGGTGCCAGGCCGAGCTCCACGCCGGCTTGCTGCATCGCTTCCAGAAAATAAAACACGTAGGCCGGGCCGCTACCGGACAGCGCGGTGACGGCATCCAGCTGTTCCTCGCGCTCCAGCCACAGCGTGGCGCCAACCGCGCCCATCACGGTCTCAGCCTGTTTCTGCTGTTCCGCGCTGACGCCTTCCGCCGCATACAGCCCGGAAATCCCGGCCTGCACCTGTGCCGGCGTGTTGGGCATGACGCGCACCACCGCGCCGTAGTTGCCCATCCAGCGGATCAGGTCGGCGCAGCGCACCCCGGCGGCGATGGAAACCACCAGCTGGCGATCCAGCAGGCTGCCGAGGAAGATGGCGACATCACGTAATTGCTGCGGCTTGACGGCGAGCACTACCACGTCGGCTTGAGCGGCGCTGGGCAACTGGCCGGAACCCTGCACGCCGAATTCCGCCGCCAGGCTGGCGCGCTTGTCCGCGTCCGGCTCTACCACGCTGATAGAGGCCGCCGCCCAGCTCTTTTGCAGCAGGCCGATAATGAGGGCGCGTGCCATATTGCCGCCGCCGATGAAACAGACTTTCATGATTCCCCTTGAATTGCTTTTTGTGGACGCGCACCAAATATCGCCGTGCCGATGCGTACCATGGTAGCGCCTTCGGCGATGGCTGCGGGAAAGTCGTGCGACATGCCCATGGACAAGGTGTCCAGCGTCAAGCCCTGCTGGTTGAGGGTGTCACGCAGCTCCCGCAGCATTCTAAACTGCTGATGTTGCAATGCAACGTCGTCGGTCGGTTCGGGAATGGCCATCAACCCGCGCAGGGCAAGGCGGGGCAGGCTGGATACGGCTTGTGCCAGTGCTGCGGTTTCCTGTGGCGGGCAACCGCTCTTGCTGGTCTCGCCGCTGACGTTGACTTGCAGGCAGATGTTGAGCGGCGGCAGCCCGGCCGGGCGTGCTTCGCTCAGGCGCTGGGCGATTTTCAGACGGTCAATACCATGCACCCAGCTGAAGTGTTCGGCGAGCGGGCGCGTCTTGTTACTCTGGATCGGGCCGATGAAATGCCATTCCAGCGGCAGTTCGGACAACTCGGCCATTTTCTTCAGCGCTTCCTGCAGATAGTTCTCGCCAAAGGCAAGCTGTCCGGCGGCATACGCCGCGCGGATTGCCGCCGCCGGATACGCCTTGCTGACGGCCAGCAACTGTACCGCATCCGCCGCACGTCCGGCCTGCGCTGCCGCATGCCGGATCAGCACCAGGGTTGCTTGCAAGCGTTCGGAAATTGAGGACATGGCCCACCCATAAAAAGCGCACGGAAATTATAACAGGGTGCGCGAGCGGAGATTGCTTCAAGAGCGGATGGCGGGGAATAGCGGGAGTTTTTGCAAAACTTGGTCTGGCGTCAGTAGCTTCAGGCAATTCAAATGCCCGAGCGGACATTCGCGCTTGAAGCAGGGGCTGCATGACAACCCCAGATAGACGACGGCGGCTTTTCCGCTCATGGGCGGGGTATGATACGGATCGGAGGAGCCGTAGACGGCGACCAGCGGTTTGTCCAGTGCGGCGGCAATGTGCATCAGGCCGGAATCGTTGCTGACTACGACACTGGTTAGCGCCATCAGGTCTATCGCTTCGCCCAGCGCGGTGCGGCCGCCCAAATCCAGGCAACGTCCGCCGGCCAGGGCGTTGATTTCGCCGGTGACCGACGTGTCTTTTTCCGAACCGAACAGCCAGACCTGCCAGCCCTGCGCCAGCGCCTGGCGGGCAACTTCGGCATAGTAGGCGGCCGGCCAGCGCTTGGCCGGGCCGTATTCGGCGCCGGGGCACAAACCCAGCACCGGCACCTTGGGCAGGACATGGCCCAGGCGTTGCAAGGTTCGCAGTGCGCCATCCGGGTTAGCTGCTAGTCGCGGTAGCGGAAGTGCTCCCTGCCATTGCTCGCCCGGTTCCAATCCAAGCGCGACAAAGCGATCCACGGTGCGTGGCAATGCCTGCTTGTCCAGCGGGCGGATGTCGTTCAGCAGGCCAAAGCGGTATTCGCCGCGGAATCCGGTACGGCGCGGGATGTCAGCGAAAAATGGCAGTATCGCGGATTTATAGGAGTTGGTAAGTTGGATTGCCTGGCTATAGCCGTGCCCGCGCAGTTGCCGGCCCAGGCGCATGCGCTCGCCCAGCGCCAGTTGGCCGTGCTTGAACGGCAAGGCGATGGTGCCGTCCACTTCCGGTATGCGTTCCAGCAGCGGCAGCGTCCAGCCCGGCGCGGCGACATCGATGCGGCTTTGCGATTGCCGCGCCTTGATAACCTTGAACAAGCTTTGCGCCAGCACCATGTCGCCGACCCAGGATGGGCCTAAAATCAGGATACGGGGGGCGGTCATGTGACTGCCGTTAGGCATTTCAGGGCGAATTCAGTACGCGTGCCACTTCGGCTGCTGCCACACGCATGCCGTTGCAGTTCCAATGTGAGTCGTCTCGCCAGTAGACATACTGGCCTTGCGGCAGCAGGCGTGCGGCTTCTGCTTGCAGTACCGGAGTCAGGTCATGTACGGGAACACCGGCTTGGTTAGCGGCTCTGGCAAGATAATCCCATCCCACATTCGACCGTATTTCCTGCGCCATGAGCGGGGCATAGACCCGGTACTTGACCGGGACGAAAAATATTTCCGCCAGATTAGGTTTCAGCATCTCGAAAGCCGAGGCGAACTTCATATCGTCTTCCCGCATTGACCCGCCTTGGATAAGGCGTCCCTTGTCTTCGGTGGAAAAAATAACAGGTTTGCCGCCGAGCTCTTCCACCATATTTTGGGGAGTCGACGACTTGTGTCTTTTTTCAATTCCACGCAAATACAGCCAGTGCGTGTAGTGCCACAGGCTGCTGCCCTTAAACATGGCGTAGTAATCCCCGAGTAAGGTGTGCTTTGCGTAGGGTTGATGGGTAAACGGTCCGAAATCGTTACCTTCGAATACAAACAAGGCTACGCGAAAATTATTGCCTTGTATCTTGCGGAACGCCATGACTCGATTGACGTAATCGTTTAGGTCGCCGGGGAATCCCAGGTTATAGGTGTCGAGTTTGTGATCCCGACGCAACCACTCGGTGAGTATGCAGGATTGGGTATCAGTAAATCCAGCCACAAAAGAATCACCGACCAGTACGAATTCCTGTCCGTGGTAATTGGAGGGGTTGCGGAACCCTAAATTATCCGTATGGTAGGCGATTTCGTGCGGTTCCTTGACCCCAACGCTCTCGATGGCTTCCAGGTCGCCAAATTGCGCCATCATACTGAATTGCGTATTAGGCTTGTAGATGCTCCCAAAGTTGGGATCACTTGCTTTCATCAATTCACTCGGGCGGTAGTACATGTTGCGCTCCAACCCGGTGAAATGAATGGCAGCATTCAATAGCAGGGTAAACACAGTCAGAGAAACCGCAGCCAGCATGGCTTGCGCCCCTCCAGCGAACAAAAACCATATCGCGAACAAAAACCATATACTTAACAAGGCAGCCAGCGGAAGCCCGTAAAACAGCAGGGCATGGAGGCTTAGCAGTAGGGCAAGCCAGTAAAATAGCGTAGGTTTTTTAAGTGAAGTAGTCATGGACGCAATTGATCTTGCCGTAGTTTAGGTCAACAAGCTAGAGAGAAGACTGGTGGGCATTTCAGCGCAGATTCAGCACGTGCACTACTTCATTGGCGGCTACGCGCATGCCGTTGCAGTTCCAGTGCGTATCATCGCGCCAGAACACATACTGTTTCTGCGGCAGTAGGCGCGCGGCTTCTGCTTGCAGCGCCGGGGTCAGGTCATAAATCGGGATGCCAACTTGCTTTGCAGCCGCTGCTAAATAGTTCCACTGTTCATTAGGCAGTGGCGCCGGCGAAATCCATTGGCCATAAACACGATACTTGGTCGGAATAAAAAATATTTGGGTCACTACCGGCTTGATTTCCTGTAAGGCTGCTACAAAGTGCAGGTGGTTTTCCATCAGCGGGGTGTAATTGCCGACGGCGGCCAAATCCTGTTTATAAAAGCCCACCGGCTGACCGCCAATGACTTTCACTTTGGCGCCGACTTCGTTTGATCTCGATTTTATGCTGCGTAGATAAAGCGAATGGGTGTAGCGCCATACACTGGTATGTCGGAACGCTTTTGTATAGCGCTTGAACAGACCATGTCTGGGCTCCCCTTTGCCTGTGTACGGGGAATTGAAGTCGTTCCCCTCGAACACAAAAAGCAGGGCGTGAAAATTGTCGCCATAGCGCTTGCGGAAGGCTTTTATCCGGGTAACGTATTCCTCCATGTCCCCGGGATGGCCCAGATTGTAGGTGTCTAGCTGATGTTCGCGGCGCAACCATTCCGTGACGATACATGATTGCGTGTCTGTCACACCTGCGATAAATGAATCCCCAACCAATACGAGCTGTTGCCCGTGATAATCCGATGGATTACGGAACCCGATCCCATCGGTTTGATAAGTAATCTCATGTGGTTCCATGATCCCGATATTTTCCGTAGCCTGAATGTCTCCAAACGGTTGATGCATGCTGAATTGCGTATTTGGCTTGTAAACACCTCCAAAATCAGGAAGGTGGAATTTCAATATTTCGTGGGGACGATAATACAAACTCTGTTCCAGCCCTGTTGCATGGATGCCAATATTAAGAACCAGGGTAAAAAGGGCGAGAGAAATCGCAAGGAGCAGGGATTGGGCGCTGCCGATAAATAGAAAAAGAATGATTAGCAGCAGGCCGGCGCCAATTTTAACCTCATCGGGGAAGCCGTAAAACAAGGACACATGCGTCGTAATCAGGAGCGCGACGACATAAAACGCAATATCCCGTTTACCACGAAAATTTTTACTAATCGCATTCATGGGTAGCCTCGGATGTATCCAGGGTTATGGTTTACGATTGTCGGTGATGTTTCGCCAATTGCATCGAGCTAATCGAGCTCAAATGCAGTTTCATAATTCAGCTTCAGCGCCGGATTCTGATCTTCCTTTTTCAGGAAGCAATTACCTACCGCCAAGGCTTCGATCTCGGTACCCATGAAGCAGCGGAAGGCATCTTCCGGTGTGCAGACGATGGGTTCGCCGCGCACATTGAAGCTGGTGTTGACGATTACCGGGCAACCCGTTTGTTGCTTGAAGGCCGAAATCAGCTCGTAATAGCGCGGATTAGTCTCGGCATACACGGTCTGGATGCGCGCCGAGTAGTCCACGTGGGTGACGGCGGGGATTTCCGAGCGTGGCACGTTGAGCTTCTCGATGCCGAACAATGCCTGTTCCGCTTCGGTCATGGCACGGCGGCGGTTCTTTACCACGTCTGCCACCAGCAGCATATAAGGGCTGTCGCCGTCCAGTTCGAACCAGTCGGCTACGTCATCGCGCAACACCGAAGGGGCAAAAGGACGGAACGATTCGCGGTATTTAACTTTGAGATTGAGTACCGACTGCATAGCGGGGGAGCGGGCATCACCCAGCACGGAACGGCCGCCCAAGGCGCGCGGGCCGAATTCCATGCGACCCTGGAACCAGCCCAGCGCTTTGTCTTCGGCCAGTGCCATGGCGCAGGTATGGAACAGTTCAGCATCGCTGAGTACGCTGAATTTGGCGCCGGCGGCGGTCAGGCGGCCTTCGATGTCAGTCTGTTCAAATGCCGGGCCGAGATAGGAGCCACGCATCTTGTCCTGCCCATTGGCCGTCCGATCCTGGCCGAGGTGAATGTGGTGTATCGCCAGCGCTGCGCCTAGCGCGCCACCGGCATCACCAGCTGCCGGCTGGATCCAGATGTTGTCGAATTGGCCGTCGCGCAACACTTTGCCGTTGGCGACGCAGTTGAGCGCTACGCCACCTGCAAGACACAGGTTGCGCAGGCCGGTTTCCTGCCGGATGGCGCGGGTCAGGCGCAGCACGATCTGTTCCGTGGCGGCCTGCACCGAGGCGGCTAAGTCCATGTGGCGCTGGGTCAGCAGTTCGTCGGATTTTCTTGGCGGGCCGCCAAATAAATCATGGAACTTCGGGCTGGTCATGGTCAGCCCGGTGCAGTAGTTGAAATACGACTGATCTAGGCGGAACGAGCCGTCATCCTTCAAGTCCACCAGGTGGTCGAAAATTTCCTGCACGTATTTCGGCTCGCCATACGGCGCCAGCCCCATCACCTTGTATTCGCCGGAATTGACCTTGAAGCCGGTGTAATAGGTAAAAGCGGAATAGAGCAGGCCGAGCGAGTGCGGGAAGTGAATTTCCTTGACCACCTCCAGCTTGTTGCCGCGCCCGATGGCGAGCGAAGTGGTGGCCCATTCGCCCACGCCATCCATGGTCAGCACCGCGGCTTCCTCGAATGGCGAGGGGAAAAAGGCGCTGGCGGCGTGGCTCAGGTGGTGCTCAGAAAAACGCAGGCGGCTGTCCCAGTCATAGTCCGGGGCGTAGGCCTTGAGTTCCTTGCGCAGCAGGTCTTTCAGGAACAGCTTTTCACGCAGCCACACCGGGATCGCCATGCGGAACGACTGGAAGCCGCGCGGGGCAAATGCGATATAGGTTTCCAGCAGCCGTTCAAACTTGAGGAAGGGCTTGTCATAAAAGGCGACAACATCCACCTCGCCGAGGGTGATGCTGGCTTCTTGCAGGCAGTATTCAACCGCGTTTTTCGGGAAGCCCGCATCGTGTTTTTTGCGCGTGAAGCGTTCTTCCTGTGCCGCGGCAACGATTTCGCCGTTACGCAGCAGGGCGGCAGCGCTGTCGTGGTAATAAGCCGAGATGCCGAGTACGATCATCGGCTAGAACAAGGTATAGATGAACGGCGCCACTGCGCTGCCGTGTGCCATGACAATCAGCACGCCCAGCAGCACCATCATGACGAGGATAGGCAGCAGCCAGTATTTCTTGCGGCTGCGCATAAAGGCCCATAGTTCTTTGAGAAACGACATAGCGAGGATTCCTAAAACTGGTTTTTGAGGGAGTTGGCGTCCGGTCCCGGCGGGGTACGAACAATCCAGTAGCTGTTGGCGGAATGGTCAAAACGCAGGCGCAAGGGATCCTTGCCCAGCAGGCGCATGATGAGCCCGGTTGGCGTAACCACGCCGTAGAACAGAATGCCGAGTGCGACCGGACTGACGATGTTATGTAGCAGCAGTCCGAATTTGGTCCAAGCGCGGTTGGCTGGGGCAAGGGTGGCGGGGGCGGCTAGCGCCAGCAGTAAAAACACAACCGCCAGCCCCAGCGCCCACGGCCGCATGCCATGTCCGTGCAGCAAGGGCAGTAGGCCGACGAGCACGAAGAACGCGGTGAAAACCAGACCGAACGAGCGGTCGGAAGAACCTTGGACGGGGGCGGTATGCCGTGGGATATGTTCATGCATGGGGCTGAATTATAACCTGATTTAAGTTGTGAGTTTCTCGATAATGCCGCTGCTGCTGCGTCCCGGTACGATATCCACCAGCGCCACCCTGCCGCCCCAGGATTTGACTTCCGCGCTGCCTACCACCTGGTCTTCGCTGTAGTCGCTGCCTTTGGCCAGCACGTCCGGCTTGATTTGCTTGATGAGGCTAAGCGGGGTGTCCTCGTCGAACAGGATGACGGCGTCCACTGCTTCCAGCGCGGCCAGCACCCGTGCCCGATCCTGTTCGTGGATGACGGGACGGCTCGGGCCTTTGAGGGCGCTTACCGAGCGATCGGTGTTGAGGCCGAGCACCAGACGATTACCGAGGTTGCGTGCCTGCTCCAGATAGGTTACGTGGCCGGCGTGTAGCAGGTCGAAGCAGCCGTTGGTGAATACGATGCGCTCACCGGCGGCGCGCCATTGTGCCACCCGTGCCAGCAGGCGGGGCAGGTCGCACACCTTGTCGGCCTGTTCCGTGGTGCCTTCCAGGGTTAGTTCGTGCAGCAGTTCCTCGTACTTGACCGGTACCGTACCGATCTTGCCGACGACGATACCGGCGGCGAGGTTGGCAAGATGCAGTGCTTCGTGCCGTTGCAGGCCTGCGACCAAGCCGGCGGCCAGAGTGGCGATGACGGTATCGCCAGCGCCGGAGACGTCGAACACCTGTTTGGCGGTGGCGGGGATGTGCAAGAAATGATCATCCTCGATCAACGACACGCCTTCTTCGCCGCGGGTAACGGCAAGAAAATCCAGTTTTAGTTCGCTACGTAATTGGGCGGCGGCGGCCAGCAACGCAGAGTTGTTGCGGGTGTCCACCTGGCAGGCTTCGGCAGTCTCGCGCTTGTTGGGGGTGAGCGCGGTGGCGCCAGCATATTTGGCGTAGTCACGCCCCTTGGGATCAACCAGCAGCGGGATGCCGAGGCGTCTGGCTTCGGCAATGGCGGCTTGGCATAGCTCCGGCGTAAGCACGCCCTTGGCGTAGTCGGACAGCACCACCACGGAGGGATGATCGGCCAGCTGCCGGTGCATCTCGCGCAACAGCGCTTCGGCGTCTTTCCTGGAATAGGCGGCGCGGCTTTCGCGATCCAGCCGGATCATTTGCTGGTGGCCGCCGATGATGCGAGTCTTGGCGATGGTGGCGAGGGTTTCGGCATGCAGCAGGCCGCGTGTTTCTACCCCGATATCTTGAATGGCGCGCTTAAGGCGGCTGCCGTCATCATCGGCGCCGATGAAGCCGACCAGCCGTGTCTTCAACCCCAGCCCGGCCAGATTGGCGGCGACATTGGCTGCGCCGCCGGCGCATTCGGTTTCGCGCTTGAGCAAGACCACCGGCACCGGCGCTTCCGGCGAGATGCGTTCTACCTCGCCCCATAAATAACGGTCCAACATCAGGTCGCCAATGACCAGAGCCCAGATATTTTTTGCGGTAAACCCGTTCTTAACGGCTTCGATCAATCGTTGCTGCATGGGCTTATTCCGCTTCCGCCAGTTCGCACAGGATATGGCCGATCAGGATATGGGCTTCCTGGATGCGCGGGGTGTCGCTGGAGGGCATGGCCAAAGTGACATCGCACAGTTCGGCCAGTCTGCCACCGCCGACGCCGGTCAGCCCGACGGTGTAAGCCCCCGCTTGTTTGGCGGCTTCGATGCCGGCCACCACATTGGCGCTGTTGCCGGAGGTGGAAATGCCGATCACCACATCATCGGGGGCGCACAGCGCTTCCACCTGGCGGGAGAAAATGTAGTTGAAGCCGTAGTCGTTGCCCACCGAGGTCAGGATGGAGGTGTCGGTGGTCAGCGCGATGGCCGGCAGGCCACGGCGCTCGCGCTTGTAACGGCCGACGATTTCGGCGGCAATGTGCTGGCAGTCGGCTGCGCTGCCGCCATTACCCATCAGCAGGATCTTGTTGCCATTGTTGAGGCAGTCGCGCAGGCGTTCACCCAAGGCGTGGATGGCCGGAATCAGCGGCTCCAGCTGGGTAATCACGCTCTGGTGTGCGGTCAGGGCGCCGCGAATGATATTGGAGTGGTTCATCACTGCCTCCTTAACAATAGGGATCAGGCTGCAGGAGGTAGTTCTGCACGTAGTCGCGCACGCCTTCCTCCAGCGTGTGGAACGGCTGGTCGTAGCCGGCGGCACGCAGCTTGTCCATGTCGGCTTGAGTGTAGTACTGGTACTTGCCCTTGAGGTCGTCCGGCATGGCTATCCAGGTGATGTGTGGCTCGCGGCCGCAGCTCAGCATCACGGCGCTGGCGAGATCCTTGAAGGCACGCGCCTCACCGGTGCCAAGGTTGTAGATGCCGCTGGGGGCGGCGCCTTGCAGGAACCAGCACACCACGGAAGCGGCATCCTTGACGTAGACGAAATCGCGGCGCTGCATGCCGTCTTCCACTTCGGGGCGGTCGCTCTTGAACAGTTTGACCGTGCCGCTATCGCGGAATTGGTTGAAGCTATGGTAAGCGACGCTGGCCATGCGTTCCTTGTGGTATTCGTTGGGACCGTAGACGTTGAAGAATTTGAAGCCGGCCCACAGTGGCGGCGCGTTGCCGTCCGCTATCTGGCGCAATGCCCACTGGTCAAAGAACTGCTTGGAATAGCCGTAAGCGTTGAGCGGGCGCAGGTTGCCGATGTCAACATCGTGGTAACCCTGCTCGCCGCCGCCGTAAGTGGCGGCGGAACTGGCGTAGAAGAAAGGCACGCCGTTCTGCGCACACCAGTTCCATAGCATCTGGCTGTAGTGGATGTTGTCTTCCAGCAGGCGGTTCCAGTCGCGCTCGGTAGTGGCGCTGATGGCGCCCATGTGGATGATGGCATCCACCTTGACGCCCGACTCCAGCCAAGCCGCCAGTTCGTCCTTGTCCAGGTACTCGGCATAGCGGCGATGGCACAGGTTCTGCCACTGCTCGGCATGTTTCTGCCGGTCGACGATGACAAGGTCGTCGCGTCCCTGCTGGTTGAGTTGCCAAGCGATCATGCTGCCGATCATGCCGGCGCCACCTGTGATAACGATCATGTTGGAAATATGGCCAAGATAAAAGTGCTAGTATAACAAAGCGCTATTGCTTCGCGCCCATCGCCAGCGCGTACTGACGGGATTGTTGCAGTTCACCGGTCTGCGGGGACTGTTCCAACCAGCCCTGCAAGTGCTGCTCGGCGATGTCGGTTAGAGCCTGTATCCAGTCTTCGCGCTCGTTGAGTGCCGGGATGTAGTGGTATTCCCCACCGCCGGCATTGAGGAAGGTGGCCTTGCCTTCCATGGCGATTTCTTCCAGCGTTTCCAGGCAGTCGCTGGAAAATCCGGGGCATACCACATCCACCCGGCCGGTGTGCTGCTTGCCCAGTTGTTCCAGTGTGGGCGCGAGGTAGGGCTTTAGCCACTCGGCGTGGCCGAAGCGTGACTGGAAGCAGATTTGATACTGGCCGGATTTGAGTTGCAACGCCTCCGCCAGCAGGCGGCCGGTTTTGTGGCATTCGCAGTGGTAGGGGTCGCCCAAGTCCAGCGATTTACGTGGCACACCGTGGAAGCTGATTAGTAACTGATCCGGCTGGCCGTGCGCATCCCAGTGTTCACGCACGCTGGAGGCGAGCGCTTCGATGTAGCCCGGATGATCGTGGTAATGGCGCACGGTGCGAATCTCCGGCACGTTGCGCATGTGCTGCAGCGCCTCCCACACCGCGTCCAGTGCCGAGGCCGTGCTGCTGGCGGCGTATTGCGGGTACATCGGCATCACCAGGATACGGTCGCAGTTTTTCGCCTTGAGCCGTTCCAATGCGGAATCTGTGGACGGGTTGCCGTAGCGCATGCCGCATTCGACCTCAACATCAATATCGCGCACCTGGAGCAAGCCTTGCAGCAAAGCAGCTTGGTTGCGGGTATGTATCAATAACGGGGAGCCGTCCTTGGTCCAGATTTGCGCGTATTTGTGCGCCGATTTGCGCGGCCGGGCATTGAGAATGATGCCGTTAAGAATCAGCCACCAGATGGCGCGTGGAATTTCGACGATGCGGCGGTCGCTGAGAAACTGCTTGAGGTAGAGGCGCAAGGCTGATGGCGTAGGCGCGTCAGGCGTGCCCAGGTTGAGCAGCAGGATGCCGATGCGCGGCGGTGTGCCGTGGGTATAGGGTGGTTCGGTTTTGAAAAAGGCCATGGCTTAGTTAATCGAGAGTGCGTTAGAAAGCAGCTTAGCGGTGATGTCCACGATGGGGATCACGCGCTCGTAGGCCATACGCGTGGGGCCGATGACCCCCAGCGTGCCAACCACTTGGCCGTCCACTTCGTAGGGTGCGGTGACCAGGCTGCATTCATCCAGTGGCAAATGGCCGGATTCGCCGCCGATGAATATCTGCACCCCTTCGGCGCGTTGGCTGGTATCCAGCAGCTGCAGCAGCGTGGTGCGGCGCTCGAATACCTCGAACAGCTTGCGCAGCGAGGTAACGTTGGTGGACAGGTCATCCACCTGCAGCAGGTTGCGCTCGCCGGAAATCACCACGTTGTCGTGGTCTTCCGCCAGAGCCTTGCCGCTGGCTTCCAGCGCGGCGGTCATCAGCTGCGTCATGTCAGATTGCATCTGTTTCAGCTCTTCGTGCAGTTTCTTTTTCACTTGCTCGAAGGTGCTGCCGGCATAGTTGTGGTTGAAGAAGTTGGCTGCCCGCACCAGTTCGGAAGCGCTGTAGTTGCGCTCGGTGACGATGATGCGGTTCTGCACGTTGCCATCCGTTGTCACGATGATGAGCAATATCCGCTTGTCCGACAGCGGAATGAACTCGAGTTGGCGAAAGGCGATGCTGCGGCGCTTGGGGATCATCACCAGCCCGGCAAATTGGGTCAGGCTGGACAGCAGGCCGGCGGCGGAGGCGATCAGCTCCTGCGGATCGGGTGACGACAGGGTGTGTTCCAGTTGGCGGATTTCCTGCTGTTGCAGCGGCTGTACGGTGAGCAATGTGTCCACGAACAGGCGGTAGCCGCGCGGTGTCGGGATGCGGCCGGCGGAAGTGTGCGGACTGACGATGAAGCCCATTTCTTCCAGGTCGGACATCACGTTGCGGATGCTGGCCGGCGACAAATCCAGGCCGGAACACTTGGACAGTGTACGCGAGCCGACCGGCTGGCCGTCGCTGATGTAATGCTCAACCAGGGTTTTCAGCAGGATTTGCGCGCGTTTGTCCATCAGGCACTGATTATGGGGCACTTTGCCTGCATGGGCAATGTTGAGCGGCTGCCGGAAACACGTGTTTTATGATTTAATGCGCCCATGGAAAACGCATTTCACACTGTTGCCCTCATTGGCAAAATCACTAACCCAGCGATACGTGAGCACTTGCTTGCATTGGCGCGCTTTCTCAATGGGCGCGGTATTGCGGTGTTGGTGGAGGAGAAGACTGCCACGGAGCTGGCTATCGAAGATTACGCGACTGTTCCCATCAATGCCATCGGCGCCCATGCCAACCTCGCTGTGGTGCTGGGAGGGGATGGCACCATGCTGGCGGTGGCGCGCGGGCTGGTGGATTCCGGCGTCCCGCTGGTCGGGGTGAACAAGGGCCGCCTCGGATTCCTCACGGACCTTACCACCGAACTCATGCTACAGGCGATGTTTGCTATTCTAAATGGCGAATACAAGCTGGAAAAGCGCATCCTGCTTGGCACCAGTATCGTTCGCAACGGCGAGGAAATGAGTACCGGCCATGCGCTCAACGACGTGGTGATCAGCAAGGGCAGCATGGCGCGCCTGATCGAACTTGAGCTCACCATCGACGGGGAATTCGTGCATCGCCAGCGTTCCGATGGCTTGATTCTGGCGACACCGACCGGCACCACTGCTTATGCCCTGTCCGCCGGTGGGCCGCTGTTGCATCCAACACTGGAAGCCATTGCCTTGGTGCCGATTTGCCCGCACACCCTATCCAACCGCCCGTTCGCCATCAATAGCGCCAGCAAGGTCGAGATTACCTTGGTACGCGCCGAAGACGCCCGTGTGCACTTCGACGGCCAGTTGCACGCCGAACTCCGATGCGGCGACAAGGTAGTGGTACAGCGCCTGCAAAAAACCGTCACCCTGTTGCATCCGCGCCACCACAGCCACTACGCCATGCTGCGCGAAAAGCTGCACTGGGGTTGATCCGCAGTGTTGCGCTCGCTCGCATTACGCGATTTCGTCATTGTTGACCGGCTCGAACTGGAGTTCGCTGCCGGGTTCAGCGTGCTCACCGGCGAAACCGGCGCCGGCAAATCCATTCTGATTGGTGCGCTGTCGCTGGCGCTGGGCGAACGCGGCGAATCCGGCGTGGTGCGGGCGGGCTGCGACAAGGCCGACATCAGCGCCGAATTCGACATCGCCACCTTGCCGGCACTGCAAGCCTGGCTGCAAGCCAACGAACTGGCTGACGGCACCAACTGCCTGCTGCGCCGTATTGTGCATAGCGATGGCCGTTCGCGCGCCTTCATCAACGGCTCGCCCGCTACCATGCAGCAATTGCGTGAAGCCGGTGATTTCCTGGTGGATATCTATAGCCAGCACGCCCACCACTCCCTGCTCAAGGCTGCCACCCAGCGTGACTTGCTGGACGATTTCGGTGGCTTGTCCAGCCTGGCCGAGCAAGTGGCGACTGCCTACAAGCGCTGGCGTGAGCTGCACCAGCGCCGCTTGGAAATGGAACGCAACGCCGCAGCCTACGCCGAGGAACTGGCCGAACTGCGCGACGAAGCGCGCGAGCTGGCGCAGCTTAACCCCTCGGCAGAGGAATGGGGAAGCCTGCAGCAGGAACACAGCCGCCTCGCCCACGCCGCCAGCTTGCTGGAAGGGTCGGAACTTTGCCGCGAACTGTTGGCGGAAGGCGAGGTTGCCACGCTACGACAGTTGCATCTGGTACAACACAAATTACAGGAATTGCGCGCATACGACCCCACCATGCAGGAGGTGCTGGACAGCCTGGAGGCCGCAGAAATCCAGCTTGCCGAGGCCGACCGCTTCCTCAAAAGATACCTCAACCGCGCTGAACTTGACCCCGAGCGCTTGAATGAGGTGGAAAGCCGCATCCAGGCTATCCACAGCGCTGCGCGCAAGCACCGGGTTAGGCCGGAAGAGTTGCCAGAGCTGCTGACGAAGTGGCAAAACCGCATGCAGGAACTGGAAGGCGCCAGTGGTGACGTTGCATTGGCCAAGCAGGAGCAAGCCGCGTGCCATGAGTATGCAACCCCGGCCACCGAACTAAGCCGCGGCCGTGCCAAGGCTGCCCAGGAATTGAGTACCAAGGTCAGCGCCGAGATGCAGCGTTTGGCACTGTCCGGCGGTTGTTTCGAGGTGGTGCTGCAAGCGCTGGCCGAAGGCACGGCACACGGCCTGGAGCAGGTGGAATTTCTGGTGGCCGGCCATGCCGGCATGGAACCGCGGCCGTTGTCCAAGGTGGCCTCCGGCGGCGAACTGTCACGCATCAGCCTCGCCATTCGCGTCATTACCGCGCAGCAGGGCGAAACCCCGACCATGATTTTCGACGAAGTGGATGTCGGCATCGGCGGCAGCGTGGCCGAGATCGTCGGCCAGTTGCTGAAACGCCTGGGTGAAACCCGGCAAGTACTGGTGATTACCCACCTGCCGCAAGTCGCCGCGCAAGGCGCGCAGCACTTGTGTGTGAGTAAGACCACCGCCGACGGCGGTACGCTCAGCCATATCGAGGCGCTGGATCAGCGCGCACGCATCGAGGAAATCGCCCGCATGCTGGGTGGGGTGGAGATCACCGCGACCACGCGCCAGCATGCGGTGGAGATGCTGGGAGTTTGAGCTAGGCTATACCAGCGCAGCCAGTTCTACCTTCACCCGTCTCAGACAGCCGCCCCAATCGCCGAATTCGGACTGACGGAAAATGTGCATGCCAGGATACCATGGTGTGGTTTCGCCTTCTTTGCCCCAGCGCCAGCAAGTGTCAAAGCGGTTGAGTAGCCACACCGGCGTCCCGACGGCACCAGCGACATGGGCGATCGAGGTATCCACACAAATCACCAGATCCAGCGAGGCAACCAGCGCCGCCGTATCAGTGAAGTCATCCAGTTCGTCGGTCCAGTCGAGCAGCTTTCTTTTCCAGGCGGCAGGATGCGGCTCATTAGAGGCGCCCTTTTGCAGACTGACCCACTGGATGTCAGGAATTCCGGCGAGTGGTATCAGCAGTTCCAGCGAAACATCGCGCCGGAGCTTTAGCCGGAATCCTTGAGCGCCGCGCCAGCACAGCCCCACCCTTAATCCCGGCGGCAGTGCGTTGGTTCGGGCACGCCATGCTGGCAGAACCTCTGTCGGCAGCGCCAGGTAGCCCGCCGGTGGCCGTGGGATGGTGGCCGCAGTGGTGCCCATCACCAGCGGCATGCTCATTACCAGCACATGGCTATCGGCAGTGTAATCTGCGGGAGGTTGTGCCGAATCGCGCGGCAGCAGCGAAATGCGCCAGCGCTTGGCAAATGGTTGTAGCCAGCGCAGCAAAGGAGTGGGGCACCAGAACGTGATGGCGCATTCCGGGTTGCGTTCGCGCGCCAGCGCCAGATAGCGGCAGAACTGGATGTTGTCTCCCATGCCTTGCTCGCAGCCGACGAACAAATGGCGTTTTTCCAGCGCCTGCCCATCCCAGGGCACTCCCGGCAGGCGGGGAGCGGCATCCTTGACACTGCGCGCCCGCCAGCGCCATTCGTATTCGGGTAGACCTTGCTGGTAATCGCCCTGGGTCAATAGCGTCATGCCCAGATTGACATGGACTTCGGCGTAGTCGGGTGCCCGTTGCAACGCCTTGCGGAATAAGGAAACGGCATTGTCGGAAAAGCCGCGCATCTGGCTCAGGCAGCCTGCGTGATACAGCGTTTCCGCGTTGTTGGGGTCAAGTGTCAGCGCATGTTTGATCAGGTCATCCGCCTCATCCAGGCGGCCTTGTTCCCGTAGCAGGACCGTCAGTTGGTGTAGCGTTGCGAGCGCATCCGGCGTATGAAGCAAAGCATCGCGATAGGCCGCCTCGGCAGAAGCCAGTTCGCCATGTTCGTCGAGAGCACTCGCCAGGTTATGCGCTGCCTGCGCCAGTTGTTCCGGGGTGGTGCCAGTGTTTGCCTGTAGGATTTCATGCACGCGGCGAAAGCCTTGGATTGCTTCCGCTAACCGGCCCTGCCGGTAATCCGACGCCCCGAGAATGCTGAGTGCGCTGATTTGTTCCGGTTTGGCGGCCAGTATGGCTTGTGCGATGCCGCGCGCCTCGTCCAGACGTCCGCTATTGAGCCTGTCTGCAGCCAATTGCACTGCCTGATTGATTGTGAATTGTTGTTCCATCGGTGTTGTCGGGCTGGTTATAGACTATTGCCTCGCAAGTATCCTATAAAAAAATACGACACCCCAGAAATCGCGCAGCGAAATCCGGGGTGTCGTTTCCGGCAATCCAATCTAGGTCACATGCGTTGTAATATCAGTGTCTACCAGCAGGATGGCGCTCTTGGTTGCGCTATACCACACGTTGTAATTATTAGCGCCGATCTGTACTTCGTTTTGTCCCGAAGGGTTACTCAGGATAGTCGCCGTGGTTTCGCCAGTTGGGGCAGAGGTATCCCATACCTTGATGCTGGTACCGGCGGTGGGGTTGGTGAAACCAGCCCCCAACAGAGCATTTACGCTATCCCCGGCATTACCATCAATACGCCACACATTCATGTTATCGCTGGTCTTGCTGCTTGAGGCCAGCAAATCGTCCACCGTGAGCTTCAGTGTGTTATTGCCGCTGGTTCCGGTGATGTCCAAAATCTCCATATTCTGGATAGTCTTGGTGCCGATGCTGCCGAGATCAAGCGTGAGGCCCGTGCCACTCAATTTTAGCGTGTCCACGCCACTGCCGCCGTCAACCAGGATGCCTGCGGTGTTCAGGCCAGCCACTCCGGTCGCGATAAAGGTATCGTTGCCGGCTTGACCCTGGTAGCTCTGGAACGGCAACGTGAAGTTGCCCATGTTGATGGTGTCGTCCCCGGCCCCCGCCTGCACTACCGGTGAATCGGTCGCCGCGGAAATGGTATCGTTGCTGCTGGTGCCGACAAAGGTATGCGTGTTGTAGATAGTGGCAGTGCTGGTAGCCAGGGTGCCGGTATCCGGGGTAAAGCCGAGGTTGATGGTTTCGCCGTTGGCGCCTTGCGCATTGGGATTATCAATCAGACCGATGCTGATAGCCTTGCTGGTTTCACCCGCCGCAAACGTCAGCGTACCGCTGGCCGCCGTGTAATCCTGTCCAGCGATTGCAGTCCCTGTGCCCAAGGTATGCCAGATCACGGTATCCGTGCCGGTCAGCAACCCGTCGCGGGTGACCATAATCACCGCGCTGCCCTGGTTTTCCGTAATGAAGCCGCCATTGGTTTGCACATCGGCAGACCAGGTCGGCGCAGTGGCGTCATTGGCGAGTATGGTGTTGGTGGCGGTGCCACCCCAGATCGAACTGCCTGCGTTGGGATTGCTCAGCACCAGACTCACCGTCTCGGCACCCTCGGCCAGGGTGTCGTTGTTGATTTGTACCACCACGGACTGGGTGACTTCGCCGGCGGCGAAGCTCAAGGTGCCGGCGACGCTGGTGTAGTCCAGCCCGGCGGTGGCGGTGCCACCGGAGGTGGCGTACTGGATGGTGCCGGGAGCGGATAGGTCGCCATAGCGGTAAACGGTAAAAACCATCGTCCCCGCGCCTTCGCCTACACTTACGCCGCCGCCAATACTATATGCGGAATGGCCGCTGCCGTTGGGGTAAATATAGTCAAAAGCCGAGGCAGTGGTAATGTTGCCCGTTGAGGCATTGCTGATATTCAGATTCAGGTATTCAAAATCCTCGACCAGGGTGTCATTGCTGATGTTAACCGATACGGTTTTGCTTGCCTCGCCGGCGGCAAAGCTCAACACCGTGTCGGGAATGGCAGTGTAGTCAGTACCTGCAAGGGCATTGCCATTTGCAGTTTGCACATGGATGGTGGCAGCCTGTGAAATATCCCCCGTGCGGCTGACGCTGAAGCTCATCGCCTGGCCTTCATTCACATAGCTGATGTTGTCGGCCACGCTCCAGTGTGACTGGTCGTTATCAATAATGGTATTGATGTTGCCAGGGAGCCCGGAGCCGTCGGCTTTGTTGGCAATCACAATAGAGCCGCTGGAAACGCTGCTGAGGGACAAGCCTACGGTCTCGTTGCCTTCGGCCAGGGTGTTGTCGATCACATTGACCAACACGTTCTTGCTGGCTTCGCCGGCGGCAAAGGTGAACACGCCGTCGGCGATGGCGGTGTAGTCGCTACCCGCGGTGGCGGTGCCGCCGGTGGTGGCGTAATGCACGACGGCCGTTTGCGAAAGATCCCCGCTACGGCTGATGGTAAAGCTCATCGAGCCGGCGCTTTCACTCACATCGCCATTGCCGACCACGTTCCATACTGACTGGTGACTTTCGTTGATGGTGTTGAGTGAGGCATCCTGGGCGATCGTCCCGCCAGACGCATTGCTGATCACCAGACCAACGGTTTCACTGAGATGCGGCAGGCCGTCGTCGAGGATCTTGACGTTGACCACCTTATTGTATTCACCTGCGGCAAAGCTCAATACACTATCGCCAATGGCGGTAAAGTCGGTGCCGGCAGTGGCGGTGCCGTCGCCGGTAGCGTAGTGAATGGTGGCGGTTTGCGACAGGTCGCCTTGGCGGCTGACCTGGAAGCTCATCACGCCCGCGCTTTCGTCTACGGTTTGATTGCCTGAAACAACCCAGCGGAACATGCCGTTACTGGGGGTAACGTAGTTAAATCCCGCGGGCGTGACAATCGATCCGCTGGAAGCGTTGCTGATGTCCATATACAAGTACTGGTAATCCGCGGGAACCGAATCGTTAGTCAGCGACACCAGCACGGTTTTGCTGGCCTCGCCGGCGGCAAATGAAGCCACGGTATCGCCAATCGAGGTGTAGCTACTCGCAGCCAGGGTGCCACCAGCGGTAGCGTAGTGAATGGTGGCGGCCTGCGACAGGTCGCCCGAGCGGCTGATGGTGTAGCTCATCGAATGTGCGTTGATGTCCGCGGTAGTCACGCCGCCGGCCACGCTCCACAGCGACTGGTCGTTTTCCAGGATGGTAGCGGTGGCAGTATCGGTGACGATGCTGCCCTTGGACGCATTGCTGATGGCGAGGCCGACGGTCTCGTTGAGTTCTGGCAGGCTGTCGTTGAGAACATTGACGGTGACTACCTTGGTGGCTTCGCCAGCGGCAAAGCTCAGGGTGCCGGCCACGCCGGTGTAGTCGGTGCCCGCCACGGCGGTGCCGCCGGAGGTGGTGTACTGGATGGTACCGGTTTGCGATATGTCACCGCTACGGGTGACGGTAAAGCTCATCGAACCGGCGCCTTCGCTGACGTTACCGGTGCTGGCTACGCTCCACAGCGACTGGTCGTTGTCAAGGATGGTGTTGGTGGCAACACCGGTGTGCACGCTGCCGGCGGACGCATTGCTGATGGCAAGGCCAACGGTCTCGTTGAGTTCGGCCAGGGTGTTGTTAAGGACGTTGACCACCACGGTCTTGACCGTTTCACCCGCGGCAAAGCTCAATACGCTATCACCAATAGCGGTGTAATCGGTACCGGCTGCGGCAGTACCGCCGGAGGTGGCGTAGTGGAGGGTAGCAGCCTGCGAGGAGTCACCGGAACGGCTGACGGTAAAGCTCATCGACCCCGCACCCTCGCTCACGTCGCCGTTGCCAGCTACGCTCCAATAGGAAATGCCGTGGGGGAGAATGTAGTTAAAGGCGTCGGACGCAGCAATTGACCCGCTGGAAACGTTGCTGATAGCCAGATACAGCCACTCGGTGTCTGCGGGGGCGGGATTGTGCAGGAGCGACACCACCACGGTCTTGGTGGCTTCGCCGGCGGCAAAAGAGGCCACGCTGTCGGCAATCGCAGTGTAGTCGACGCCTGCGATGGCGGGGCCGCCAGAGGTGGCGTAGTGGAGGGTGGCGGTCTGCGAGATATCGCCCGAGCGGCTGATGGTGAAGCTCATGGAATCCGCACCCACACTGACGGTACCGTTGCCGGCCACCGTCCACAACGACTGGTCGTTCTCCAGAATGGTGGTGGCGGCAAAGCCGGTAACGATGTTGCCCTTGGACGCATTGCTGATGGCAAGGCCGACAGTCTCGTTGAGTTCAGGTAGGCTGTCGTTGAGGACGCTGACCACCACGGTCTTGGTGGTTTCCCCGGCGGCGAAGTTCAATACGCTGTCGCCAATGGCGGTATAGTCGGTACCGGCGGTAGCGGTACCACCGGAGGTGGCGTAATGGATGGCGGCGGCTTGCGAGGTGTCGCCGGAACGGGTGACGGTAAAGCTCATCGAACCCGCACCTTCGCTGACGCTACCGCTACTGGCCACGCTCCACAGCGACTGGTGAGTGTCCAGGATAGCGGCGGTGGCAAAGCCACTGACGATGCTACCCTTGGAGGCATTGCTGATGGTGAGTCCCACGGTTTCGTTGATATCGGGCAGGCCGTCGTCGAGAACGTTGACGGTGACCACCTTGACGGTTTCACCGGCAGCAAAGCTCAGAGTGCCGGCCACGCCGGTGTAGTCGGTACCATCAATGGCGGTGCCGCCGGAGGTGGTGTATTGGATGGTGGCGGCTTGCGAGGTGTCGCCGGAACGGGTGACGGTAAAGCTCATCAAACCCGCGCTCTCGTTCACGCTAGCATTGCCGGCTACGCTCCACAGTGGCTGGTGGTTGTCCGTGATGGTGGCGCCAGCGAGACCTGTAACGATGCTGCCGGACGAGGCATTGCTGATGGCAAGGCCGACGCTCTCGTTGACATCAGGCAGGCCATCGTCCTTGACCTGTACCATCACGATCTTGCTGGCTTCCCCGGCGGCAAAGGTGACCACGGTATCGCCAATGGCGGTATAGTCGGTGCCGGCAATAGCGCTGCCGCCGGAAGTGGCGTAATGGATGGTGGCGGATTGCGAGATATCCCCCGTGCGGGTGATGGCGAAGTTCATGGTGCCCGCGCCTTCGCTCCAGTAACCGGCATTCGTGTTGACCACGCTCCACAGCGACTGGTGGGTTTCCAGGATAGTAGCGGCGGCAGTGCCGGTGGAGATGCTGCCGGCCGAGGCATTGCTAATGGTGAGGCCGACGGTCTCGTTGAGGTCGGGCAGGCCATCGTCCTTGACTTGTACCACCACGGTCTTGGTGGCTTCGCCCGCAGCGAAGCTCAAGGTGCCGGCCACACCGGTGTAGTCGGTACCTGCCACGGCAGTGCCGCCGGAAGTGGTGTACTCAATGGTGCCGGTCTGCGAAAGGTCGCCGGAGCGGATGATAGTAAAGCTCAGCGAGCCCGCGCCTTCGCTCACGTCACCATTGCTGGCTACGCTCCATACCGACTGCTGATGGGCGTTGATGGTGTTGTAGGCAATGCCGCCGAAGATATTCGCATTGGAGGTATTGCTGATCAGCAGACCCACGGTCTGGCTAAGTTCAGGCAAGCCGTTGTTAATCACGTGGACGTTGACTGTCTTGATGGTTTCGCCCGCGGCGAAAGTGAGCACGCTATCGCCAATGGCGGTGTAGTCGGTACCGGCAATGGCGGTGCCGCCGGAGGTGGCGTAGTGAACGGTGCCAACCTGCGAGATATCACCGCTGCGGCTGATACTAAAACTCATCAAGCCTGAACTTGCGTCTACCGTTTGACCGCCGACAACCTCCCAACGCGAAACACCGTCGTTGGGGAGAATGTAGTTGAAGGCATTGGATGTGACGATTGTTCCGGCAGAGGCTTGGCTGATAGCCAGATACAACCACTCCTGGAATTCGGGGAGCGTATCGTTAGTGATCGGCACCACCACGGTCTTGCTGGCTTCGCCGGCGGCAAAAGAGGCCACGGTGTCGAGTATGGCGGTATAGTCGGCGCCGGCAATGGCGGTGCCGCCTGAGGTGGCATAGTGGATGGTGGCGGCTTGTGACAGGTTGCCGCTGCGGGTAATGGTAAAGCTCATCGAACCCGCGCTTTCGTCCACGCCACCGTTGCCGGACACGCTCCACAACACGTTGTTGTTGTCCAGGATGGTATTGACACCAAAGCCCGTGCTTATGCTGCCCGTGGAGGCATTGCTGATGGCAAGGCCCACCGTCTCGTTGAGGTCGGGCAAGCTGTCGTTGATAACATTGACCATCACGATCTTGAGGTTCTCACCGGCGGCGAAGCTGAGTACGCTGTCGCCAATGGCGGTGTAATCGGTGCCCGCAATGGCGGTGCCGCCGGAGGTGGCGTAATGGATGGTGGCAGCCTGCGAGAGGTCGCCGGTGCGGACGATGGTATAACTCATGGAACCCGCGCCTTCGCTCACGCTGCTGTTGCCGGCCACGCTCCATATCGACTGGTCGTTGTCGACAATAAGATTGGTGGCGAAGCCGGTGACGATGGTGCCCTTGGACACGTTGCTGATGGCAAGACCAACGGTCTCGTTGAGTTCGGCCAGGGTGTCGTTGATCACATGGACATTGACCACCTTGGTCGTTTCACCCGCGGCAAAGCTCAACACAGTGTCGCCAATGGCAGTGTAGTCGGTGCCCGCGGCGGCGGTGCCACCGGAGGTGGCGTAGTACAGGGTGGCAGCTTGCGAGAGGTCGCCCGAGCGAGTAATGGTAAAGCTCATCAAACCCGCGCTTTCGTCCACGGTATCACCGCCGGCCACGCTCCACAGCGACTGGTGGGTTTCCAGGATGGTGGCGGTGGCAAAGCCAGTGACGATGGTGCCCTTGGAGGCGTTACTGATAGCCAAACCCACGGCCTCGTTGAGATCGGATACGCCATCGTCCTTGACCTGCACTACCACGGTCTTGGTGATTTCCCCCGCCGCAAAACTGAGTACGGTATCGCCAATGGCGGTGTAGTCGGTACCGGCGGTAGCGGTGAAGCCGGTGGTGGCATAGTGGATGGTCGCGGCTTGCGAGATGTCACCGCTACGGCTGACGGCAAAGCTCAAGGAGCCCGTGCCTTCGCTGACGTTGCTATTGCTGGCCACGCTCCACAGCGACTGGTGGGTTTCCAGGATGGTGTTGGTGGCGGTAGGGGTCACGAATGTGCCCTTAGACGCATTGCTCAGGGTAAGGCCTACGGTCTCGTTGAGATCGGGCACGCCGTCATCCTTGACCTGCACCGTGACCACCTTGCTAGCCTCGCCCGCGGCGAAAGTCAACACGGTATCACCAATGCCGGTATAGTCGGTGCCCGCGATGGCGGTACCACCCGAGGTGGCATAGTGGACGGTGGCCACTTGTGAAATGTCGCCGTCGCGCGATACCGTAAAACTCATCGAACCCGCGCCTTCGCTCACATCGCCGTTGCCCCCCACCAGCCATAGCGCCTGGGTGTCGTCAATAATCGCGTTGGTGGCGCTGCCGGTAACGATGGTACCAACGGAAGCATTACTGATGGCCAAGCCAGCAGTCTGGGCATTGCCGGGTGCTGGGTTATTGATCACTTCAACAGTGATTACCTTGCTGGTTTCCCCTGCGGCGAAACTCAATACGCTGTCGCCAATGGCGGTGTAGTCAGTCCCCGCGGCAGCGGTGCCGCCGGAAGTGGCATAGTGGATGGTAGCGGCTTGCGAGATGTCGCCACTACGGCTGACGGTAAAGCTCATCGAACCCGCACCTTCGTGCACAGCGCCATTACCAGCCACTCTCCACAGTGCCTGGTGGGTTTCCAGAATGGTGGCGGCGGCAAAGCCAGTGGTGATGGTGCCCTTGGACGCATTGCTGATGGCAAGACCCACGGATTCGTTAAAATCGGGCACGCCGTCATCCTTGACTTGCAGCGTGACCACCTTGCTGGTTTCCCCGGCGGCGAAGCTTAAGGTGCCGGCCACGCCGGTGTAATCGGTACCGGCAATGGCGGAGCCGCCGGAAGTGGTGTACTGGATGGTGCCGGTCTGCGAGATATCGCCCGAACGGGTAACGGTAAAGCTCAGCGTGGCACCGTTGGCTTCGCTGACGTCACCATTGCTGGCCACCGTCCACAGCGACTGGTGGTTCTCCAGAATGGTAGCGGTGGCGGTGGCAGAGCCCCTGACGATACTGCCGATAGAAGCTTGGCTGATGGCAAGGCCGACGGTCTCGTTAAGATCGGGCACGCCGTCATCCTTGACCTGCACTACCACGGTCTTGGTGGTTTCCCCTGCCGCAAAACTGAGCACGGTGTCGTCAATGGCGGTGTAATCGCTGCCCATGGAGGCGGTGCCGCCGGAGGTGGCATAGTGGATGGTCGCGGCTTGCGAGATATCGCCCGCGCGGGTGATGGTAAAGCTCAAGGAACCGGCGCCTTCGCTGACGTTGCCATTGCTGGCTACCGTCCACAGCGCCTGGTGGGTTTCCAGGATGGTGTCGGTAGCGCTGCCGGTGGTGATGATACCCGCCGACGCCTGGCTAATCACCAAGCCTACGGATTCATTGAGGTCAGGCTTGCCATCGTCAAGCACATTGACGGTGAGCAACTTGTAGCCTTCGCCAGCGGCAAAAGTCAGAACAGTATCGTTAATGGCGTTATAGTCGGTACCTGCAATCGCGGTACCGCCTGATGTCATATAGTGGATGGTGGCGGATTGCGAGGCGTCAGTACGGGTAAGAAGGAACGTTGCTTTTGCGCCACTCCCTTCGGTCGCCGTGCCATAACCTGCTACCGTCCAACTCATGTTGTCGTGGTTCATAATCGTGTTCATCGCAGAACCAGTCACGATGCTTCCAGCCGAAACATCGCTAATCGCAAGCCCCACGGTTTCATTCTGCTGTTCAGGTATGGCGTCATTCTTCAACTGCACCACAACTGTTTTGCTAGCTTCGCCCGCGTTAAAAGTAACCACAGTATCGCCAATCGCCGCGTAGTCAGTGCCGGCAATAGCACTGCCGCCCGCGGTCGTATAGTGCAGCGTGGCGGATTGCGACAGATCACCACTGCGGCTAATGGTGAAGCTCATCGAGTCAACACCTTCATCCACGTTGCCGTTACCAGCCACACTCCATAGCGATTGGTCGTTTTCCAGGATGGTAGCGGTAGAAGTGCCGGTGACGATGCTGCCCTTGGACGCATTGCTGATGGCGAGGCCGACGGTCTCGTTGAGTTCAGGCAGGCTGTCGTTGAGGACATTGACGGTTACTACCTTGGTAGCTTCGCCAGCGGCAAAACTCAGGGTGCCGGCCACGCCGGTGTAGTCGGTACCCGCCACGGCGGTGCCGCCGGAAGTGGTGTACTGGATGGTGCCGGCTTGCGAGATATCGCCCGAGCGGGTGACGGTAAAGCTCAGCGTGGCACCGTTGGCTTCGCTGACGTCACCATTGCTGGCCACCGTCCACAGCGACTGGTGGGTTTCCAGGATGGTGCCGGTGGTGGTCGGAACACTGAGAGTGCCTATTGATGGCTGTTTGATGACCAAGCTAACGGTTTCGTTAAGATCGGGCACGCCATCGTCCAATGTCTGAACTGTGACCACCTTACTTGCCTCACCGGCGGCAAAACTTAACAAGGTGTCGGGGATTGGCACGTAATCGCTACCCGCTGTGGCTGAACCCCCAGCGGTAGAATAATAAATGGTGCCAGATTGCGAAATATCTCCATAGCGGCTAATGGTGAAAGCCATTAATCCACCTTCGCCGACACTTGAGGGATTGGAGTAAACGCTCCAAATAACGTTATGGTTCTCGGCTATCGCATTTATGGCGAAATTCGTGACAATACTCCCCTTGGAAGCATTGCTGATGGCAAGACCGACATACTCATTGGTATCAAGCGCGCCGTCATCCAGCACAGTGACCATTACGTTCTTGCTGGCTTCACCGGCGGCAAAGGTGACCACGGTATCAGTAATGGCAACGTAATCCACCCCGGGAATGGCATTGCCGCCAGATGCAGAGTAGCCTGCCGATGTGGCGTAGTGGATGGTGGCCGACTGAGACAGGTCGCCGCTACGGCTGACCGTAAAGCTCAAAGCACCGGAACCTTCGCTCACCACACCGTTGCCTGCCACGCTCCATAGCGACTGGTGGGTTTCCAGAATGGTGGTGAGGGCGGTACCGGTCACAATAGTGCCAGCAGAAACATTGCTGATCGCCAGACCAACGGTTTCGTTAAGGTCCGGTGCCCCATCATCCTTCACTTGTACCGTGACGGTCTTGGTGGTTTCCCCTGCCGCAAAACTGACCACCGTGTCGCCAATGGCAGTGTAGTCCGTGCCGGCAATGGCAGTACCGCCGGAGGTGGCGTAGTGAACAGTAGCAGATTGCGAGATGGCGCCGGCGCGGGTAATGGTGAAGGTCAGCGTGGCGCTATTGGCTTCGCTGACGTTGCCGGTGCTGGCAACGCTCCACAGCGATTGGTCGTTTTCCAGAATGGTGTTGGTGGCATAGCCGGTGACAATGGCACCTTTGGAGGCATTGCTGATGGCCAGCCCCACAGTTTCGTCAAGCTCAGGCAGGGCGTCGTCGGTAACGGCGACGGTCACCACCTTGGTGGTTTCGCCAACCGCAAAGCTTAGCGTCCCGACTGCCTTGGTGTAGTCGCTGCCCGCCGTGGCGGTGCCGCCTGCCGTGGTGTAATCCACCGTGGCGCTTTGCGAGATGTCGCCGGTGCGGGTGACGGTGAAGATCATATTGCCCGCACCTTCGCTCACGCTGTTGCCCCCTACAACACTCCACAGCGACTGGCGGGTTTCCAAAATATTGGCCGTGGCCGTGGCCGTAACAATGCTGCCAATAGAGGCTTGGCTGATGGCCAAACCTACACTCTCGTTAAGATCAGCAACACCATCATCTTTGACCTGTACCGTGACAGTCTTACTGGTTTCACCCGCAGCAAAGCTCAACACAGTGTCGCCAATGGAGGTGTAATCGGTGCCGGCCTGAGCATTGCCCGTTGGCGAGGGATTTCCGCCGGTCGTCGCATAGTGGATGGTGCCGGCCTGCGAGATGTCGCCGGAGCGGGTGACGGTAAAGCTCAGGGAACCGGCGCCTTCGCTGACGTTGCCATTGCTGGCCACCGTCCACAGCGCCTGGTGGTTCTCCAGGA
>Ga0265327_10000597_pt1 | contig 60192 bp, 55 predicted proteins | sample 41621metaG_FD_202089 | JGI IMG/M metagenome (GOLD analysis project Ga0265327, IMG submission 202089) | Rhizosphere microbial communities from Carex aquatilis grown in University of Washington, Seatle, WA, United States - 4-16-21 metaG | ecosystem: Host-associated > Plants > Roots > Rhizosphere...
TGATCGCGCATCTTCAACAGGAGACCCTTATTGTCCAGGTGCGGTTTTAAGTGCAATAATCGCATAATAGCTTTTGGACAATAAAATTACTATTTTTATTTTATATATCTTGATAGCGGTTTGGTATGAAACAAGCAAATACGATCAGCTAACATTTAGTAAATGGAATAGTTGGGACGATAACGAAGATGATTAATTAGTATAAAAGCGCCATTGCCTAACAGATACTTCCTACACCAGCAGAGTAAGCCTGGCACATTTATAGTATTGTGAGGATGACCTGTGTGGAAAGCGTTTGCCCTGCCTTACCACTACCACCCGGCAGCATTAACACAGCTTGCCCAACATGGCGGGTGGCATCTCGGCACAGCGCTGTCGTCCAATAAAGCTGTCATCCTGGGCGTAGCGCCTGTCCGCCGTTGCGGGAAAGGATCTGCCAGGTTATAGATGTGCCGCCCAATAGTTTTACCACCGCCTGGCTTTCTCCAATGCTGTTATCAGCAGGTTTATGGCATTGCCTTCAGCAGCATTTGTTTTGCAGCCGGAGGCTACAGCACATTGCTGCGGAACTGCAAGCTCCGCAGAGCGCAGGTTAGCCGCCAGGAACACAATAATCCTGGATAAGCACCACAGCTTCGTTAGCCTTAATCATGCTTAAAGCGTGCGCCGACGTCACCATCCCTAAACCCTAATCATTGTCTTTAATATATAAAATTTCCTGTCGCCCTAAAATGTTTAATCATCAGGGGCACGCAAATTAATAACAAGAAGGTGATTATGTAATAAACAATAACAAAAAAACCCTTTACTGTGTAATTCTCGTCATCTCCAAACTTTTTTTGTAAATCATCAAATTCTACTTTGTTATATCGCTTAGCATTAATTACAACTAAGGCACTAAACAGTATGATAATAAATAACTCGGCGTATTCTCTTTTAGGATCAAACCAAATACGAATAAAAAGCAAGATTGTCAAAATATTAAATCCCTGTGCCGCGCTTACTGCAAGGCATGCGTACATTTCAAAATTCTTCCTGGCGAAAGACATATTTTGATAGTATGCACAAAGCCTAAAATAAACATAATCAAAAAACTTGTTCATTTATTTATTTTCAATTTTATAAGTCAATGTAGTTATCATCACCCATCAATTTTCCCACCTTCCTTGGCATCCACCCAAAACAAAAGCTGCTACGGCCGCCTGTTGCCCGTGGCTATGGACTTTAAATAAAATCGGTTCCGCAATTTCGGATTCCGGCGGATAGTTAAACACAACAGATAAAATAATGTTATAGAGCCTTATAATTTCACCCAATGGCTGGCAAGGCATTGCGAGGGTTAGCTACCTCTCTCCTACCCATTAGCCATTTATGCCGCTTTAGTTTCACTTTTTCATCCTTTATTTAAAAATCAACATTAAAGGTGCCGCGGGTAACAGTTATGCCGCCCGGGCCATAACCTTCACTCAATACAAGTGAACCCACAAAGCTGCCCTGTATATTGGTACTGCTTATTGAAGAAATAGTAACAGAAAATGTTTGGGTAGCAAATACATCGCTCTTGTAAACAAGTGCCAGCCCTTTTTGCTGCAGCATAACGGCCGCGCCCTGTTTATTGGTGCCGTTTTCCTGTGTGGCATATGTGCCCGGCGTTATTTGGCTGGGGCTGGTAATGGTAACAGTAAGTACATTAGCAGTGGCGCCGGTGCCGTTGGCGCCTGTTAAAACAAACTGGCTGCCGCCCCCCGGCGTGCTGGTACTTTTTGCCTGTAATGCACTGTTAAAACTTTGCTGGTTATCACCAATAACAGCGCTTATGGTATTTTGCATGTTTGGTGTTGAGCTGTTTTTTTTGCAGGCGCTAAACAATAACAGCATTAAAACAGGTAACAGAATGTTTTTCATTTTTTAAAGATTTATGGTTAGCATAAAGATACATGATTATTAAAGTTGAAAATAATATAACAAACACAAAGCATGCTAATGTTATGGCTTTTTAGTTGTAGTATTTTATGGGCAGCTATCGCCCTTGCTGCACTTAAATTAACACGTATGTAAAACTATATCCCCTTCATCCTGAAAATCCTTAATATCTGCCTGTCCGTTCCCCCTGGGCGGGTGTTCCATTTTTTCATACGCACCGTTCCTCCGCAAAGCCCTCCCTATAGGGGAGGGTTTGGGTGGGGCCCTGTTCCTCCGCAATCTCCGCAAAGCCCTCCCTATGGGGGAGGGTTTGGGTGGGGCCCCGTTCCTCCGCAATCTCCGCAAAGCCCTCCCTAAGGGGGAGGGTTTGGGTGGGGCCCTGTTCCTCCGCAATCTCCGCAAAGCCCTCCCTATGGGGGAGGGTTTGGGTGGGGCCCTGTTCCTCCGCAATCTCCGCAAAGCCCTCCCTATGGGGGAGGGTTTGGGTGGGGCCCTGTTCCTCCGCAATCTCCGCAAAGCCCTCCCTATGGGGGAGGGTTTGGGTGGGGCCTGTTCCTCCGCAATCTCCGCAAAGCCCTCCCTATAGGGGAGGGTTTGGGTGGGGCCCTGTTCCTCCGCAATCTCCGCAAAGCCTTCCCTATAGGGGAGGGTTTGGGTGGGGCACCGTTCCTCCGCAATCTCCGTAAAGCCCTCCCTATAGGGGAGGGTTTGGGTGGGGCCCCGTTCCTCCGCAAAGCCCTCCCTATGGGGGAGGGTTTGGGTGGGGCCCCGTTCCTCCGCAATCTCCGCAAAGCCCTCCCTATAGGGGAGGGTTTGGGTGGGGCCCCGTTCCTCCGCAATCTCCGCAAAGCCCTCCCTATGGGGGAGGGTTCGGGTGGGGCACCGTTCCTCCGCAATCTCCGCAAAGCCCTCCCTATGGGGGGAGGGTTTGGGTGGGGCCCCTCCTCCAAAAATTCCCCCTCGCAATCTCCCCAAAAAAAACTATATCTTTAATCCAAACTAACGTCCCTTGCTTAAACATATCATCGCCCGCCTGCTGCCATGTATTATACCTATGGCATTGTTTGCCCAGCAAAAAGAAGTGTTAATTTATCACCCCATTGTAACAAACAGTAAAGGCAATATTATACCATGGTATAATGCCAATCCCGGTATTGCATACTCGCACATTATTCAGCAGGTATTTAATTTTTGGGATACCATGCGCCGCGATTATAACGGCCTGCCTTATTACATGAACCACCAGGTGTGGAACGCCAACTTTAACGATCCCCGCGGTATTGGTGGCGACCAGTTTGCCATGGCGCTATCATCATGGCGGTTGCTATATGCCTATACCGGCAACGAGCGCATAAAAGTAAACATGGAGTTTATTGCTGACTATTATTTGTCGCATAGCTTATCATCCCCCACCTGCAAGTGGCCCGGCATACCTTTTCCATATAACACTATTGTGTACTCAGGCATATACGATGGCGATATGCGCAACGGCAAAGATGTTAGCCAGCCAGATAAAGCAGGCTCGTTCGGGCTTGAGCTGGTGCACCTGTATAAAATGAGCAAGGGCTTTAACATACCGGAGAACACCAACTACCTTGCGGCCGCGGTAACCATCGCCAATACGCTGGTAAGCCATATAAAGCAGGGCGATACAAGCTACTCGCCGCTGCCCTTTAAAGTAAATGTAAACACGGGCGAAACAGTGTGGCTGCGCAACCACGACTTTACCGGCACATGGATTGACACTGCCGGCTACACCACCAACTGGGCGCCCACCATGCAACTGCTGCTTGACCTTATACAAATGCACCAGGGCAATACACAAACCTACCAGGCCGCATTTAATACCTTACTTACATGGATGAAGAACGTGCCCATGAAACTAAATAAGTGGGGGCCTTTTTTTGAAGATGTTGACTGGTGGAGCGAAACGCAAATTAATGCTATGACGTGGGCGCGCTTTGTGATGGAGCACCGCGAATACTTCCCCAACTGGAAGGATGATGCAATGAAAATTATTAACTGGGTGCATACCAACTTTAATAACACTAAGTGGAACAAATATGGTGTTACCGTTACCAACGAGCAGAGTGTTTACCAAATGCCGGGCGAAAGCCACACATCCCGCCAGGGCGCTGATGAGTTGTTGTATGTAAGCTTAACGGGCGACAGTACGATGTATGATAATGCTGTGCGGCAACTTACCTGGGCTACCTACCCGGTTGATTTTGATGGTAAAAACCGCTTTCCCGGTGATGAGCCCTGGCTAACCGATGGCTATGGCGATTATGTGCGCCACTACCTGCGCGCAATGGATGCCATACCCACATTAACACCGCCTGCTGAGAACCATATACTATCTTCCACCGCTGTATTGCAGGAAGCTGATTATGCAGGCCATCTAAAAAAATTCTACAACCTTGAGTTTGAAAATGTAGACAGCAGTAAAGTAACCTTATACTACCGCAGTTTTGACAGCAGCGGCACCGAGCGTATAAAACTTAGCAAAAAACCATCAGGCGTATTGCTTGATTACAAAAAGCTGGATGAAACCACCACAGGCCAGGGCTTTACCTGGCAGCCATTAGGCAGCGCCGAAGGCCTGCTTACCGTGCGCCGCCAGCAGGGCAAAGGTGTTATTTTGTTGAAGTAATAATGTAAGGTGAAGGCAAAAGGTGTAAGGTATTAAGGAAGCAGGCTTAAGCGCAGTGCGCTACAACCGAAATATGTTGTCATGCTGATCCCGGCGACTGTCGGGAGAAGAATCTGTTGAAGTATGCTGTCATTCTGAGCGAAGCGAAGAATCTGCACAACCATAGCACTATCGCCCATCAACCCACCACAGCCCAACACATCCCTCGTCCCCGAAATTTCGGAGGCGGGATGACTGCCCCACCCACACATAACCGCGCCAAACGCACATAATTGCCGCCATACGGTATTTTTATGGTGCAGAGCGGGTATGGGGTGGCGGGGTGAGCGGTTAGCAATTTTTTTATTGCAGAATTATTTAGTAATAAAAAATTGCAGAAAGGCTTAACCTTACCCGCAGGTGTCTGCCTTGCTGGCTATACGGGTGGGCAGGCGACCCTGCGGTAAGTTTTGTGCTACAGCCCATTTATACACCGCAGCACACATTGTATGGCCAGCTATATCTCTACACCCGGCTTTAGTACTACCCATGCCACAGGGAAGCATGGCTTACGCGCAAAACTATATATGAAGACCATTCGGCGAAGGGAAATCCAGTCTATTAAGTATTAAAATACCAAAGAAGAAGAAATATCTTAATAAAAGCTTGCTCTATCAATCCTAAAATATTATATTAGGAAGCGTATTCTAAAACATCAACTTTTTACAAATCGAGTAATTTTAATTGACGTCCCTTATGGAAACAAACCTAATGTTAGAGCAATTCGAAAAAATGTTGTCATTTTCCAACGATGCGCTGACAAAAAGTATGCTTGAACTAGATACTAATATTGCAATGCATAAAAACTTTGAATTGCTACAAAGAATTGATAAAAGCTTAAAACAATATGCTGAAAAAAAAACAGGCCTTGTCTATATTGGATTTATGGGCCATTTCTCGTCTGGCAAATCAAGCACAATTAATTCACTTTTAAATTTAACTAAAATAGATGAGAGAGAGGTTGATTTGCACCCAAGCGATAAAGCTATTTCACTAATTGTTCATCCGGATAATGAAGCTTCGTTTATAAAGCTAAGTAATTATGGCCAATTGCCAGTTAAATTAATGATAGTTAATAATGAACTGCTCAAAAACGCAGTTTTAATTGACACCCCTGGAGCAGGGGATACCGACCCTCTTTTAATAACTGAATTAATGCAGGATTATTTACCGGTGTGTGATTTGTTATTATATTTTTTTTCAGCGACAAACCCTATTGATAAAAGCGACTTACCATTGTTTCTTGCAAAACAAGAAAGCCTTGCATTGATACAAACAAAATATATTTTCACTCGCGCAGATGAATTTAGAAAAGACCACGACAATGAAATATCAGTTGCGAATTTTGAAGTAGTTAGAGCGACAAAATTTGTAAACACGGCTATAGAAAGAATTAAACAGGTTGTTAAAAATATGAATTTAACAGCAGGTGATTTTTATTTAATTGATAACCGTAAAAAATTTAATATAAATCATCTGTTGAACTATATTATTGATTTCTCTTCACAAACAAATATTGAGAACCAAAGAAAATTACATGAATACAAATTATCTTTTTATAGGCAAACAGGATTGAAAGTCAAAAGTATGTTTTTGTCTCACATAGATTCCAAGATAGATATTTTAAATAAATATGTTACTGAGGCAAACAATAATATTTCTCGTTATGAAAATAGAGTAAAAATCACTAATAATAGATTAAGCCAAACGTGGCGCAATTATCAAAATGAAATAGATAAGATAAGTAAAAGGAATATAGACGACTTAAGTAAAACAGATTTTAAATCTTATAGGAAATCAGTATGGGATGATGAATCCAATTTAAAATTGTTGCTTGAAATTAAGAATTTAGAGTTTCTTGTAAAGGATGCGGCAACCAAATTTGGGAATAACTGTGCACAAAAAGTTTTGAATGAAAATAGGCCAATACTACAAGCTATAAAAAATGAAATCGCTAATTTGACTTTTGAAAAATTTCCAGTATTAAACTTCGATCTTGGTAATATAAATGTGTCAAACCTTGAACATATTCCTGTCTCGATTCCTGAAAGTGTAAAAAATAAAATAGAAAAAATTCCAGAAACTTTAAAAGCAGCTTTTTTAGGATATTTAAATGATGCAAAAACTGATAGCAATTCACTTAGCTACAGATTGAAAATGAACCAACCTCTTGATGACTTATATAAATTTATAGAAAGAGGGCAAGATGGTTTGGATAGTGATATTGACCAATATTTTGAAAATGTTTATCTATATAGAGCTGGCGTTTTTTCCGAGCACGTAAAAGCTTATATCTCACAGCTAGGCATAAGTGATGAACTGAATCATTTAGAATATGAATTTAACGAAGCATTTAAGGAACATATAAAAATCGAAGCAAAAAAACTTATATTTCCCAATTGTGATACGTTTTCACGACAGTTTAAAATAAATGTTAAAGCGTTAAAGGATAAATTTGAGAATCTTCATTCTGGAAAGGAATCTTTTGAACATATGCAAATTCCTAATAAATTAATAAATTTTGATAACATTATTAAGAAAAATGGCGAAGAGCTAAAAGCTAAAATTTCAGAAACCCTGAGTCGAAAACTGATATTAAATACTAAACTAATTCTTGATCAAATCCAAGAAAGAATTAGCACAAGTTGGCAAGAGTACAATTTAGGCATTAAGCATCTAAAAACTCAAAGCGTAAAAAAATTTATATTGAATATTTCAATAGCAGCTGGTGTAGTGGCAATTTATTGGATTGTTCGTTTTTTCAAAATAAATGACACATTTGCGAACAATGTTATAGCTAACATAGGAAGTAATGTTGTCATTCCTATTATTGCCTTAATTTATAGTTTTTTTACTAATAAATATTCACAAGAGCTACATAAATCAAAACGAAGAATTAAGAATGAATTAATAAATTCATTAAATGAATTTGTCGATGAAAGGCTGCTAAACTTAGATAAGGAACTGGATGAAAGATTTTTTATTGCTAAGCATTTTTCAGAAATGATTGATCAGCAAATCGCTGATATTCATAAACAGGAATTTGTGAAATTATTAAACGAACAATATCAAAAATTAATAAATTTACATTTAAACGAACGTAATATTCGCCTAAATTACACAAATGAGATTGCTTTGATTGCGGGTAATTACCGTGCTTATTTTGAATATGATGACAATAAATTGGATATCACAGCAAATGAGATAAGGAAAGAAGCCATTGAGCCATCTTTCAAATTTTTGGAAGAATTAGATTCAAGAATAAAAAATGCAAAGAATAACATACAAATGGTAGCCTTTTAATCCTCGCTATACTTGGAGTTACAATAACGCTCTAGATTTTTTTTAATAAAAACCAATCTCCTACTGCCTACTAACAGCCGCAATTATAACCAACCGCCCAAGTGCTTGCGACGCAACAGCAGATGCCATGAAATACTATCGCCGGTATCAAAACACCCCTTTATTTCTTATCCCCTATCTTTGCCCTACCACAATGTCACAGAAGATGGCTGAAGAAAAATCGCTCAACTTTTTAGAGGAAATAATAGAAGAAGATTTAAAGGCGGGTAAATACACCAGCATACTCACCAGGTTTCCGCCGGAGCCTAATGGCTACCTGCATATTGGCCATGCCAAAAGTATTTGCCTAAACTTTGGGCTGGGCATAAAGTATGGCGGTAAAACCAACCTTCGCTTTGATGATACTAACCCCGTTACAGAAGATACCGAGTATGTTGACAGTATAAAACAAGACATACAATGGCTGGGCTTTAACTGGGCTAATGAGTTTTACGCCAGCGACTATTTTGAGCAGTTGTACACCTTTGCCACGCAGCTTATAACCAAGGGCCTTGCCTATGTGGACGACAGCAGTGCCGAGCAGATAGCGATAGAAAAAGGTACCCCCACACAGCCGGGCACAGAAAACGCTTACCGCAGCCGCAGCGTGGAAGAGAACCTGCAACTGTTTGCAAACATGCGCGCGGGCAAATATGCCGATGGCGAAAAGGTGCTTCGTGCAAAGATAGATATGGCCAGCCCAAACATGCACCTGAGGGACCCATTGCTGTACCGCATTAAACATGCGCACCACCACCGCACCGGCGATGCCTGGTGCATATACCCCATGTACGACTTTGCGCATGGCCAAAGCGATAGTATTGAAAACATTACCCACAGCATCTGCACGCTGGAGTTTATTCCGCACAGGCCCCTGTACGACTGGTGTATTGAGCAACTGGGCATTTTCCCCAGCCACCAGTACGAGTTTGCGCGCCTAAACCTTACCTACACGGTAATGAGCAAGCGCCGCCTTAAGCAACTTGTGGAAGAAAACCACGTAACCGGCTGGGACGACCCGCGTATGCCTACCATTAGCGGTATGCGCCGCAGGGGCTATACCCCCGAAAGCCTGCGCGACTTTTGCGAGCGCGTTGGCATTGCCAAGCGCGAAAACCTGATTGATGTGGGCCTGCTGGAGTTTTGCGTGCGCGAACACCTTAACAAAATCGCTACCCGCCGTATGGTGGTGATGGACCCGATAAAAGTGGTAATAACTACCCTGCCTGAAGGCTTTACCGAGCTGGTGCAGAGCGAAAACAACCCCGAAGAAACAGAGGTTACCTATCGTGATATTCCCTTTAGCCGCGAGGTGTATATAGAGCAGGAAGACTTTATGGAAACACCTGCCAAAAAATTCTTTCGCCTGGCGCCGGGGCAGAGTGTGCGCTTAAAAAGTGCGTACATCATCAAGTGCGAAGAAGTGGTGAAAGATGCTGCCGGCAACATTACCGAAGTGCGTTGCAGCCACGTACCCGAAAGCAAAACGGGTGGCGCCAATGCGGGCATGCAGGTAAAAGCTACCATACACTGGGTAAGCGCGCAGCACGCCGTGCCGGTACAGCTTCGCCTGTACGACCGCCTGTTTAAGGTGGAGAACGTTGGCGCAGCCGAGGGCGATTTTAAAGATTACATTAACCACGATTCATTAACTGTTATACCTAACGCCTGGGCCGAACCTGCCCTTAAAAGCGGTACCACCAGCGACCATTACCAGTTTCTGCGCAAAGGCTACTTCTGCCTTGATAAAGAGAGTACGGATGATACCCTTGTATTTAACCGCACGGTTACCCTGCGCGATACCTGGGCAAAAGAGCAGAAGAAGGGGTAATGTTTAGGGCAATAAGTCAGTAGGTCAATAAGCGGCAGAAATAAACGGGCGTCAAAGCCCATCAGCGCTGTCATCCTGAACGTAGTGAAGGATCTGCTGAGCATTGGTGCTTAACCCAACAGCATTGCTACAGCCGGGCAGATTCTTCGTTTCACTCAGAATGACAAAAAAAGCCCCCTCGGCGCTGTCATCCTGAACGTAGTGAAGGATCTGCTGAACATTGGTGCTTAACCCAACAGCGTTCCTATAGCCCGGCAGATTCTTCCCTTCACTCAGAATGACAAAAAAAGCCCCATCAGCGCTGTCATCCTGAACGTAGTGAAGGATCTGCTCAGCGTTAGTACATAGCCCAGCAGCATTCCTACAGCCGGGCAGATTCTTCGCTTCACTCAGAATAACAAAAAACGCCCATCAGCGCTGTCATCCTGAACGTAGTGAAGGATCTGCTCAGCGTTAGTACATAGCCCAGCAGCATTCCTACAGCCGGGCAGATTCTTCGCTTCACTCAGAATGACAAAAAACGCCCCATCAGCGCTGTCATCCTGAACGTAGTGAAGAATCTGCTGAACATTGGTGGTTAACCCAACAGCATTGCTACAGCCCGGCAGATTCTTCGCTTCACTCAGAATGACAAAAAACGCGCATCAGCGCTGTCATCCTGAACGTAGTGAAGGATCTGCTGAGCATTGGTGCTTAACCCAACAGCATTGCTACAGCCCGGCAGATTCTTCGTTTCACTCAGAATGACAAAAAACGCCCATCAGCGCTGTCATCCTGAACGTAGTGAAGGATCTGCTCAGCATTGGTGGTTAACCCAACAGTATTACTATAGCCCGGCAGATTCTTCGCTTCACTCAGAATGACAATCATTCTTATCTTCATTAGCAAAAAAACAAAATGAAAACCCTCGGTACGCATAACTACTATGTGTACATCACTACCAACAAAAACAAAACAGTTTTATATACTGGTGTAACCAATAATCTGCAAGTCAGGATGGCTCAACACTTTGAAAATGCAAAGCCTTATAAACACTCATCTTTCGCAGGTAATTACAACGCTTATCATTTGCTATACTACGAAAGGTTTGAAAATATACAAGATGCTATCGCCCGGGAAAAGCAAATAAAAGGCTGGGTAAGAAGCAAAAAAGTAGCACTAATAAATTCAGTGAACCCCGAGTGGAAATTTTTAAATGATATGCTGTAATAAGCCCCATCGGCGCTGTCATCCTGAACGTAGTGAAGGATATGCTGAACATTGGTGCTTAACCCAGCAGCATTCCTATAGCCCGGCAGATTCTTCGCTTCACTCAGAATGACAACATACTACAGCAAAACCAAAAAAGCCTCCCAACTTATTGTCGGGAGGCTTTTTAAGCTAACTCTATTTGGAGTGATTAACCTTCAGATATGCTAAACGTAATTGACTGTTTTTGACGGTAAATTACATTGCGGCCGTTTTGTACAGCGGGCTTCCATTTAGGGCCCCTTTGAATAACCCTTACAGCTTCATCGGCTGTACCATAACCCGGGTTGTTCTCAGCTTTTACTTCAGATATGTTTCCTTCTTTGTCAACAAGAAAAGAAACTACTACAGTGTAGTTGCCGGGGGCCGCTCCGTTATCAGAAGCTACTTCGGCACGCAGGTTACGCTGCAGGTATTTTTGCCATGCTTCAGGGCCACCGGGAAACTGGGCCTGAATTTGCACGGTTTTAAACTCCTTATCGTAATCTTCCACCACTTTAGGCTGTTCAACAACACCAGTGCCTTTTTCTTCAACAGGCGGTGCCGGTGCGTCGTTTTTAATACCTTCCTGGTTAATGGTACCAATTTTGGTATCTTCCAGTTCTTCCTGTTTTGGAGGTGGTTCTTTTACTTCTTCCTTTACAATTTTAGGAGGCGTAAACTGTTTAATTTCAACTTTTGGCGGCTCCTTCGGCGGCGGAGGCGGAGGTGGTGGAGGCGGCTCCTTCTTCTCCTCATGCACTTCGGCCAGCGACATATCCTGAACCAGTACCTGTGCTTTTGCCTTTTTTTCACTTGGTTTTATCATGATAGCCCCAAACGAAACAAGGCAAACACCCAGCATAACGGACATGGCTATGGTAAGCCTTTTGTTATAGGTTTTGCGCAGTTCATAAGCACCATATTGCTTATTACGTCCGTCGAATATTATATCGAGCACGTCTGCGTCAAGAATTTTATTTGTTTCCATTACTGCAATGTTTAATAATAATTTTTACAAATACACTACGCCTACTTTTTACCAGCCGCTGGTGCCGGGGTCGGCAAAGCGGGCTCACCTTCAGTAAGCCTTATCAGGTTATCTTCAAGCGGTGTAATGTCAACCAGCGCATAACGCCCTGTATTGGTTATTTTCATTTCATCCAGCAGGTCAACCACATTTTTATATGTGCTTTCGTCGTTGGGTTTAATAATAACCATAAAGGTTGTGTCTGTAGCATTCTTTTTCTGAATGATCTCGTTCCGGATTTCTTTAAAGTTGGTCGACTTAAAGTTGGTTGCATTCGGAGCCAGGTCACCTTCGTAATAATACACCGTGTTATCCTTGCCCAGCAATACTGTTAAGGCTGATTTTTCGTTCAGCTTATTTTGCTGGTTAGGGTCTTTTGTATCTGCTGGTAAGTTAAGCTTTAACGCTGTAGGCTTACTCATAGTGGTAGTGAAGATAAAAAAGGTAATTAGCAGAAATCCAAGGTCAACCATTGGTGTTAAGTCCACCCTTGTCGACATCTTCTTTCCTTTTTTTACGCCAGGCCCTTTCTTATGTCCCCCGCCACTGGAGGTATCCATTTCTGCCATAACAAAAGTTTTTTTACTTTTTAATATTGTTTACTGGTCTGCCGGTTTAATTGAACCATCTTTTAAACCCACATACAGCGGGCTGCCACTTGGCACAGCTTCAGGGTTGGTAACCATCTGAAACTTTAATAGATCGTTCTTTTTAAGGGCAGATAAAATATTTTTAAATCCGGGAAACTTAGCTACGTTGTCGCCTTTTAATAAAATGTTTGGTTTCCTGCCCAGTGAGGAGTATACCTGCACTACCGCTTTCATCCACTCAACCATTTCATTATTCAGCGTGTCTTTAATGGGTATGCCATTCATGCTTTCAGCAGTTAACTGGTCGTTTGTCATCCTTGCCTGTTGTTTAAGCATGGGTAACGCGCTGCCTAAAAACGGTTGCAGCCTTAGTGCATTTATTTCAGCAGGAGAAAGGCCCAGGTTTTTATTAGTGTTAACAGCTTCAATTATAGCTTGTTTGTTCTCCTTATCTTCCTTGCCGTCGCCGGTTGAAAGAAAAGCTTTCCCGTCTTTGTTAAGGCTTATCATCACCAGGTCTTTTTCAGGCGCTTTTTTGGCAGCTACCGATGAAGGTGTGTCAATAGGCACGGCCGTTGAAGGCTTTGGCTTTGTTGTTAAGATGAAGAATGACAGAAGCAAAAAAGCCACATCACACATCGCCGTCATGTCAACGGTGGTACTTTTTCGCGGTATTTTCGGTCTGGCCATTGTTTAATTTTTTGTCTTTACTAACTATATAAGATGCATAACCGGTACTATTCCATACCAATCTACAAAAATTATTTGTAATTGGCGGCAAAGCTTTGTGTTAAAGTAAAGCCGCTTTCGTCAATACCGTAAGTTATTGCGTCAATCCTGGTAGTAAATACGTTGTACATAACAATTGAAATGGCAGAAGTACCGATACCTAAAGCCGTGTTATACAACGCTTCAGAGATACCTACTGATAGTTTTGCAGATGCATCAGCGCCACCAGCTTCACCCAATGATGAGAATGAACGTATCATACCCATTACCGTACCTAACAAACCTAACAGGGTTGCTATTGAGGCGATGGTAGAAAGGAACACCAGGTTTTTTTCAAGCATTGGTAATTCAAGCGCAGTTGCTTCTTCAACTTCTTTTTGAATGTTAAGCACTTTTTGCTCGGTATCAAGCTCAGTGTTGCTTATCATTTCTTTGTATTTGCGCAGGCCCGCTTTCATTACGTTGCCAACACTGCCTTTTTGTTTGTCACACTCAGCAATAGCTTTGTCAACATCTTTGTTTGCAAGGTTGTACTGTACGCGACGTACAAACTCAGCAATGCTGCCGGTGCCCTGTGCCTTTGTAACAGTTAAAAAGCGCTCAACCACAAAGGTTAATACAGTTAACAATGTACCGATAAGGATAGGTACAATTATACCACCTGTATACATGCGGCTCCATGAGTTTAAAGGGCCTTCGTGACTTGGCCAAAACCAATGGCTTGAATCCGTGTCAATAGTACTGAAATTAGTTTTTGTAGGTGCGCCCAAAACAAAGCGCCATAGAAGATAGCCAATAATGATACATACTAACGGCGCTAACCATGAAATGGAGTTGCCTGTTTTCTTTGGTTGTACAGAAGTTGTGCTCTTTGATGCTGCTACTGTGGCAGTTGGTTTAGTTTCAGCCATGACGCAATTGATTTTTTAGGTTTTTAAAACTGATGTTTAATTTTAATTTAGCAATTCTAACGAAAATTCATTTCAAATAAAAAAAGTATTTTTTAACAAACAATCCGGAAGGGGCGCACAAATTAAAAATTTCTTTTAAAAAACCAAGGTGCTTTTGAATATTTTTTATTTGCACACGTAAAAATTGCCCTATTTACCGAAAACTTAGGCATTACAACGCTTACAGCACCATCATCATCAACATAAATATTTATTTTTTGCGTGTTAATTATTTATTACGTTCATCATACATTCGCTACCCGTCATGCATTTTAAATAAAACTACAATATACACACAAATGAGAAAATTGTTAACTATTGCAGCGCTGTTTATGTTCTGCACAGTATTGGCCCAAAAACCTTCAACGCCGCCAACCGGCACACCTGCAACGCCGCCGGCCGGTGGTGCGCCCGCAGCAAAGCCTGATGCCGGCCCAAAAAAGTACAGCGATGTTATTACTGAAAAAGCAATTACACACCACGGTTTGTTTACAGTACATAAAGTAGATGAAAAATGGTATTTTGAAATTCCTGATTCGGTTTTTAATAAAGAAATAATGGCCATTACCCGCTTTAGCAAGGTTGCCGGCGGTGGCGGGGTGTATGGCGGTGAAGAAGCCAACGAGCAAACTATATTATTTCAAAAGGGGCCTAATAACAATGTTTTTTTGCGTGCCGTTACGCTAATAAGCACTGCCGACTCAACAAACGACATTTATAAGGCAGTAACAAACAGCTATGTAAACCCTATTGCCGCGGCGTTTGATATTAAAGCGCTTAGCAAAGATTCATCAGGTGTTGTTATTGATGTAACCGACTTTTTTAAGGGCGATAACCAGGTTATAAGCATTAACCCTTTTACCAAAAGAAGGTTAAGCCTTACCGGTTTGGCGTCAGACAGAACGTATATTCAGTCTATCCATACCTATCCTATTAATATTGAAATTAAAACGGTTAAAACATACATTTCTATGCCCAATTCGGGCGCTTCTGCATTTGGTGCAGGCCCTACCCCGCTGCCCGCTGCTGACGCTGCAGGTGCGGTAACGCTGGAAATGAATACTTCGTTTATTATACTGCCAAAAGCACCCATGGCAAAAAGGAAGTTCGACCCGCGTGTAGGCTTTTTTGCTGATGAATACACAGTTTACAGCGATGAACAGCAAAAGGTGGAAGACAATACATTCATTATTCGCTGGAGGCTTGAGCCCAAAGATGAGGATATACAGAAATGGAAGAACGGTGAGCTGGTTGAACCTAAAAAGCCAATTGTTTACTACATTGACCCTGCTACACCAAAACAGTGGCGCCCTTATTTAATTGCGGGCGTTAATGACTGGCAAAAAGCTTTTGAAAAAGCGGGTTTTAAAAATGCTATAATGGCGAAAGAATGGCCAGAAGGCGACAGCACTATGAGCATGGAAGACGCGCGCTTTAGTGTAATACGCTACTTCGCGTCGGATATTGAAAATGCTTACGGCCCACAGGTGCACGACCCCCGTACGGGTGAGATTTTAGAAAGCCATATTGGCTGGTACCATAACGTAATGAAGCTGGTGCACGACTGGTATTTGGTGCAAACAGCAGCCGTTGACCCTGCTGCGCGTAAAATGAAGTTTGATGACACGCTGATGGGCCAGTTGATACGTTTTGTATCAAGCCACGAAATTGGGCACACTTTAGGCCTGCGCCATAACATGGGCAGCAGCAGCCGCACACCCGTTGAATTATTGCGTAACAAGGCCTGGGTTGAAGCTAACGGCCACACAGCCAGCATTATGGACTACGCACGTTTTAACTACGTAGCACAGCCTGAAGACAATATTACCGAAGTTGGTTTGTTCCCCCGTATTGGCGACTACGACAAATGGGCTATTAAATGGGGTTATACCTTAACCAATGCCAAAGATGAAGAAGCAGATAACAAAATAGTGAACAAATGGGTTATTGACAGCCTTACCGCTAACCCACGCCTTTGGTTTGGCACCGAAACAAACCCTTACGACCCGCGCAGCCAAACAGAAGACCTTGGCGATAATAACATGAAAGCCGGCGAATACGGCATTAAAAACCTGAAAAGGATAATGCTGCAACTGCCCGAGTGGACAAAAGAAGAAGCGGACAAATATGATAACCTGCAGGATGTGTATGGTCAGCTGGCTGGTGAATACACAAGGTTTATGTACCACGTGCTTAAAAACGTAGGCGGCATTTACGAAACACCAAAAAGCGTAGAGCAGGCTGGTGATGTTTACGAGCCTACCCCAAAAAACCTGCAAAAAGATGCAGTTGCATTTTTAAACACACAATTGTTTGAAACACCCTACTGGCTGATTGATAAAAATGTACTGGATAAATTCAGCAACCCGGTAAGCAACGATATTGTTGCCAGCGTGCAGCTAAATACTATTAACAGCCTGTTGGGTGCAAGCCGCCTTAACCGCCTGGCCATAAGCAGCACACGTTTTGGCGTTGCCAATACCTACCAGGTTGACGATATGCTTACCGATGTTAAAAAAGGTGTATGGAGCGAGCTAACCACCAAAAAGCCTATTGACAGCTACAGGCGCAACCTGCAAAAAGCTTATGTAGAAGATTTGATCGGTATACTTAACCCCGCACCTGCAGCAGCCATACAAGGCCTGCCTGCATCACTTGCAGCGTTGCTTACAACTAATGTTAGAAATACCGACATACCATCTATAGTAAGGGCGCATTTGGTACAATTAAGAACTGATATTAACGCGGCCATACCACTTACTACAGATAAGTTAAGCAAATACCATTTACAGGATGTATCTGAAAGAATTAAAAGAGCATTAGATCCTAAGTAATTGGCTAAGGATATTGATTCAATAATAAGGGCGGCCCGCGTTGCGGGCCGCCCTTATTATGTAGTAGTTTAAAGGCCCTACTCAATTTTTTCAAATGCACAAGTACCGCCTATATTGCCGGATGTTATATATTGACAATAATATTTGTTGTTCGCCCATGATATTATCCTGACTTTCAAATACTCAATATTTTCGTTTGTCGGAGGCGAGGCAGGATTTTTAAGCCTGTAAAGCAAATAGTCTTTATCAGTTAGCCATTCAATCTTAAATTCTGTTTTCGATTCTCCATTAATTTCAAGTTGTAGATTTTGTTGACGCACAATTGTAGCCCCATCATTTGAATTTAAATATTTAAAAGTGCCTTTTCTAAATGTTTGTGGCGCAATATATTTACCAGGCGTGGGAACAGCGAACCAGTTTGAATCCATATTAACATCATAAATAAGCTTTTTTAAGGTTGATGTGGTAACAGCGCCGGTCTTGTCAACCATAAGGATTTGTGATGGACAGGTAATACCATTACTCTTATAAAAATTTATAAATACAGACCTTGTTTCATTGGGAAAAATGACCATGATCTCATTGCCTGTTTTTTTATCGTAGTAGTTAAGCGTCGCTTTTCCCAATGGGGATGTAACAAGTACACAGTAACAATCAAAGTTCTTAAATTTTTGATCTGGTTGTCGGTCAAGTTTGTATCCTAATTTTTTAAAGCCGTAGTTATTCGATATATATGACGACAAATTCAAATCCTCCAGTTCAAATGAATCGCGTAGGTCTTGTGCAAGCGTATCTTTTTCCAATGCAGCCGCTCCGTTATTGTATACGGTTGTGGTGTTAACATAACCCAAACTCATCGTACTGACATAATATTTATTAAAATTCATTTTCTTAACAGCAAAATAAAGTGTGTCTCCCTTCGCAGTTACCATTTGCGTAATCGACTCAACATTTTTTATTTGCTCAAATAATTTTTCTCCACCTGCACTATCTATAGCTTTTTGAATTATTTGCGCAGCAGTCAAACTGTCGCCGGCAGTTTGTGTAAAGCACGTGTACGCAATAAACAGCAGCGCTATTGTTAAAGCGCTTCTTTTATTTAAGGGCATATAAGGGGTATTAGATAGCATGAATAAATTTATGTATTATTATTTCTCAACAACTCAAAAGTGCAATACTAATTTTTTCGCTCAACAAAAAAGCCTCTCCATTACAGAAAGGCTTCTTCAAAAAATTTACACAAGGCCTACTCCGCATGCAGCTTCTTTATCTCTGCTGTAAGCTTTGGCACTATTTCAAATGCATCGCCTACTATACCATAGTCTGCGGCTTTAAAAAACGGCGCTTCAGGGTCTTTGTTAATGACAACTATATGTTTGCTGCGGTTAACGCCTGCAAGGTGCTGTATGGCGCCGCTAATGCCGATGGCAATATACAGGTTGGGCGCAATTTGCACGCCTGTTTGGCCCACATGCTCGTGGTGCGGGCGCCAGCCGCTGTCTGCCACGGGGCGGCTGCATGCTGTAGCCGCATGCAATACATGCGCGAGATCTTCAACAATGCCCCAGTTTTCAGGACCCTTTAAACCACGGCCACCGCTTACAACTATTTCAGCTTCGGTTAAAGGTATTTCGCCGCTAACTTTATTTACGGCCGTTACTTTTAGTTTTGATGCCCCAACAGCAATGTTTAGCTGCGCAACTTCCGCAGTGCCTTCGCCCGAAACAATTTTATAACTGTTGGGGTTGATGGATAGAATTTTTATATCGCTCTTAATATCAACATTGGCGAAAGCCTTACCGCTGAACACCGCTTTTTTAACAATAAAGCCGCCGTCTGTTTTTGGCAGTGATATTACACCGGTAACAAGCCCTGCCTTTAGCTTGGCAGCAAGCACAGCCGCAACCGCCTTACCCGTTTGGCCATGGCTAAGCACAATAACCTTTGCCCCCAAACTGTTAACAGCTTCGGCTATGGTTTTGGCATACAGCAATGCATCAACCGTGTTTAGCGCTTCGCTGTTTACCTGGTTAACTTTTGTAACGCCGTATTTACCAAGCTCGCCCAGGTTGGCCGTTACCGTGCCAAGCAACAAACCTTCTGCGGTTGTGCCGAGCTGTTTGGCTATATCTGCACCATATGTAAGCGCCTCGTAAGAAGCTTTTTTTATTTGACCATCAGCGTGGTCTATAAGTATTAGTACCATAAGAAACACTAGCCCTGCCCCTAAAGGGAGAAGCGAATTTTATACGATGAATGAACTTATTTAAAGAACTAAATTTTAAAATGGCTTAAACAAACCTTGAAGGTTTTTTTAACCTTCAAGGGTTGCTATCGCGCCCATTTAAGATCCAAAAGCCGAAATGTGCGATGCAACCAAAGTGTAATATAATTATAAAGCCGGGCTAATACTCACCTTCCAACACTCCCCTTTAGGGGAGACGGAGGGGTCTATATAGCTTTAGCCTCTTCATGCAGCAGCCTAACCAGTTCGGCAACATTATCGGCAGCCACCAGCTTTACGCCGGCTTTTGCAGGCGGCAACTCGTAGCTAACTATGTGCGTTAAGGCATCAACCGCGGCTGGTTCAACTACTTTTAATGGTTTAGTACGGGCAGCCATAATACCACGCATGTTAGGTATGCGCTGTTCGGCAACACCTTTAGCGCAGCTAACCACCACTGGCAGGCTAACTTCAGCAGTTTCCTCACCACCTTCAATCTCACGCGTAATGGTAGCAGTAGTACCAGCCAGGTCAAACTTAGTGACAAGCGATACAAACTCAACATCAAGCAAACCGGCAACCGCACCGCCAATAGATGAACTATTATAATCAATGGTTTCTTTACCAGTTAATATTAAATCGTAGCCGTTTTTTGCAATTTCAGCAATTTGGCTTGCAATGTAAAAGCTGTCGTCGCCTGTGGTGTTTACGCGGATTGCCTCATCGCCGCCCAGTGCCAGCGCTTTACGAATTATTGGTTCGGCATCTGAGCCACCAACTGTAACAAGGTGCACGGTAATTGATGCGTCTTTTTCTTTTAACTCAATTGCCCTAACCAGGGCATACCATTCATCGTACGGGTTTATTATCCACTGTACACCGGCTTCCTCAAATTGGGTATTGTTGTTTTTAAAAGCAATCTTTGAAGTAGTATCGGGTGTTTTACTTATGCAAACTAATATTTTCATACAACCAATTTAGCTGTGGCAAATGTAATAACAAGTGTTAGTATAAAAAAGTTGTTTATGCAACTATTTTTTAGGTAAAAATTTTTATACGGCATTGCATGTAACCTTTATACCGGTTTACCGTTATTATTATGTGCTTTATTTTGATTTGACGGGTGTTTAGGTTTCGTTTGACGGTGTTCATCCAAAATTATTAAACCTGCATGCTTAGTGCATTTATTTTTAGCTATGAAAAGGATTGAAAAGTTACTTGAGATGCTGGATTTTTCACCAAAGGACAATTTTTTACGCCATGCCCTGGCGCTTGAATACATAAAAGCCGGCAATGATGCCGGCGCACGCCCCCTATTTGAAGCTATACTGAACGAATGCCCTGAATACGTGGGCAGCTATTACCACTTAGGCAAGTTGCTGGAACGTAGTAACGAAACCCAGCAGGCAATTAAATGGTACGAGAAAGGGATGGCCGCCGCCAAAGAAGCGGATGAACGCCATGCCTATAACGAGCTGCAGAGTGCGTACGAAGATTTGGTGTATTAATGTGCAATTGTTTTGTACATTAGCGCCCCAATAAGCGGAAGTAGCTCAGCTGGTAGAGCATTAGTTTCCCAAACTAAAGGCCGCGGGTCCGAGTCCCGTCTTCCGCTCTTTTCCAGTTGACAGATGTTAGTTGGCAGATGACAGACTGTAACGTTTGTATCGCCGGTGAACTGTCAACTCTTGGTTTTCAACTGTCATCTGGCAACTGTCTACTACACCTTATCTACCACCACCGCTGTGCCATACGCCAGCACTTCCGTAACGCCATTAATAACTTCGTTGGCATCGTAGCGCATGGCTATAATGGCATTAGCGCCTACCTGTTGTGCATGCTCAATTAAAAGGTTGTAGGCATCACCCCTCGCTCTTTCGCAAAGTTCTGTGTAAATGGTAATGTTGCCGCCAAAAAGGGTTTGAAAACCGGCAGCAATATTGCCGCCCAGGCCCCGGCTGCGAACAATAATGCCACGTACAACGCCCAATTGTTTTGTTACTTTATAACCCTCAAGCTCGTTGCTGGTTGTTACTAACATATAATTTTGTTTTGGGTAAATTTAGTGAAAAAGGTTCATGGTTAATGGCTCATAGTTCATTGCCGGGGAAGTCCATGGCCGATAGTCCATCGTCCATGGCCGGGAAAAAAGTTTATAGCATATAGCGCATGGAGAGAAGCAACAAGGGAATTAATGTAACAAAACCGGGCTTGCAGTGCATAATTCATGTTTCGCGTTCGAAGTTTTATGCTTCACGATTGACGATTCACAATTCACAGGTTTTCAGTAAAAAGTACCATAACAACAGCTAATAATGCAGTGCAAATACTATAACCCGCGGTAACTTTGTGGCTGCAATTGATAATATATGGCAAAGCAAAAAATACCGGTGTATGATATTTGCAAGGTAAAAAAGGAACCGTACCGCCAGAACGATTTTTCCATCGAGCGGTTTGGCAACTACCTTGCAAAACATTACGAGCACCTGCATACGCCGCACCGCCATTCATTTTACCACCTGGTGTTGTTTATAAGCGGAAAGGGGAAGCACTCTATCGACTTTAATACGTTTCCCGTTAAGCCCATGCAAGTATATTTTATGGCGCCCGGCCAGGTGCACAGCTGGCATTTTGATGGTAATGTGGATGGTTATATTGTAAATTTTTCCGAAACATTCTTCCGTTCTTTTTTAAAGGATGCCAGCTATCTTGAAAAGTTTGCTTTTTTTAATGGCATTAGTGTGGATGATGTATTGCAATTGCCTTTGGATGTTTATAATAAAGCGCTGCAGCTGTTTGAGGAAATGTTAACCGGTTTTGATAACGAAGGTGACAGCAATTTAGACATGCTGCGCGTTTTACTGCTGCAACTGTTTATTACTATAAACAAAACCGCTGCTGCAAAAAGTAACAGTAAAATACCGCAGCAAAAACTACAGTTGCTAAACACGTTGCGCCGCCTTATTGACCAACATTATATTAACCTGCGTTTACCTAAAGACTATGCAGACCTTTTATACATAACGCCCAATCATCTTAACGCTTTGTGTAACGACCTTGTAGGCAAAACCGCCGGCGAGCTTATACGCGACCGCATTTTGCTTGAAGCAAAAAGGCTGCTTACCAATGCAGATATGACGGTGGCCGGCATAGCGTACGAGCTAAACTTTAAAGACGCGTCTTACTTTAACAGGTTTTTTAAAAAATATGCAGCCACCACGCCTGACGCGTTTAGGCAGCAATATGCCGCAACTACTTAATCATTTTAAAACACAACAATATGTGTGCACATAATAAATACCCAAAGCCAGGCGTGCTTAACCTGCTGCTTTGCAAATGCCCCCGTTGCCGCAAGGGGGATATGTTTGAAGAAAAAAATGCCTATAACCTTAAACGGTTTATGCGCATGCACAGGCAATGCCCTGTTTGCGGGCAGGAGCTTGATATTGAGGTGGGGTTTTATTATGGCAGCAGTTATATTAGTTATGCCCTTACGCTTGCATTAAGTGCAGTAACATTTGTTGCGTGGTGGTTTACCATTGGCTTTTCATTAAACGATAACCGCATTTTTTACTGGCTGGGTTTTAACTCTGTTTTTCTTTTAGCGCTTCAGCCGGTTTTAATGCGCGTAGCCCGTGTACTGTGGCTGGCATTTTTTGTGCGGTACGATCCCAATTGGCGCAGCAAACCAGCACGCAGGCCGGAAAGAATAAATAAGGCTTTGAAAGATGCGTGGTAGGCAAAGGTGTACAAAACCCTGAAAAAGTTAAATATGATTTGCAGCCCCGCGTTGCAACGCGGGTAACACCACGCCGGTTCTGTTACGAACCCCTGCGGGGTTCAATATGGCAGCAATTCACAGTAGAGGCCAACACATGTATTATTCATTCCGTTGCCAGCGCATTTTAAATCGCCCGCCACAAACAAAAGCAACATCCTTTAACCGACAACAGCAAATTCATTTACCGACTTGTACCCTGCATTTACCCACCACAATCAGCAGTAACCCTATATGCCCTTTTTATGGCTTGGGCGGCATAGTAGTTTTGGCATGTGAACGGCATAAAGCGTTCAACCAAAACCAAAATGAAAAAGATTATACTTGAAATATTATTAGGCTTAGGTTTACCAGCCGCAACATTTCACACGCAATTAGCAGGCGTGTTTACCACTGAAAAAACAGTTACCAAACAAATTACTTATAGCATACAGGGCGATAGCAACTATAACGCCCCAGCTTACAACAAAACTGTTGCTACTGTGCATGTAGTTGTGTTCACCGTTAAAAACCACAGGCAACATATAGTATGGCAAAAGATGTACGACACTATGCCAATAAAAAAATATCCTGTTGCTTACAATTGTTTACGCGAAACAGTTAAAGTAAAAAACATTAGCGATAGTAAAGAAAAACTGTTTATCACTTACATAATAACCTACGACACAAATGGCGGTAAAATGCAAGTGGAGAATGGCACAGCCTTGTTACAAGGCGAGAAAGAAGGTAAGTTGGTTATCAATATATAAACATCGGCTTCCGGCTTTCATCAAATGCCGCATATCAATTATTTCTTTCTTCTCCAGTCAATATTACTAAAGTAATTTATGCGCACACCATTTATCATGCGGTATTTATTGCCCGCAGCCAGTTGCTGAAACACATTTAAATATCCAGCCTGCAGGCTATTACCCGCATTAAACTTATAAGTGGCGCCGGCAAAAAACCTGTTTTGGTCAAAATAGTTATATACCACGTTTTTACCGAAGCTTACAAATACTTCGTTGTTTACTGCCGCAGCCCACGGGCTGCTCTTTTGATTTGTGCGAATTGGAATATTCAACAGAAAATTATACCGCAGCCTGTAGGTAAAATTGCTGCCGGGTGCAAGCGTACTGTCATTGGCAACCTTTCTTACAAAACGTTCTTCAAGCCTAAGCCATTGCATGGTATTCAGCCTGCTATATTTTGTATTCCATTGTATTTGCTGCCATGCACGGTGTTCCGGCTGCGAAATATGTTTATGGTTATCACCGGGAAAATTATTTAGGTATGTATAGCCGGCGGCAAGCTTAGTATCATTATTAAGGTAGTAGATAACACCGGGCCTTATCTCACTTTGAAAAAGCCCTTTTACCATATCATCTTTAGTATACAGTTGTGCATCAAACCAAATACCCCACCTGTTACTTAACCGTGTTTGGTTAATATAGCCCATCCATGTTTGATTGTAATAACTCGTTTGCTTAACAGCCTGGCTAAATGACAAAATAGGCGAACATACTAAACACAGTAACAGGTAAATAAAGTTAAAATGCATGGGGTATTTTTTGTTTGTGAAAGGCTAAAGATAAACCGTCATCAAATTACACATTACTTTATTAGGTGCGGTAAAAACCTTTTAACAGATTTTTGCGGGTTACCTGTTTATCTTTTTAATTACCGCTTCGCCTTCCAGTTCTTTTAAAGCGTTTGACGCTACCCATTTTGCCTCCCTGGTGCCCTGCATTAAAATTTGCTTCGCTGTTTTAATAGCTTCAGCATGCAATGTTTTGTTGCGTTTACCAATACCGCGCAGGGCCCAGTTAATTGCCTTAGTTACAAAGTTCCTGTTATCATAAGCTTCTCTTTCTATAATAGATAAATAGGCAATAAATTCTTCATCACCTGCTGATTTATTATGAACAGCATACTCAGCCATTAAAGTAAATGCAGTGCGCTTTATAAATTCCTGCTTACTGTTGCTAAACTTTTTAATTGAGGCGGCAACATGTTTTGTTCTGTCAAACAGGTTACCACAAACCTGGTCACACAGGTCCCAGGAGTTAAAATCTTTTACCCATTCATTTATCTGCTTTGTAGTAACCAGTTCTGGGTCGTCAACCATGCTGGCCAGTATTCTTGCTTCATGTATACCTGTGTTCCAAAGCTGTAGCGCAAGTGTATGGTTATATTTTATTTTTTTAGCAATGGCGCGCAGCGCAGGTATACTAACACCAATAGCCTGTGTAGTGTCAATGCCAAACCTTTTCATCCCTTCAAGATTGGCTGGCACAGCTACTTTTTTTAGTTCGGCTATTATGTCGTTACTTGTTTGCACAATTTTTTTTACTAATCAACTTATTACAGGTAAACTAACCGGTTACCAATATTTTTTCATCAGTTCGCTTACCCAATCCGGCTGCTTTATCGCACCCTTCGCTTCAAATTCTTTCATCACCGGTTTTATATCCAGCACAGGCGTGCCATCAATAGCATCAAGGCTTTTTACAGTAATGGTTCTGCCATTGTGTGCAACAAGTTCAACTGTACATAGGCCAATATTATTTGGGCGGTCTTTTTTACGCTGCGCAAATATGCCTGTGTAGGGATAATTTTTATTGCCCCTCGGGTGGCCGGCATACACCATGTAGCTTTTTGCAGCTTTATCAAAGTAGTAAATGATCTCAAGGTGCGAGAATGTTTCAATGCCGGTGAACGCCTCGTCAGGCACACCTTCTGCTAATGTTATTTCAGAAATTACACTCCCCCAAAAATCGTCAGTTGGCGTGGTGCGGGTATTCTTAACAAAGGCAACAGGCTGTAGTGTAATTTGCATGTAGTAAAGTTAAAAATTATTAGGACACCATTGTTGCGGGCACAGTTTTATAACCGTTGTTAATAAATGCAACTATTTTTTTATTGAATAAGAGCAGCGCTGCAATAGCCACCAAAATACCTGCGTTTATACTAACGTACGTATATATGTTACTCATAAAAAAACTCCCCTGAAGCAGGAATATCTTTTTCAGGTATCGCCATCCATCAATGTTAAACCTCCATAAAAAGTACATTACAAAAAAGGCAATTAAACTGTTTACCCGATACCATTTGCGGTAAACATCAATTGCTATTAATATTACAAAAGCTATCAATAGTCCGATAAGAGGAAACCAGAAAAGCATAGTTATACCGTGGCCAACCCTGTGGCCGCCATTGCCTTTGCCAAATAGATACGCTTTCTCTACCGGATCGTTAAATACTATGACTTTTGTTACATGTACATCGTACAGATACCCAAGAAGCCAAAATGCATAGGTAAACAGCCAGCAGGCAGCAAAATGAATTATTATTAATCGCAGGTTTATTTTCTTTAGCCAGGGTTTAAGTTCCATGGTTTTTTGGTTGGCATAAATATACAAAATGTGCACTGTATCGCGTTGATACAATGTTTGTATCGTAAGCGTACACTTTTACCAAAACAAGCAATAAACCCTCACTTCCCAAAAACGCATTCATCACTTTATAAAACCGCTCATCCTGCAAAAACGGCCTTTTTTAAGCGTTTTTACACTTGTTAACTTAGTATGCCACAGTGTTTGCCATATACTTACCAAACGAACGAATTATGAAAAAGCATTTATTAGTTTGGTTAGCGGTTGGTGCGGCAGTAGTGCTTTTAACAGCCTGGAGTAAACCATTGATAGAAAAAATTAGCTTCGAGAAAACCGTAAGCAAAAGCATAAGCTTTGCAGTATATACGCAAAACACTTACACAGCAAAAATATACAACGATGCATCTGCAAAGTTACAGGTTACCGTTGTTAAGGTAAGGGGCAGCAAGCGCAGGACCGTTTGGCAAAAACAGTTTGACGCCAAATTGCTTAAAGACTATCCTACCCTGCAAAATGCATTAGCGCAAAAAGTAGTAGTTAACAACGTAGTTGACAGTAAAGAACACCTTGAAGTTATTTACACCATTACGTATGATGCAAACGGCAACCAGCTGCAACTGCAGGATGGCACAGTAATGCAAAAAGGCGACAATAACGGAAAACTCTTTATCAATATATAAGCTAAGGAAAGGAACAGGCAGGCAATATTAGAGGCGATTTAAGTTGTTTAGTTTGGCTATACAAAAGAGGCTTTACCTTTCTAACCCTGCAACCGTTAAAACACCAACCAAAAACACAACTTTTGACAGGCATAAAACCCAGTCAAAAGTTTTTTTATTTTAAGAAAGGCTATCCCCGCAGTTCAAGGCGTTGAAGAAATACAGCGTCCGGAGTATTAAAACTCAATTGCGTCAGCTTGGGAAGTATTACTCGTCACTTTTTTTAACATCCGTTTTATCCTTAAAGCTATCTCTTGAAGCAAGCACCAGCCTTATTTCGCCAAAGCTAACCTTATCACCTAACTGTTCTTTTAAAGTGCTGATGCTTCCTCCATCAAATTCCCGTGTCAATGGTTCTATCAAAACAAATTTTTCTTTAGCTACCAACTCATGCACATTTATAATACCCAATTGTACAAAATGTGCCAGGTGCCCTTCAACTGTTCCAACCGTAAGATTACGTTCTTTGGCTATGGCTTCAACGCTTTTGCCCGCTGTGTACAATTTATATGTTTCATCTTTAGTATCGGCCTTTGGCGCTGTGCCGGGCGCTTTCTCTTTCCGCTGCTTTTTAGGGTCTTTGGTGTGCATTAGCGTTTCAAGGCCTCTTTCTTCACAATAGTCGGTAACCAGTTTTAAAAACCTGCTGCCATACATTTTAATTTTTGCCTTGCCAAAGCCGCTAACCTCTTTCAGGTCATCCAATGTTTGCGGCAGGTAACGGGCCATTTCGTCGAGCGTTGTGCTGCTGGCTATTAAATAAATAGGCGCGTCTTCTTCAACGCAAATAGCATCACGCAATTCGCGCAGTTGTTTGTATAGCTGCCAATGCGGGTTGTCAGGCTTCGTATATTTTGCCGCTCCCGCATAAGCATTAACGGGCAAAGCAGCTACAGTAAACTTATTTTTCTGTATGTTGAACTCGTCAATATTAAACCCGGTTTTGCAACTGTTTACCGCATAAATTTTTTGAGAAAGTTGTACATGCAACTCGTTCAATTCTTCATTATAGGCTGTTGCATGCGTTTTGCTATCTGTTATCGCGGGCGATTGTGGCAACAACTGCAAAACGTTCTGCAACTGTGGCACAAAATAGCCTGCAGCGGCCATAATGCGCTGTTGCAACGCTTCATGTTCCGCAGCTAATTTATCCTCACCAAATAATTGCACCAACTGCGCTTCAAATTTTTTAGCCGTCTCGGCAAGCGGCGTTATTTTGGTTTTAACATCCAGCAGCCATGTTTTTGCTTCAGCGTTAAACGATGTTGAATGGTCTTCCACCACCTTCAACACATTATCCATTTGCTGCACAACATCTGCAAAATCAAACACGCCGCGAATGGTCTTCTTCTCATAAATGCCTTTAGACGATGACAGCTGTACTGACAAATGATTGGCGCTTTGTTTTTGCCGGGCAAACTGCATAATATGCGGGTCGCTCATAATACCGCGTGCAGTTATCTGGCTTTTAAGCACAATACCCTGCATGTTGGTGCAACGGCTTAGGGCAACATATACCTGGCCGGGTGCAAAAGCCGCACCGGCATCAATAATAGCTTTTTCAAACGTAAGGCCCTGGCTTTTGTGTATGGTAATGGCCCATGCCAGCCGCAACGGAAATTGCTCGAACGAACCAATTATATCATCTTCCACATGTTGGGTTGAACTGTTTACACTATACTTTATGTTCTCCCATTTTTCTTTTTGCACTTCAATTGGCGCTGTTTCGCCCTTACATTGCACTTTTATAACATCATTTGTAAGCTCGGTAATAACGCCTATCTTACCATTATAGTAACGCTTGTCCTTATCATTTTTTACAAACATTACCTGCGCACCTTTTTTAAGCTGCAGGGTTTCATCTACCGGGTACGATTTTTCATAAAACTCGCCTGTTATTGTGGCTTTATAATTACGGGTTGTGTCGTACAGTTTAGCAATCTCTGCGGCATTAATAGCATCTGTTTTGCTGTTGTGTGTGCTCAATGTTATGTAGCCATCATCTTTCGCAGCCTGAAAATCAGGTTTGTATAATTTATTTAATTCAATAAATGCTTCTTCATCCATTTCGTTGTTGCGCACCAGGTTTAATATATCAATAAAACGCTGGTCGCTCTGGCGGTATATTTTGTTAAGTTCAATATGTACAGGCTCCTGCTGTTCAATCACCTTGCTGTCAAAAAAATAGGGGCTTTTATAAAAGGTTGAAAGTATGCCCCACTCATTATTAGGCACAACGGGCGGTAGCTGAAACATGTCTCCAATATACAATACCTGCACACCGCCAAAAGGTTCAAATAACCTGCTGCGAAAGCTGCGCAATACAGTATCAATTGCGTCTAACACATCGGCGCGTACCATGCTTATTTCATCAATAACCAATAACTCGAGTTGTTGAAATACTTTTTTGCGGTCGTTATTTATTTTAAGGCGGCTAAGCAGTGCATGCTTATCAAGGCTGCTTTCATCTTTTGAAAAACCCTTTTGCGCCGGCACAAAAGGCGTAAAAGGCAACTGGAAAAATGAATGTATGGTTACCCCGCCTGCATTAATAGCGGCCACGCCCGTTGGCGCTACCACCGCTATTTGTTTGGTGGTAGTTTGGCGTATATGTTTTAAAAAAGTTGTTTTGCCGGTACCCGCTTTGCCGGTAAGAAAAACGGAGCGGTTGGTGTACTGTATAAAATCTGCCGCCAGTGTAAATAATGTATTTTTCGGGTCTTGCATCGCTTGCTGCCTCTTTGCGCAAACATACAAATAAAGCCGGTTTGGCTGACTAAATAATTTAGTAGGCATTTTGCATTTTAACGCCCATTTTTGCGTTTAAGAAGATAAATGAATAAATTGCAGGTAATTGATTTTTGTGATTATGGATACAGAAAATGCAATACAGCCGCCACGTACCATGATGGAAGTGTTTAACAGCTTGCCGGAAGGTACCCGCATACAGTTAATTGAAAACAACCTTGTTATGTCACCCGCGCCCTTAGACCGCCACGCCGCAATAATTTTCGAGTTGACTGGTGAACTCCGTGATTTTATCAAGAAAAATAAAACGGGTAAAGCACGGGTAGCACCCTATGATGTTTACCTTGATGCGAAGAACGCTTTTCAACCCGATATTGTTTATGTTTCCAATGAAAGGACCCATTTAATTAAACCCAATGGCTTGCATGGCGCACCTGATTTGGTGATAGAAATTCTTTCGCCATCTAATTCAAAATACGACTTGCAAGATAAAAAAGATGTTTACGAAAGAAGTGGTGTAAAAGAATACTGGATTATTGACCCTGAAGATAATAGTACAACCGGTTACTATTTAGTTGGCGATGAATACCATGAGTTTTTTAAAGGTGTTGGAAGAATTGAATCAAAATTGCTGGATTGGCAATGCAGTTTTTAATTATTATTCACAATACGTATCATTGCCAGGTCGTCCGTAGGTTTTAAGCCATAAACATGCTCCAATGTTTTAAGCTTGCGTTGTAAAGAATCTTCTGCCATTAGTACTACTGAATCGTTTACCATGTACAAAACAGGATCAATCCCTTCGGCGATTTCTGCTTTCTTAACCCGGGCAAAGGTTGTTATACCGTCTGTAGCAATACTAATGTCATTAATGGAATTGATGAATATCTTCTGAGTTTGCCTGGAATACCAGTCGTCAAAGTCTTCATTTAAATAATAACCAATGTAATCCGGTTTATTATCCTGCTCAAACTCCTTTAGTTCGCCATTAATACCAACCACTCCGTCTCCTATCGCCTGTAGAACCCCTTTATCCTCCCGCACATCAACCAGCAGAATAATAAGGGTAGTTAATAGTTCCCTTTCTTCAAGCATCAGTTGGTTACGTGCCTGTTTAAGCTCTTTAAAAAGTTCTTTTAAAATAGTTTTTAAATTATCATTAATATCGCCTGGCACACCTTTCTTATAAAATTCCAAATGGTCAAATTGCCGTGCTATCTTTCTTAACAATTTGCCTGTAAGGGTTGAAACAAAATAGCTGTCAACACCCATGGTACAACCGTCCATTACTGCACAGAGTAATTTGTTATCGCCTATATTATGGGTGAAAAGATAATCTTCGCAGTTATTCAAGTGGTACTCGCCAATTTGCAGCGCGGAATAAATTTGCATGGTTGATGTTGCAAAGTTAACAATTAGCTGTAAAAATGTTCTTTCACTTTTTGATAAAATAGTTGTTTATCTGCCTTTTCCGGCAGCCCCGCCACCTGCCCATCACCGGTTTCAATAATTATCCAGTCGCCCTGTTCGGTTTTGGCTATATCAAGCGAGAAAAAATTGCTTTCGATTGTTTGGGCAATATTAGTAAACATCTCTATGGGTGGTTGTACAAGGTGCTTGTATTCCCCTTCTTCCCAATAATCATAATACCCCGCCAATTCTCTATTAAGGAAGAATAACCTGTATTCTTCGGTAAGGGGCATACCGCTTTTGGAGTGTGTCGCAATATCTGCAAGTAAAACGAACTCCCTTACTACAATGCCTTCATTTATGTCGTCGCCCTGCAATTCAACAAATTTGTCAACCACAGCTTGCACCTTTTCTTTATTAGCGGCAGAAGGAATAAAGCATGCTGAATGCCAATAATGCTTTTGCGACTTTACATAATCCTTAATAAGGATAGACGCATTACCGAAAACTTTAATGGCATTAAAAAGATGTGGATAATTTACCCTGCCATCCTCCAACTGCACCCACACAGATTTTGGTGTATAATTTACAATATATTTATAACTATTTGGCAAGTAATGGCAGTTTGTATATTCAGCGGGAGTATTTATCAGCTGGTAATTTTTTAAAAATAGCTCCGTATACAGCAGCAGATAATCTGCTGGTTTTAACATCCATCCCCGATATATTATTTTTTGAAGGTTGGTTGCCGGTTTTATTCGTCCTGTTGCAGACTTTGCATCTTTTGCTTTTGTCAATTCTTCAAAACTAAAAAGCAAGTTGGTAAACCCTGCGTTTTTAGATACGGTAAATTCTTCGCCAAAATCCAGGTCGGGCATTTTAAGATCGAAAGGGTCGCAGCAAAAAAGCAAATACGGTGTCATGTTCAATATAAAAGTTTTTCAAGGTAATTGTTTTTCATTTCAAATTCTTCTTCAACACTTTCAACTTCAAATAATAATTCCCAGATAATAAAAAATTTCAAGAACCCAAACTAACAGTTGTTAATAATAAAACCCGCCAAAAGTTTACAAATACTAAAAATTTTTATCAGAATTTAATCGGAGTTTAAGGTGAATAGTATAATAAATGTTGAAATAACTATTTATTTTTACCACGGTGTTTTTCATAGGTTAGCAACGGCCCAGATAGTCTTATCAGGGCTTTTTTCTTTTATATACCTTCCATTTCTCCATTCCGTATTTATTACGCATTGAAATTCAACCTAATAGCAATTTGTTTATCTCTACCGGTCAAAAAACATTTCCCAGGTTTTAGCTATTAGTTTAGCATTGTAGCAATATTTCTTCTTCAAAAAAATTGTATGGCAAGTATTCTTAACCGTGCAGGGTTTTATATAATGGCTTTTCTTGCCGTATCAATAAGCTTGTATGCTGTATCGTACTATTTTGGGGTGCAGGGCATTCTTGCCGCAAAAGGCAGCCTTGTTACAAAAATTTATTGGCGCAGCGCATTTTATATACATGTAGGCAGCGGCGCAATTGCGCTGGCAACGGGTTGGGTACAGTTTTTAGAAAAGTTTAGAAAGAAAAATATTAACCGCCATCGCGTTATTGGTAAAATATATGCCATAGCCATACTGGGTTTCGCGTCCACATCAGGCATGGTGCTGGCATTTAATGCCAACGAAGGTTTAGCTGCAAAGATTGGCTTTGGCTGCCTTGCGTTTTCGTGGTTTTACACCACTATACAGGCATGGCTTTATATTGTAAAGGGTAATGTACTGCAACACCGTATTTGGATTACCAGGAGTTATGCTTTAACCCTGGCCGCGGTTACATTACGCATTTGGTTGCCGCTGGCTATTATTGGTAACTTACCCATGCATGACGCATACATTGCCATAAGCTGGTTTTGCTGGGTGCCCAACCTGCTGGTTACAGAGTGGCTTATTTTACCACGCATGGTTAAAAACTTTGGCACTAAAAACGACGCGGCTGTTGTTTATTAACCTTGTGGTTGTTTAACTTTAAACGGGGCCGTCATATAGCCATCGGCCGCACGTTGCCTGCCAATAGCATCATATATCGTGGCATCATCGGGCGCCCAGGTGCCAAGGCCGTCAACATAGCGGTTATACATGCAAAACGCCGCGGCAATCAATACCGCGTCGTGAATTTCTCTTTCTGTCGCCCCTTGCTGTTTGGCAAAATCAATATCGGCCGTCACTACGTTTTTGCCATCCTGCTGCACTTTGGCAGCTATTTTCAATAATGCCTTCATTTTATCGCTTATTTCAGCCTCATCGGGATTGGTTCTTACCTGTTGCACAACAACAGCGTTGTTGCCCAGTTGGTGCTGTGCTATCGCGCCATGCGTATTAGCACAATATTTACAGGCGTTAAGGTGAGAAGTATAAGTTGCTATTAACTCCCTTTCGCCGGGTGTTAAGGTTGATGTTGCTTCGTCGTGCAATAAAACCTGCACAAGATGGTTTAATGGCGCAGCAGTAACAGGGCTGTACATAAAAAGGCTGCGTATTCCCGGGTAACCTTCGGGCAACTGAATATGTGGCATAGCATTAATGTTTAATTGGCTACTAAGATAATGCAACAAAACATTAAAAAGCAAGCCTGTATGGCAATGCGGGCGCAGCCATTCAGTTGTATTTAATCTCTTCTTAAGCCAGTATTAAGCACTAATACTTGGAAATGGGGATTACATAATATTATCTTTGTTCCGGTGTTTTTCATAGGTTAATAAACAGCCCGGGTAGTCTTATTCAGGGCTTTTTTTATATCATTTTTTAAAATGTTAATGCGAATATAAAGCCGTAACCAACTAACTCCTTTTTTCACCCTCAGCTATACAAAAAAAATGTGTCCCGCCTAGTACGCGGGACACTTTGCTTTACATATCCATATATTCAGGGCTGCTTAGTCGTTCCAGCTATTTTTTATTGAATATTTTATAAGGTAATCGTCAGATGACGTGCTGTGGCCAGAAGACAATATTTTTATCAGCTTGTTTTTCAGGTCGATAATAAACATGTACTTATTGCCAACATCGCTGGTTACATTGTACACATAACTGTCATACTCGCTTTTGTACTCTTTGTCTTTAACATAGTACGACGATTTAATGGTGGAAGTGGTATGTGTAAAAATGGTTTGATCCGCATTTAAAGTAAACATCGACGGGTACTCTGAGTTGTCGCCACAGTTGTCAAAGGTACTTTTTGAATCATTCCAGTAGCAGGTTTGTTTGTAATCTGTGCTTATATGCAGTACTGACTGCGCATGTATTATTCCTGCAGATAATACCATACAGCAAAGTTGAATAAGCTTTTTCATATTTGTTAATTTTGAATAAAAGTATATTTGTTTGCAGGGCGTTTATATACCGTCCGTTGGGTATTTTGGCTGTTACTATTACATAAATAAGCTGTTAATACGCTTTTTAAAACCGCCGCGGGAGTTATATTTGCCACAAAACCAGTTGGCATGCGGAAAATTTGTTGCTACATTTTCACCACTTTAATAACTGCATCATTATTAGCCCAAACAAAACAGGCGGCAAACGCGCCCCAACCACCACAGACACTGGCAAGGCCCAAGCTTGTTGTAGGTATTGTAATTGACCAGATGAGGTGGGACTACCTGTACCGCTATTATAATATATATAAAGCCACGGGCGGTTTTAAAAGATTAATGAACGAAGGCTTTTCGTGCGACAACACGCTTATACCTTACACACCTACCTATACGGCCGTAGGCCATAGCAGCGTTTACACCGGGTCGGTACCCGCCATTAGCGGTATTACCGGTAACGACTGGTACGATAAGCAGGAGCATAAATATGTATATTGTACTGATGACAGCACTGTAACTACGGTTGGCAGCACTACAGCAGCAGGCAAAATGAGCCCGCGTAACTTGCTGGTGTCAACAGTTACCGATGAGCTGAGGCTGGCCACCAACTTTCAAAGCAAGGTAATTGGCGTGGCGCTAAAAGACCGTGCTTCTATATTGCCTGCAGGTCATTCAGCCAACGGAGCCTATTGGTACGATTATAAAACCGGCGATTTTATTACCAGTACTTATTATAACAGCGACCTGCCGGAGTGGGTTAAGACATTTAATGCCCGCAAGCTGGTAGATTCCCTGTACGCTTTAAACTGGGATATTTCTTTACCGGCCGATGTATATGAAAAATACAGCACCGAGGATTATAGTATATACGAAGGAAAACCACTGGGCAAAGACAGTTCTATTTTTCCTTACAACTTAAGCCAGTTTATTGGTAAGGACTATGGTAAAATAGCCTCTACCCCTTATGGTTGCACCTTAACCCTTGAAATGGCAGAAGCTGCGGTTACTAATGAAGAAATGGGCAAAGGCGAGAATACAGATTTTTTAGCGGTAAGCTTTTCATCTCCTGATTATATAGGCCACGCTTTTGGGCCAAACTCGTGGGAGCAGTTGGATGATTATGCCCGCCTTGATGAAACATTGGGCAAGCTGTTAGACTTTTTAGATGCCAGCGTAGGTAAAAACCAATACACAGTGTTTTTAACTGCCGACCATGGCGTTGCACATACACAGGGCTTTATGAAAGAGCATGGTTTACCTGCCGGCCTGTTTTCAGATGCGGAAGTGGTAAAACAAATGAACAGCCTGCTGAAAGACAAATACGGGAAAGACCGTATTATTCGCGGCATTTCTAACTACCAGGTAATATTAAATAACGAGTTGCTTGACTCAACTGAATACCTGAACAGGGAAGACATTATTAACTGGGTTATTAACTACCTGCAAAAACAGGAAGCAGTGGCCAGGGTGTTCCCTATTGCAGACCTTGCAAGTGTACCGCTGCCTGCCAGGCAAAAGGAAATGCTGATAAACGGTTACTACCCACAACGCTGTGGCGATGTACAGATAATATTAAAGCCCGGTTACTATGATGGAGGCGCTACAGGCACTACGCATGGCTTGTGGAACCCATACGATGCGCATATACCTTTATTATTTTACGGCTGGGGCATTAAGCACGGCAAGCTTAACCGCGAAACTTACATGACCGATATTTCGCCAACCATTGCTGCGCTGCTGCACATACAAATGCCAAACGGCGCTATAGGGCACGTAATTGAAGATGTGATGAAGTAATTGAAAATTGGCGATTGCAGATTTTAGATTGTATCAAATCGACGTTTAAACCTTGAAGGATTTTTGAATCCTTCAAGGTTTTTTGTTTGAAGATAATAGCAGCAAGTAAATGTTACGCCACGCAGCTTATAAAGCCCCCTTTAGGGGGTTGGGGGTTTTTATATGCCCAATTATCTTATCAGCATGTTCCCTGCTGTTTTCAATAAACAGGCGATGGGTATTCATGCCGCCGCACACAACGCCTGCAAGGTACAAGCCGGGTACATTGGTTTCCATGGTATCCTGGTTATAAGTGGGGCATAGTATTTCGTCATCAGAAAGCTGAATGCCCAGGCTGCGCAGCAGGCTAAAGTCGGGCTGGTAACCGGTAAGGGCTATAACAAAATCGTTTTCCAGTGTAATTAATCCACCAGGCGTTTGTATATCAACATCCTTATCGCGTACGGCCGCAATTGAAGAATGATAATGCGCTTTAATGCTGCCTTCTTTAATACGGTTAATAATATCTGGCCGCACCCAGTATTTAACGCGCTGGCCAATATCTTCACCCCGTATTACCATAGTTACTTCAGCGCCTTTACGCCAGGTTTCCAGCGCCGCATCAACAGCCGAGTTGCTGGCCCCTACCACTATTACTTTTTGAAATGCATAATAATGCGGGTCAGTGTAGTAATGAGATACTTTGGGTAGTTCCTCACCCGGCACATTCATTAAAAAGGGTATATCGTAAAACCCTGAAGCCAGGATAACATGCCCGGCATTATATACCCGTTTTGCCGTTGTTACTGTAAAAGAAGCATCGCCTTTTTTTGTAACAGCCTGTACTTTTTCAAACAGGCTTATGTTAAGCTTATAAATATCCGTAACCCTTCTGTAATATTCAATCGCTTCGTATCGGTGCGGTTTTGGATTTACGCTCATAAAAGGTATACCGCCTATCTCCAGCCTTTCAGAAGTGGAGAAGAACGTCATATTAACGGGGTAGTTATATAAGCTGTTAACAAGGCAACCTTTTTCAATAATAACATAACTTAACCCTGCCTTTTTTGCCGCAATGCCGCACGCCAGCCCTATTGGGCCGCCGCCAATTATTAAAACATCGTACTTGCTCATGAATGCAAATTACATAACAGTTGCCAAAGCGAGGCTGAACGATTAATGTATTAACAGAAATATGAAATGCACAATTGGGTATCATCAAAACAAGACAGCTATGCTTTTTTTAAAGGTATATAAGTCTTCCAAATCCAGCGTTGGGCAATGTTTCACTACTATATATAAATGACCAAACATCTTGCTGACGGATCATTTCTTAACAACCTTTTTATACAAACCTCTATTTTTGCAGTACACAACAGTATATCATGGCAGCCTTCCAACTAATTGACCTTAGCCACAAAATTGATAACGGCCTTATTACTTACAAAGGTTTGCCGGCACCGGTTATATGTGACTACCTGAGCAGGGAAGACTCAAAAAAGTTTTACGACGAAGGCACCTCATTTCAAATTGGCAAAATTGAAATGGTTACCAATACCGGCACTTATATTGACTGCCCTTTTCACCGGTACAGCAATGGGAAAGACATCTCGCAAATATCACTTGACGATGTTGCAGAGTTACCTGCCGCAGTGGTAAGCGTTCCCTACACAAACACCTTAAGCATTGGCAAAGAATTTTTTAAGGGCCTTGCCATTCAAGGCCATGCTGTATTGGTACACACCGGGTGGGACACAAAATGGAATACAGAACTGTATTACGACAATCATCCTTTTCTTACAAAAGATGCTGCAGACTACCTGGTTAGCTGCGGTGTAAAAATAGTGGGTATTGACAGCCATAATATTGATGATACACGCACCAAAAGCAGGCCTGTACATTCAACATTATTGGGTGCTGGTATTTTAATTGTTGAACACCTGTGTAACCTTGCAAATGTGCCACAAACCGGCGCATTGTTTAGTGCTGTGCCACCTAAGTTTAAAGGCGCGGGCACCTTCCCGGTACGGGCATTTGTAAAAGTTAATGGCTAAAGCACACCTGGCAGCGTTTCAACCGGTTTACAAATCAACTATTCAATCAACCAGCTATCCTTTATAAGTGTAATACGAATTTGCCTGGGCTGTACAGGTAATTACAAGGTCGTTAATGCAAACATGCGCGGGCAACGTTGCACAATAATATACAGTGTCTGCAATATCGGTGGCATGCAGCGGTTCAAAGCCATCATATATCGCTTTTGCTTTTGCTTCGTCACCTTTAAAGCGCACCAGCGAAAACTCAGTTTCAGCAGCACCGGGGTGTATAGATGTTACCTTTATTTTACGCGGCAGCAGGTCAATACGTTGTGCCCTGCTAATAGCATCAACAGCAAACTTTGTAGCACAATACACGTTACCATTTGTATATACTTCTTTACCTGCGGTTGAACCAATATTTATAATATGCCCCTTACCATGCGCAGTAAAAAATGGCAGTATGGCCTTGCTCATATATAGCAGGCCTTTAACGTTGGTATCTATCATTTGTTCCCAATCATCTACGCTCGCCGTGTCAAAGCTGTCCCTGCCTGCAGCAAGGCCCGCATTGTTCACCAATATGTCAATACTTTGCCATTCCGTCGGAATGTTTTCTACCTGTGCAAATGTTTCTTCCCTGTTTTGCACATCAAACACAAGCGGTAAAACTTCTATATTATACTGTGCTGAAAGGTTGTTAGCCAATTCTTCCAGCCTGTCTTTTCTTCTGCCGGTAATAATGCAATTCCACCCGTTTAATGCAAATTTTTCAGCAATAGCTTTTCCAAAACCCGATGTTGCGCCGGTTACCAGTATTATATTGTTCATGCTGCGAAAATAATTAATAGCACATTCAAATTGAAGATTCCCCGGTTGCGGATGTAAGATTATGTTGAGGCGAATTAGAATAATGCAAATAACCAACCGACGGATCTAAAGTACCGGTACTGCGTTCCGATTCAACCTGCAATCTAAAATCAAATCATCTTATCAGTACCAGTGTGCCTTTGCGCGAAATGGTTTTGCCAAGGTAGTCTATACCCTGCGCTTCATAAACGTAGGTGCCGGGCGGTTGTTTTTCTCCGTTATAGTTCCCGTCCCATGCTTCTGATGCATTGGCGCTGCTATATACCATATTTCCCCAGCGGTTAAATATGCGTATATAATCAAACTGCTTTAAACCCGTTACTACTGCCCTTAGCACATCGTTGGTGCCATCGCCGTTGGGTGAGAAAGCTGAAGGCACAAATATCTCGGGGCCTGTCTGGTATATTTTAACGGTAACAGAAGCATAGCCCACACAATTATCTGAATTTTGCACCCTAACCTTATAGGTAACAGAAGTGATGCCTGCCGGGTAAATACCAATGGGGTTTTGAATGTTGGGGTCATTAAGCCCTGTTGAAGGCTGCCACGTAAATATGTTGCCGCCTGATGCATTAAGCTGCACGGGCTGGTTTACAACTACACTTGTATCGTTACCCGCCGATGCGGTTACCGGCGGCACAATTTTTACTGTAACATAGCTAATAGCAGGCTTACCGCAATGTGGCGTAGTTAAAGTGTCGTACACTGTTAATGTGTATGTAGTAGTTTCAACGGGCCCGGCAACAGGCGTTAAGGTGTTAGCCTGGTATAATGATGATGCAGGCGACCATGTAAAAGAACTTCCCGCTATAGAACCAGACAGCTTAACAGATGATCCATAACACAAAGTAACGTCAGGCCCGGCGTTGGCCTCAGGATAAGGAATTTCCCTTATAACTATATCATCCGATTCAATGCAATGCTTGCTTATTTTACCCGTAAGGCTGTACGTTGTGGTGGTAAGCGGCCTTACATAAGGGTTTTCGTCCTGCGGCGTACTGCCCGATAGTACTGCTGGCTGCCATGTAAAATATAGCGCGTTTGTCTGCGGCTTTAGCTGTACAGTATCGCCCAGGCAAATAGTAGTGTCGGCGCCGAGGTGTACAAAAGCGCTGTCCACAACGTTTATCATTACCGAGTCTGTGTTGGCACAGCCCTTGCCATCGTCGAATGAAATATAATATTTTACGCTGTCAGTAGGGTAAATCAACGGTGTTCTGCTATGAATATTGGAAATATTCACATCGGGCGACCATGTATAGCTACCCTGGAAATTGGCGCTTGCTGAAAGCTGAAGCGTATCTGAATTACATATGAGTGTATCACTGAAACCAAGGTTAATAACCGGCCTGCTTCGTATATCCACTGTTTTGGTTATTGTTTCAGTGCAGCCTTTGGTATTGGTGACCGTAAGTTGTATACTGGGTGTACCTGCTGCAAGATAGGTATGTATCGGGTCAGAAGTGTCTGATGTGGCGCCGTCGCCCAAAAGCCAGCTCCAGCTATTTATTTCACCGTACTTTGTTACAGAAGAATCTATAAACTGGTATGGCGCCTGCAAACAACTGCCTTTTATACCAAAATTAGCTTTAAAACCGGGGTACACTTCAGCCAGTGTTGTTCCGGAATCAGAACATTGCTGCCCTTTATTTATATACAGCTTTACGGGGTATATGCCTGTATCGCTGTAAACATGGGTAGGTGTTGGATCGGTTGAGGTGTTGGTGGCGCTGTTGGGGTCACCAAAATCCCAGAAATACGATTTAATGGCCGACGAGGTTGAATTGTTTTGAAAATCAAGCCCGAAACCATCGCAGGTAATGTATGTAGGGTTAAGGTCTGCCGCTGCAAAGTCGCAGGCGGCAACACGTAATAAAAAATCTTTTCGGTGTACGCTTATTACTCTTCCGTGCCGCCATTCAGCAACGCAAACATTTACTACATAGCCGCCGGCGGCACCAATGGTGCCGGATATAATGCCTGTTTTTGGGTCAATGCTAATATTTTCGCCAAGCGGTATCTCGCCTGCGTAACCGCCGGCGTATGTAACGCTTTGATAAGGTGGGTTAGATGGCTGCACATCTGATGAGTTTACTGCGGCGCCCCTGTTGTAAGCATCGCAGAAAGAGTACGATAGCGAATCCCCGTAAAGCGGGTTTTCTGAATCCGGGTCACTGGCGCTGAAGTCTAATTTTATTTTCTTCTGCTGGCAAACAAGTACAGTGTCTTTTACATCAAACACCGCGCTTGAGTTTTTCTCGGTGTCTCCCAATATTTTTTTACCGGGTATTTGGCATGCATAAGTAGCGCCTTCGCCCGATGTTGGCTGGCCGGGAATATTAAAAAACTCAACATTAAGAATGGTGTACGACCGGCAGCAGGTTTGGTAAGATATAGTATACCCGTAATCGTTGGCAGGTAATTGTACGTCAAAGGTAAAATATCCTATCTGGTAACAAATGTCAGGCGGGTTAACAATACAGGTTAACGGCGATTTTAAGCTTATAACATCATACTCGCTGCGTTGTACTGTGCGGGTGGTATAAAGCGTGCCGGCGGTTTCATCCGTATTGGTAAATATGCCTATTTCAACTTCGCCGGGCATGGGCGCGGCCGATTGACCCCCTGGCACCACCGGGTTGCACTCTCTAAAAAGACGAAGCGTTACCGTGTATACATCCGTATTAGGTAAATTACCCGGCCCTTTATAAAAGTAATACATTTCGCCCCCGGCTATATGCAAAGCAAAACCGGGTACATAAATAAAAAGCAGTATTACAAACGCAACATATTTTTTCATCGCTCATTATCCTCAATAAATTGCAAAACGTGTTTATTTACAGCTTCGGTTGCTTCCCACATGCCCATGTGCCCAATATTTTGCAAAATGTGAATGTAGGCTGTTGCCGGCAGGTATACCTGCTTCAACACATCATTCAATGGCACCGCAACATCCTCAGTACCTGCTATAAACAACACAGGCGCCTTACTATTTCGCAATACGGCTGACCTGTCAGGCCTCTCCATCATTGCACGGTAATATTGCTGAAGGGCTTCTTTTTTAAAATTAACACCTTTTTGCACGAGTGCCTCTATTTTATCTACAGACCGTTGTTTAAACCCGGCAGAAAAAAGGTTGGGCGTGGTGCTTTTAATAAAAGTATAGCCTCCGTATTGTTCAATAATCTGTATGCCTTTCAGGCGGTTTTGCTTTTTTTCATCACTGTCAGCAAACGCTGTTGAATGTATAAACCCAAATGCAATAAGGCTTTCAGCATGTTTTTCTGCAAACGCAAGAGTTATATAACCACCCATACTGTGCCCAAGCATCATACACCTGGCAACACCCTCCTGTTGTAAAATAGCATGCAGGCAGCCTGCATAATCGTCTATGCTGTTCAGCGTTTCATTGTATGCACTCAACCCGCTGCCAGGCAAATGCGGTATTATAAGCCGGCAGTACTGTTGTAAAAAATCAGCCTGGTAGTGCCACACATCTGCGTCTTCGGCAAAACCATGTACAAGCAAAACCGTGGTACCCGTTCCGGTTACGTTGTAACTGACTTCAGCGCCTGAATAATAAAATGTTTTTTGCATGCAGTTTATTTGGTGGCCATAAACCGGCTTTTAAAAATGCTTATTAGATGCCATCCTACAAACAGCGCGGCAATTATAAGCGCGGCTTTTGACAGTATATCGCCATACTTTACATAAAACGTAATACCGGTTAGCGTTGGTATATTATATTTTAAAGTAGCCTCCCTTGCCCATGGCCTTGTTTCCAAAATGTCGCCGCGCTCATTTATTACGGCGCTAATGCCGGTATTGGCGCTGCGGGCTATCCAGCGCCTTGTTTCAATAGCGCGAAGGCGCGCATAATGTAAAAGCTGCTTGTGGCCCGGTGTATTGCCCCACCAGCCATCGTTGGTTATAATGGTTAAAATATTGGCCCCTTTTTGCACATAAGTACCTACATATTCGCCATAAATACTTTCGTAACAAATAACAGGCGCCGCAATGTAGGGCTGCCCAGGCTGTTGCAGTACAGATGATTCAGGCTGGCTGCCGTAACCACCTGTAGTACCGCCAAACTTTTCAAAAACAGGCGCCATAAACTTTAAAAAAGCAGGCAGCTTTTCCACACCGGGCACAAACCTGCTTTTATAATAATACTGTTGTGGCTGCCCCTTTTTAAAGGTTACAGCCGCATTAAAATCATCGTAATATGTATTATCACCGTATTGCCTTGCAGTAGGCGTAGCCTGCGCCTGGGTGTAGCTTTTAAAAATTTCTATGCCCGAGAGAAGGGTTATATTGGGATGGTTTGCAGCAAATGCAAAAGCCGGTTGATAAGGACGGAAGGAGGATAGCTGGCTATCAAAAACTTCAAAGCCTGACATCGCAGTTTCCGGCCACAACACCAGCCGCGTATTTGAATCAATGGCATTTTCGCTTAATGATACCAGTTTGTGTATTTCGTTCGCAGTTTCAGTGGATGCAAACTTTGTGTAAGGGTCAATATTAGGCTGAACGATTACTACATTAGCTGTTTGCGTGTTTGGTTTTTCTGCCGGTATAAGTGGCAAAGAGAATAACAGTGGCAAAACAATTACTACGGCCGACCATATTGTTTTTTTAACTGTAAAACGGTTATTGGTAATGGCCTTTAACATCTCAAACAACAGCACGTTTGCCAAAAGTACCCAAAGTGTGCCGCCGCTGGTGCCGGTATATTCATACCACTGCACCCATTTGGGGTGAGATGCAAATACGTTGCCCAATGTTAACCACGGCCAGCTAAGCTGCCAGTTAAGATGAATGTATTCAAAGGCCATCCAGAACAACACCAGCGCCATATAACCCATTTGCCTTCCATATCTTCTTTTAAATATCCTGTATCCCCACCATGGCAGGTACATAATAAGGCTATTGGCCAAAAAAGCCGCTATTGAGCCTACATCTGTACTATTCCATATCCACCATGTTGCGCCTACGTTCCATATAAGCAGGGTAAGATAAGCCAGTAAAAAGAACAGCCTTTTCTTTTCCACTACGTCTGCCAGGTGCAGTAACGGCAAAAAGGCTATAAATATCAAAAAAGTGAGCGGCGATACCGGCCATGCAGCCCACAACAGGATGCCAGATAAAAAGCTAAGGCCAAAGGTTACAAACTTTTTCAAACAGTAATAGTTTTACGTAGTGGTTTACAGGGTGGGAAGGTCGTAAATATTATCAAGTAACGAAATATTTGAATGATAAGAAAAATTGAATATTTATAAAATGGCCTCATGACACCTGGGGCATGCAAAATTCTATCATCATTAAGAAGCGAATATGAGGCTTTGTGCCAGGGTATTCGCCCGTGACCATCTTATTCGTACTTGTTTCATACTCCTGGATGTCGCTACGCCGCCTGACCAGACGATACACCTCTCCCAATCCGTACAATCTAATAATCTTTGAAGGAGTACTTTGAACCTGCCAAAACTTGTCCGCCATGGCGAATCCCGTTTCACACAATCTAAAATCCGCAATCTACAATCAGTAGCCGTATTTCTCCTGCCACCTTGCCTTTAAAAACTTACGCAATTCATCCTCGCGCACGTTATTGCCCGGTTCATAAAATCGCTCACCGGCAATAGCATCAGGCAAATACTCCTGCGCGCTAAAGTTGCCTTCGTAACTATGGCTGTATTGGTAACCCTTGCCGTAGTCCAGATTTTTCATCAGCCTGGTTGGTGCATTGCGAATATGCAATGGCACCGGCAGGTCGCCGTGCTGTTTTACCGCGCTCATAGCCTTGCCTATAGCCGTAGTGGCCGAGTTGCTTTTGGCGCTGCTGGCTAAGTAAATGGCGCACTGCGACAAAACCAGGTTCGCCTCGGGGTAGCCAATTTTGTTAACCGCCTCAAAGGTTGCGTTTGCCAGTAACAATGCGTTTGGGTTGGCATTGCCAATATCTTCGCTGGCTAATATTAGCATGCGGCGTGCTATAAATTTTACATCCTCACCACCTTCAATCATTCTTGCCAGCCAATATACAGCGGCGTTGGGGTCGCTGCCACGCATACTTTTTATAAATGCCGAGATAATGTCGTAATGCTGCTCACCCTTTTTATCATAAATGGCAATGCGTTTTTGCGCAACATCCATTACCAGGTCATCGGTAATGGTGCCGGCCCCAACCCCCATCCCCCCTTCCATAGAGGGCGCCTTAGACGCTTCGGCTTTATCTCCATTAGCTTTACTTGTGCCGGCTGCAAAACTGCTTGTTACCACCAACTCCAAAAGATTTAAAAGCTTGCGGGCATCACCCCCGGAAATATTAATAAGCGCAGATGTTTCCTTTAACTCAACATCATATTGTTTTAATACCTCATCTTTTTGCAGTGCGTGTTTAAGCAGGCTAATCATACCGGCTTCATCCAGTGGTTTTAGCACGTACACCTGGCACCTGCTAAGCAATGCCGAGTTAACCTCAAACGACGGATTTTCGGTAGTAGCGCCTATTAACGTTATAATTCCTTTTTCTACAGCTCCCAATAATGCATCCTGCTGGCCTTTGTTAAAGCGGTGTATTTCATCAATAAATAGTATGGCCTTTTGTTGCAGTTTAGCCATGTCAATCACTTCCCGCACATCTTTCACACCACTGCTTATAGCGCTAAGCTGGTAAAACGGCATTTGCAGCGTGTGGGCAATAATGTTAGCAATAGTGGTTTTACCGGTACCCGGCGGCCCCCACAAAATCATACTGGGTATATTGCCCTGTTCAATAGCACGACGCAAAATACTACCCTTACCGGTAAGGTGTTGCTGGCCTACCAAATCGTCCAGCGTATTAGGTCTCATTCTCTCTGCCAGAGGTGCCTGTTCTTTCATATTACAAAGTAAGTAATGAACAGGTGATTAAACTGATTTTGCTGATGTAAATGTTTTAGGGGAAAAAAGTTCGGGCAACTCCTCCGGAGGAGGAAAACGGGCGGGAGGCTAATCTTTAGCCTTTGAATAGATGGCGCAAAAAATCACGGTAAAATAATGCTTAGTCAAGCTTAACCCCGTGTATTGGGCAAAAACTCCAGTTGCCTTTCATTTGTTCATGGTCAACAGGGCAATATTTGGGCGGCAGTGTTGATACAAGAGGTAGTTGCCAGTTAGCTTTTGCATTGTTCCACCCTATGGAAAAGCTGTTCTTTTTTGTAATATCAATGGCAGGCTTACCGGCAATCATTTTTTGCTTGAACAGAAAAATGCACATGCCTCTACCAAATTGCCCAAGCATTTGCGCCATTACGGGCTTAAAGGTTTCCAGCACATACCCGGCGGTGGCGGTAAGGTCGCTTTTGGCAAGCGGGTAATATTCGTTTTTTGATGAGTCTGTAAGCGTTATAGTTTTCATCAGTTCATCCTCTGTTTTAAAAGTCAAATCGTTACCGGGGTTTAATGTATAATCAACAACACATACCATCATATATTTACTCATCTCTGCTGTCATTTGTGATAGTTGTTCTGCCGGTAAATTCAGCTTGTCGCCAATAATATCCCAAAAATTAACGGGTATCCAAAGCACCAGTTGCTTATGGGGCAGCTCACCCATATTTTTTGTGCACTCGTGTATAAAATCGTCGGTACTGGTAACTTTTACATTTTGGGCTTTTACTGCCAGCAACAGCAGGCTAAAAAGGGCTGAAAAAATAAGTTTCATGGTTGATGTTGATAATATTTGGCAACAATACTTATTTATTTGATTTGAACGAAAAAAATGAATGAAATTGTTTGGGTGAGTTGAAGTTACGGGCTACCGGTTAAAATTGCTGGCCCGGCAACTTTTCAATAAACGGGTATTAACGGCATCACTATATTTTGGCACCATTAATTTGCAGGAGCCCATCTGCAACAGTAAACACAGTTTCTTGATGCCCCAAAAAACCGTTCAAAACGCATTATTGGATCCTGAGTTTAAGCAGCACCTGTACATTCAAGCCTTTTTGACAAAGTGGACGTGTACTCGCTGTTGGCTAAAATTGAGGCTAAAAATTGACGAACTGATTGTTTGCAATTTGCAAAAGCTGGGCGAGGTGTTGAGGTAAAGGGTTTAATATTCTTTTTTAGATGTGGTACTGAATTATATTACAATTTAATTGACCCTTGAGAATGGAATTTTGTAATTTTGAGACCTTTGTTTTTAAATATTTTATCTTTTAAATTTCGGAAATTTTGCTCTGCTGCTCTTGGAACTGAACTTGATATTATATATGCTTCAATAGAAGATGTTTTTATTAAATGTTTTAAATTATCTAAAGTAGTAACTATTTGCTGGATAGCATGATTTACGTCAGTTCCTTTTAGTTCTACAAAAATAAGTTTATCAATATCACAAATTTTGAAAACATAATCACATTTTACAATTGTATTATCGTTAATAATGCACCCATCTATTTTTAACCTGCATATAACTGAATTGCTTGAAGATTCAATTCGAAATTGCTTGTTATTTTCTTTGGCTACATTACTTCTTTCTATGCAATGTGCTTTTTCATTTCCAAAAAAATTGATTATCTCTTGACAGCACATGGATTTTTTATTGATATTTCAATTCTACTAACTGGTCAAATGTTTTTCCAAGGTCTATTGACACGTCGTCAATATTAGAGGCTCCGATTGACCTATTGTCATAGTCAAGCGTGGGCTTGGCAGTGCCATCGGATAAATAATAACAACTAATGTCATTAAAATCTATCCATAAAGAGCTATCTACTATGTTTTCAATACTGATTTTATTATTCGGATTATTTAAAAATGCATTTTTTGATTGTATAAGATTGTCCAAAGTCGTAAGTATGTACGGGCTATGAGTAGTTATGAATAACTTGTCCGCAGATATATTAATTTGATTTATAACAAGTTCAATAAATTCTTTCTGAATAGTTGGATATAAGTTTAGTTCTGGCTCTTCAATAATCAGAGAATTATCAAACGCTGTGCGTTTTCTTGAAAAGAATTCAAGTACAATCATCATTGGAATAAGTGATTGGAAGCCACTTGAGGTATTTTCTAGCCTGACTTCTTCCCCGCTTGATAATCTAACGAAATTTACATTATCTCTCTGGTAAAAAGTTGCGTTAAAAAAAGAAATGTTCAATTCTTTTAACTCACGTCTTGCTACCTCGAATTTTGCTCCAAAATCTTTAAGGCATTGTGGCAACGAAACATCATTTTTAATTATGCCAAAAATTGACTCTGCTACCATAGACATAGTAATCCTTTCTGCAGGGATATAAACAGGTTCATATATCCCGATTTCTTTTTTTATAAGATTAAGAAACTCAGATAAATTTTCCGAAGGTGCAGTAGCGTCCATAAAACCGCCATGATTGATTTCATTCCTGTTTGACTTTATCTTGTCAATCAACTCAAGTAGCTTGTCTTTAGATTCACTATCTCCGATACTTTTTATTTCATTTTTAATAGAATCAATATCTAATGCACTAATTAAATATATTGGAAGTAGCGATCGGGTAAATGTCCTATTCAGGATTAAATTGTCGATAGCCGCTGGACTATTTGTCAATGATTCCAGGCTTTCTTGAACAACGTTCAAAAAGTTTATTGTAGCGTATAATTTAAAATTTGATTCAAATACTTTACCCGAAAAGCGCCAATAAAATTTGTTTAATTTATACTCTAAAAAAGTTTCATCTGAAATAGGGAAATTAATATTGTAATACGATAAAAAGAATAGCAAATTTTTGTATGACGTGTTTTGTATGAACTTTAGTGTATTAAAAATTGCCACAATTTTCGCAACAGTACTTTTTCCAGTTGCTGTTGACCCGATTAAGATATTTATTCGCTTTATCTCAAGCCTTAAATCTCGAATAGGGCCAAAGTTTTTAATTATAATTTCTTCCATTGGATCAAATAAAATAAAGAATATATCTTCCAAATGTAGTAAGATTTATTATCATTATAGTGATAGACAACTGATAGTGATAATTGTAACGATTAGTATTTTAATAAATAGCTTATATCACTGGTAAAATCTTGGTTTATCTTCGCTCAACAGTTTCACCAGCAAAATCTCATTAATCAACGGTTCATGAATTTTAAAAACATCATAGGCCTTTCCGATACCAAGCACCACCTGCTTGACATGGTTAACCAAAACCGCCTTAGCCATGCCCTGCTTTTTTTGGGTAAAGAAGGCAGCGGTGCCCTGCCACTTGCACTTGCTTTTGCACAGTATGTTGCATTGCAACCGGCCAGTGATGCAAAACCTGCACCCGCAGGCTTATTTGGGGACGAGCCAGCGGAATTACCCCCGTTTAGGGGATGGGGGCAACCTGCCGAAGCCGATGCCTGGATGGAAAAGCAGGAGGCTTACAGCAAAGCATCAAAATATATTCATCCTGATATACATTTTACCTTTCCGGTAATACCCAAAAAAAGCGGCGATAAGCCCACCAGCACCAGCTATATTACGGAATGGCGGGAGTTTTTGCAGCTATACCCGTACGGTAATGCCTTCGACTGGCTGCAATTTATCGGCGCGGAAAACAAACAGGGTAATATTACCGCCGAAGAGTGTAACGAAATTGTGCGGCAAATGAGCCTTAAAAGCTTTGAAAGCCCCTACAAAATATTGATCATCTGGATGCCGGAATATCTTGGAAAAGAGGGCAACAAGTTGCTTAAGCTTATTGAAGAGCCGCCACCAAATACACTGTTCATCCTCGTGGCCCAAAACGAGGAACAAATACTGGCCACCATACTCAGCCGCTGCCAGCTGGTAAAAATACCACTGCCCGAAACGGAAGATATTGCACAGGCATTGATGGAGCGCGCCAATGTTGCGCCAGACAAAGCACGCCAAACCGCCAGCATTGCCGAAGGCAACTACCGCGAAGCGCTGCAACTGCTGCAACATGCCGAAGAAGACTGGCAGGGCCTGCTGCGTGAATGGCTTAATGCCTGCCTTAAAGGCGGCCCCGTAGCCCAGCTTAAATGGGTGGACGAGATAAGTAAGCTGGGCAGGGAAAAGCAAAAACAGTTTCTGCGTTATTTTAACCACCTGCTTGAACAAAGCATTCGCATACGGGTTATTGGCGCGCATAACGTAACCCTGCCCGATAACGAGAAAGATTTTGCCCAGCGCCTTAACAAAATTGCCAACGTAAGCCAGCAGCAGGCTATTATTGAGGAGCTTGACCGCAATGCCTACTATATTGAACGCAACGCTAACGGAAAAATGCTGTTTCACGCTTTAACTATTAAACTGTTCCACATTATTCAACATAAAGCCCTAATTTTGGCAGAGTAGCCGGTACGGGACATATACTTTGCCGGTTGAGGAGAAGGTATTTTGTGGAAACGGGCTAATGTGTGCACCTGGCGTTTTGGTAGTCCGAAGGACTCCTTCGGAGTGTTGCACTTTTGTACTTTTAGAATATATACTCAGCATAGCTAACCAACTAATTTTTTGATGCCTTCACGGGGTATCAAAGGGTTATATTGTTTATTCAACCGCATTTCTGCCGTTGAAGTGAGTGGCTCTCCTAAAGAAAATCTTTAGGTTACTAAAGTCTAACAGTACTGTTATAGCCTGTTCTTCCCACAAATTCTTTCCCCGCTTAGTAAACATCAATTGTACACCAGTATAAATGCGTTATTATGGGTTGTGGCTCATGCGGTACAGGTACCCCAAACGGTTGTAAAAGTAATGGCGGGTGCAGCACAGGCGGTTGTAACAGGTTAAATGTACACGATTGGCTGATGAACCTGCCGATAGCAGATGTTGACAGCAGTTGTAAAGTAATTGAGGTTAGCTTTAACCATGGCAGCCGTAAAGATTTTTTTCGTAATGCTACCCTGCAGTTGTTTGAAAAAGGCGACTATGTTACTATTGAAGGTGTAAGCGGTTTTGATGTGGGTGAAGTTAGCCTTACAGGTGAACTGGTGCGCATACAAATGAAGAAGAAGAACGTAGACGAGCTTAACCCCGACATAAAAAAAGTATTACGCCGCAGTACCGATAAGGACGTTGAGATGTTTAAGGCTAACAAGGCCCGCGAAAAAACCGGCCTGGCAAAGGCCCGCGAAATAGCACTTGAGCTTAGGTTGCAAATGAAGCTTACCGAGCTTGAAATACAGGCAGATGGCAAAAAAGCCACCTTTTTTTACACCGCCGATGACCGTGTTGATTTTAGAGAGCTTATAAAACGCTACGCCAGCGAGTTTAGGGTAAAGGTTGAAATGCGGCAGATAGGCATTCGCCAGGAAGCCGGTAAAGTGGGCGGCATAGGCAGTTGCGGCAGGGAGCTTTGCTGCAGCACCTGGCTAACTGATTTTAAAAGCGTTACCACCACCGCGGCGCGCTACCAAAACCTTAGCATTAACCAAACCAAGCTTAGCGGCCAATGCGGCAGGCTTAAATGCTGCCTTAACTTTGAGCTGGATACTTACCTTGATGCATTACAGAACTTTCCCGATAATGCAGACACCTTGGATACTACCAAAGGCACGGCCAATTTAATAAAGAAAGATATTTTTAAAAACCTTATGTGGTATGTGCTGCCTGAAAGTAATAAGCAATACCCGTTAAGCATAACCCGTGTAAGAGAAATTAAACGCATTAACTTTCGTGGTGAACGTGTGGATGAACTGCAGCCAGTTGACCTTACCCCTAATAAAGATGCCGATGTTGACCACGGTTTTGCTGACGTAGTAGGCCAGATAAGCCTTAAAACATTAGAAAAAGACAGCCGCCGCCGTAACGACCAGCAGCGTAATGACCGCCGTGGTGGTAACGATAATAACCAGGGCAGAAACCAACAAGGCGGCCAGGGCCGGGATGGCGGTAGCCAGCGCCCGCCGCAAAATAACCAGGGCCAGCAAAGGCCACCACAAAATAACCAGGGGCAGCAGCGTCCGCCGCAGCAAAGGCCACCTCAAGGTGGTAACCAGGGCGGCCAGCAGCGGCCACCACAACAAAGGCCACCTCAAAATAACCAGGGCGGGGGCAACCAGCGGCCGCCGCAGCAACGCCCGCCGCAGGGTAACCAGGGCCAAAGGCCGCCACAAAACAACCAGGGGCAGCAGCGTCCGCCGCAGCAAAGGCCGCCACAAACGCCCCCGCAAACGCCACCACCCGGGCCAGATAAAAAAGAATAATAATAAAGTATTGAATACAAAAAAGCCTGTAAGTGTAAAAGCTTGCAGGCTTTTTTCATTTTATTGCCTGTTCCCCGTTTTCTTTGCGTTCAAATTATTTACCTTCCCTGTAGTACACATCAACCTTTAGCTATGCGCCTTTTAAAAACCATTATACCTTTATTTGCATTGGCTGTTTTTACGGCCTGCGACCAAACGCCGCAAAGCTCATTGGCCGGCCGCTGGAGCTTTGCCCGCCTTGACCTGCCGAGCCCGCAGATTTTTTTGGACTCCATAAAAGGGTATAACCAAAATGACGAAGAGGCTATACACGGTTTTTTACTGGACTACAAACTGGTTTTAAGAAAAGACAACACATTTGACCTTGTACTTTTTAAAACCTATGTACACGGCGACTGGCGGTACGAGCCACAGGGTAAGGTGCTTACGCTTAAAGATGACAGTAAACGTTTTGCGCCAATAAATATTGACGTTGACAGCCTTACACCAACCACACTTGTGGCAAGGATGAAAGGCAGCGATGTGGCAAAACTTGTACCACCGTTTTCACTCAACGAAAAGGGTATGTATTATCTTATGCACCAGCACCACATTGAGTTTTATTTTAATACCGACCCCACCCTTTACAGCGATGTAACAAATGACCCATACAGCAAACAAAATAATACCTGGCGCATACCACCCGCAGGTAAAGAGGCGGCCGGCCAAATTATGGAAAGAACGGTAAACCATGTTGCATTTTGCCGCCTGCTTATGCAAAATGTGGTGGATGGCAGCACAACCTACGTGTCACTGCACTCTTTTAGAACACCGCTCATCATCAGCAGTGCCGACATAAGCCTGCAACACTACTCAGTTATAAAAGATGAATGGAACGTAAATTTCTACGATTCTGCGCAGGCGCAGCTTGGTTACGACCTGTTAGAAAAAGCCGTGGTATACAATGGTGTTAAACCCGGCACAACCGGCGAGCGTTTTAAAGATGATGTTATGATGCTGGACGAAGTAATAGACCACCTTAAAAAAGTGAAGATCGTGGTGAAGTGAGAAGAGTCATTAAGGAAGAATGTTTATTTTAATGCACCGGGCTTCTTCCAACTATGTTCCCCCTATGCATCCTTATTTCGCATTTATATGTTTCCTGGGCTGCCATGCGGTGAAAATACCCGCACTTATCCAAACTTTCCGTCTTTATTACTATCAATAAAAAAGCTGCCCAATAACAGGACAGCTTTTTACTATTGCGCAAAATATTATTTAAGCAGAAATTTCTTCAATCTTAAATTTAATAACGCCTGTGGGTGCCTGCACTTCGGCAACCTCGCCTTTGCTTCTGCCTATAAGCCCTTTGCCTATGGGTGAACCTACAGAGATCTTTCCTGCTTTAAGGTCAGCCTCTTTTTCGCCCACAATTTGGTAGGTAACCGTTTTTTTAGTAGCCATATTAGTAATGGTAACCTTGGTAAAAATGTTAACCTTGCTGGTGTCAATATTGGTAGTGTCAACAATGCGCGCAATGGATAACTGTGATTCCAGCAGCGCCATTTTTGCTTCCAGTATGCCCTGCGCCTCCTTGGCTGCATCGTATTCGGCATTTTCTTTTAAATCGCCTTTTTCGCGCGCTTCGGCAATAGCCCTTGAGGCGGCCGGCCTGTCAACAGATTTCATCCGCTGCAGGTCTTCCTTCATTTTATCGAACGCCTCTTTCGATACGTACATAACATCACTCATAGTGATTCCCGGTTTAATTAGAGATAAAAAAAATACAACGCCACATAATACTATGCAGCGTTGCAATACACAAATATAAAAAAATCAAAATGAAATAACAAGCAACTATAAGCAGTTAAACTGCTAAAAATGGCTGAAAATTGCCCGATTTTTAATATTTACGGCCAATCTTGCCTTAAACAGCCATCAATCAAGGTCAAATATCTTACCCGCGTTCAAAATGTTGCTGGGGTCAAATGCCCTTTTTATGGCCCGCATCAACTTAAGGTTGGCATCATCAAACACAATATCCAAAAAGTTTTTTTGTACCAGCCCCACGCCATGTTCACCACTAATAGTACCGCCCAGCTCCTTCACTATAACAAACAACTCCCGCAGAATAATGTTCATCTCATCGTTGCCAAAGCTGTTAGGTATGCCTTCTTTTTTTATGCGCACATGCAGGTTACCATCCCCTGCGTGGCCGTAAAACACCGCATGAAAAGCGTATAGTTCGCCCAATGCTTTTATACGTCTTATCAAAGCAGGCATTTCAGCCCTTGGTACAACGGTATCTTCTTCTATAGTGTAGCCGCTTAGCTTAACAGCTTCAGCGGTACGGCGGCGCAGCTTCCATAGCTCAGCTTTTTGCTGCGCATCATCAGCAAAAAAAACTTCGCCGGCTTCATATTCAGCCAAAATGCCGGCAATGGCTTCCATCTCCCCCATTAATACATCCATATTGTTGCCATCTACTTCAACAATAAGGTGTGCTTCAATATCATCAGTAACCGGCACAGCCACACTGTCAACCCATTTGCTTACTATTTTAAGCGCATCAATTTCCACCAGCTCCATTGCGCTGGGCGTTATGCCCGCCCTGAATATGGCGCCTACTGCCTCGCTCGCCTTTTCCAGCGATTTAAATGGAGCCAGCATCAGCAAATCGTACTTGGGCAGCGGTATAAGCTTTAATACAATTTTGGTTACAATGCCAAGGGTACCCTCGCTGCCAACCATCAGTTGTGTAAGGTTATAACCGGTTGAGTTTTTAAGCACGTTGGCGCCAGTCCATATAATTTCGCCGGTAGGCAACACAACTTCAAGGTTAAGCACATAATCTTTCACCACACCGTATTTTACTGCTTTAGGGCCGCCGCTATTTTCAGCAATGTTGCCGCCAATAAAACAACTGCCGCGGCTGCTGGGGTCTGGCGGATAAAATAAGCCTTTTTCTTTCACGGCATTTTGCAGTACTTCGGTAATAACGCCCGGTTCGGTAGTAACCTGCATGTTGCGCTCGTCAATAAACAAAATGGTGTTAAGCCTTTCCATACTAAGCAATACGCCGCCAAGCTGCGGCAATGCGCCGCCGCTAAGGCCGGTACCCGCGCCACGCGGCGTAACTGCAATAAGGTGCCGGTTGCATATAAATAATATGTCGCTTATTTCGGTTGATGTGCGGGGCTTTATAACTACTTCGGGCAGGTAAAGCAAATGCTCTGTTTCATCGTGGCCATAGTGTTGCCTGTTTTCATCATCAGCCAGCACGTAAGCATCGCCCACAATCGCTTTAAACTGCGCTATCAGTTCATCTGTAACAATCCCCATTGGTAAAGCATCGTTCATGTATAAAACGTTTAGGCAAAAGTGGTTAATTATTGCGGATTGAAGAAATGCAATGATGGGGAGAAATGGAACGGTGATCATGAGAGTTTGGGGTAGGCGCAGATAAGATAATGTTTAAATTGAATCCTGTGCATACTAATGCTCCTTTCAATCTGCGCTCCATTTCTTCGCCTTGCCAGTTTATTTTTCTCCGCCAACTTTAAACTGGAAACTTTAAACTTCTTTCTACTTTTGCGCTATGACAGCCAACAGCATACCCAAACATATACCTTCATACTCACTTACAGAAGTAAGTAACAAACCGGGTACTATGTTTGAGGCGAAAGAAGTTTGCATTTCTACCATACGCAACATGGAGCAAATGTTTGTTCCACACCGTAAAGATTATTACTTCTTCTTTCTTGTAAAAAAAGGCGACAGTCACCATTGGGTTGATTTTTTGCGTTACCAGGTTCACCCGCATAATTTATATTTTACACTGCCGCACCAGGTGCACTTAAAGGAAAAAGCGACACCAACCGAAGGCTTATTAATTGCATTTACTGAGGAGTTTTTAACCCTTTGCAACGACGACGCCTTAAAACAATTGCCCATATTGCAAAACAAGGCAGCCAAACATGCCATTACGCTAAGTGTTGAGGAAGAAGCTTTTTTTGATGGGTTATTCAGGCAAATACTTGCAGAAGCTGAGACAGACCAGGCATTTAAAACCGATGCATTACAGGCCTATGTAAAACTATTTTTGGTACGCTTAAGCCGCATATATACCCAACAGTTTGCCACCAACGAAAATATAGATAAAGGCAATACAGTTTTTACAAAGCTTACGCAATTGCTTGATAAAAATATTTATAGCTGGCACCAGCCGGCAGATTATGCCGATGCACTAAACATAACTGTTGGCCATTTGAATGCTGTGGTTAAAGTGCAGTTAGGCAAGACTATTACGGAGCTTGTGCAGGAGCGTTTTATACTGGAAGCAAAGCGGGCGCTTTTTCACACAAGTCTTTCTGTTAAAGAGGTGGCATACAGGCTTGGCTTTGAGGATGCCGCTTATTTTAACCGTATATTTAAAAAGCTTGCCGGCATTACACCTTTAGAGTTTCGTAAGCAAAACCGCGAAAAGTACCATTAAAAATCATCATCGTCTATTTACAGGCGCGATAGTTGTTGATAGCTTTGCTATATGAAAAAGGTACTAATAACAGGCGCCAATAAAAGTATTGGCTACGAAACAGCAAAGCAACTGGCGCAATTGGGCTACTATGTTTTTATTAGTGCAAGGGATGCAGACAAGGGCAATGCTGCAGTGCAGCAGCTAAACGCCGAAGGCTTTAATAACATAGGTTTTATACAGATGGATGTTACTTCTGCCGCCTCAATAAAGCAGGCATACCAATCATTAGCTTTGCAAACTACAAGCCTTGATGTGTTGATAAACAACGCAGGTATAAGCGGCGGTTTTCCACAGCCTGCATCATCATACCCGGCGGAAGAAGTATTACGTGTTTTCGAAACCAATTTTTTTGGCGTTATACAGGTAACTCAAACTTTTTTGCCTTTGCTAAAAGCATCAGCTGCGCCACGCATTGTTAATGTTACCAGCGGCATAGGGTCGCTTACGCACCAGTCAGATCCATTGTGGGAATATTATTCATTAAAAGGCGGCGCTTACGGTCCATCAAAAACTGCATTGAATGCTTATACCATTGCGCTTGCATACGATCTAAAAGACCTCGGCTTTAAAGTAAATGCCGTTGACCCCGGTTATACGGCAACAGATTTTAATAACCATCGTGGTTATAAAACAGTGGCTACGGGCGCTGCGCCTATTGTGCAGTACGCCACTATTGGTGACGCTGGCCCTACCGGTGGCTATTTTGGTGAAGAAGGCGTAATTCCCTGGTAGCAGTATTACGGGCGAAACGGCCACCATTGCAAATTGATTGAAACGAAGATTAAGTCTCCTCGTCATGGGGAACCCATTGCTGTTTTGTGGGTACGGCATCGGCCGTGGTGTTATCTCATAACATACAGGCAGATCAAATATCTTTAAGCTTTTGAAACCTTCAAAGTCTAAAGCTTGCAGCTCGTCAACTCTCAAACATTCAAACACTCAAAAGTTCAAACAACCGATGAAACAATTTCTTATAATTTTTCGTGAACCTGATGGAAGGAAAGATGCACATGATCCTGATGATGTACAAGCGCACCGTGCAAAAGTTAGCGCCTGGATGCAAAATAAAAAAGAGCAAAATACATTGCCTGGTGGCCACGCATTAACGCTTAACGGCAATGTTATTAAAGATGGAGACATTATAAGCGGCCCTTACACAAAAGGAGATGATGAAATAATTGGCGGCTACCTGCTTATACAGGCTGAGGATCTTGCAATGGCAACCAATATTATTACAGCCTGCCCGGTTCTTGATTTTGGCGGCTTTGCTGAAGTTAGGGAGTGCATGTAAGTAATATAATACTCTACCTTAGCATAGTGAAGCACATACGGCAAATAAAAATATCAGCCAATGGGCGTGGGCCTTTCCCTTTTACGTTGCCCATATTTAAACAGCCGCTTACATTAAGCTTCAATAATCCTATTATCATTATTGCCGGCGATAACGGCTCGGGCAAATCTACTTTGCTTGAGGCTATTGCATATAAATTAAACCTGCCAACAATAAGCAGTACCTCTATTAATACAGACAGCACTTTTGGGCCGGCGCGGGCCTTGTACGAGTTTGTAAATATTGGCTGGCAAAACAAAACCCATTACGGCATGTTTTTTCGTGCGGAAGACTACATTGGTTTTGTAAGAAGTGTTGACGAATTAAAGAACGGGCTCGGAAAAGATATTGAGGAGATGAAAGAATACCTGCGTGGCCAAGGACTGCAGCTTGCGCAGGGGGCTTTGCGCGGACAAATAAACGAACTTGAAAGCAGGTACAACGGCAAGCTGGAAGAAAAATCGCACGGCGAAGGTTTTTTACAAATACTAACTACACGTATACATGGCAACGGAATATATGTGCTGGATGAGCCTGAAGCATCGCTATCGCCCATGAAGCAGCTTGCTCTTGTGTCGCTGCTGATGCAGGTATCGCGCGATACAGATGCGCAGTTCATCATCGCAACGCACTCACCTGTTGTAATGGGTGTGCCCAACAGCACTATTTATTATTTGGGAGATAAAGGCGCTGAGATTCTTGCTTATGAAGATACCGAGCACTACCAGGTATACAAATCATTTCTTGATAACAGGGAAAGATTTTTAAGACACCTGTAGGGATTGCAGATTTTAGATGGCGGATTAGATTTATTTGAGCGGGTGTTGGAGTACTAATATGATGCTGAAATAATCAAAAGCATTCACTGCAATATCGAGCACCTACTTTCTTATAATAACTCTTGTGCCGGGGGTTATCATTGTATACAGTTCTTCAACATCTTCATTCTTCATGCTTATACAACCTTCTGTCCAGTTTTGATAGCGGTCAACAGCCCAGCCTTCATGCGGCCAGGTGCCATGTATACCAACGCCACCGCCTATTTGTGCATCTTTAGGTATTATGCCGGCAGCTTTACGTTGTTTAAATTTTTCATAGCTCTCTGCTGTTGGGTAGTCAAGCATTAAAAACCTGTCCCACTTATCATGCACCTTTTTACTCACAATAGTAAAACTGCCTTCGGGTGTTTCCCTGTCACCTTCGCGCATTTTATCGCCCAGGTCGTTATTGCCAAACACCACCGGGTATTTAACAAGCCAGCCGCGGTCGTCATATACGGTTAATGAATAATCATGCTTGGTTATAACAATATAATAACCCGGCACCGACTCAATTTTAAGCCTGAAAGAAGTTAACATAATAAGCAACACAAAAACAGACACGAGCTTTACCACATTACGCATATACCTTGGGGGTTTCAGTATTAGAACGTAACATACTGCAAAAGATTATTTTAGTGTGATGAAATTTTGATTAAAAGTTTTGAAAGACAAATTAACATTTGTCTTGTAGATATTAAGCATGCTGCTTCTCTGGATCAATTTGATAAAAGCAGACTTAAAAGCAACATTATACTAAATGCCCCTCAAAATGTTTGGGTGCATTTAAAATTGTCGCATTGGAGTCTAAGCGGCAGTTTTAATCAAATGCACAATTTTACCCCATTGTCCATTCATGGTAATTACTCTTAGGTTTAACATATTTTGCGCACCTCGGTTACTC
>Ga0265327_10000598_pt1 | contig 59988 bp, 56 predicted proteins | sample 41621metaG_FD_202089 | JGI IMG/M metagenome (GOLD analysis project Ga0265327, IMG submission 202089) | Rhizosphere microbial communities from Carex aquatilis grown in University of Washington, Seatle, WA, United States - 4-16-21 metaG | ecosystem: Host-associated > Plants > Roots > Rhizosphere...
GATGCGGCTGATGCGGTAATCGGCATCGTGCTGCAGCGTGGTGGTGACGCCGTTGTGATAGCTGATCGATTTGATCGGCCCGAACGGCTCATACGTGACATCATCAATTAACGCTTGCAGCGGCGCGCCGACACTTTCCTGCAACTGCACCTGCTTGATTTGGCCGAGCGCATTGCGCGTATACGTGACGATGCGGCCGCTCGGATACGTAATTTGCAGCACGCGATTGGCGCTGTCGTAGACATAATCGTTGCTGTCGCTGGCGGTGCTCAGCCAATCGGCCTTTTCCGCGATATTGCCGTAGGCATCATAGGTTTGAATGACGTAACCGTCGGCCTGGCCGATGTACGACAAACGGCCCATGTGGTAATCGTAGAAGCCGTCGTAATCGTAGACGAAGGTAATATTTTCGGTCGGGCTGGCCGGATAGCTGATCGCGGTTAACCGATTCAGCGCATCGTAGGTGTAATTGGAGACCACACCGCGTGCGTCGGTTTTTTGCGTGTTGTTACCGGCGGCATCGTACCCGAATTTGCTGGTACCGCTATCAGGACTTTGCAATTTCATTAAATTGCCAAGACCGTCGTAGGTGTACTGCGTAATCAAGCCGCGCGGATCGGTCACCTTTGCCAGATTGCCTTGCGCGTCGTATTTATACTGGCTGTGATTGCTATCCGGTGTATTGAATTGCTGTAACCGATTCAGGGCGTCGTAATTGCGCACAATCGCGGTGGTGCTATCGGTGCCGATTTCGCTGGAATATAAGTTACTGCCGTTGTCATAGCTGTAACTTTGTCGAATCGTGGTATTTGCGGCATCCAATAGTTGAATAACGCGTCCCAGATCGTCGAATACACGGTTCTGCGTGTGCCGCAAGGTACCGCCATTATCGAATACCTGCCGCTGCGTCCACTGACCATCCAAGCTACTCGGTGTCAGCAGTACATAGTTGCCGGCGTTATCGTCGAGGCGATTCAGATGCGCGCCATCGCTATAGGTGTAATTCAACCAACTGCCGTCGCCGAGCGTGACTCGTTTGAGCAAGCCGCTTTCGTAGTAATCGAAAGTAGTGGTCTGTGCATCGGCGGCACCGACATTGCGAATCATTTGATGCAGATGATTGCGTGCATCGTAATTGAGTTGAGTCGGTACCGAATTGGGATCGGTCACTAACTGCGGCAAACCCGCTGCATTGAAATTGCCGTAAGTGGTGGTCAGGGCAAGCGTCGAAGTGATCGGTTGGCTAACCTGTGTTTTGCGACCCGACGAATCGTATGTAGTAGTCACGCTATTGCCGCGTGGGTCTTGCACGGCCAGCGTATTCACTTTTGTATAGGCGCTGTCGTAATAGGTGTAGGTGTACGTCCAACCACGCGTTTGCAAATTGCTCGAATACGGATCGGTAAGGCTGGTTAAGTCGGTCAGCGCTTTACTTTGTAAGCGACCATTGAGAATGGTGCGATTCTCGCGCTGGTACTGCAGCCAATTGCCGCTGAGATCTTTGCCAGAATAAATTAGCGTAGTCGGCCAGGTGTTGGTGCTATCCCATGCGGTAGCGACCTGCTTGCGCATCGTCGCGGTTTCGACCAGATCGGCGACGTTGCCGGTCGGCGTACTGCTCCAGCGATACCCCTGCGTTTCCTGATCGACCAAACCGTTAGCCGCGTAATGGCGCAGCGTGACGTTGCCGTTGCCGTCGGTCACCGTGATGGCGTGGCCGCCACTATCGTAACTCGTGTAATTGCTGGCGGCAGGGCAATTGGCGGAGCCCAATCCTTCGATACGAATTACACGCACTAAACCATCGCTGCCGGTTTGCAGATGGTATTTCCACTGATAACCCTTGGCATTGGTAACCAGCGAATACGGATCGGGTGTATCAGTGATATGTGTGTAATCGATAGTGAAATTTTCGGAGCCGGCGCGATTGTTGGAGTTTGCTAAGCCCTGCGCGTTGTAGCCCCAGGTCGAGATGCGGCTACCGGCTTCATCGATTATGCCGGTGAGCGCCCAGGGGAATTGTGTGTTTTCATATAAATACTGGCGTGTAACAGTGCCACTTCCATTAGCAGCGGGATAAGTAGCGCTGACTAAATTATTAAAGCCGACAGAAGCAGCCGTTGTGTTATAGCTGTAATGCAGCGTCTGTCCACCGACGACAATCGTATCGACGAAACCAAGCGAGTTATAGGTTAAGGTCAATACATTGCCAATATTATCGGCTGTCGAGGTCAGCTTGCCGCTGGTATAGGCGTAACTCTGCTGCTCCCCTTGGGCATTCATTAACAAGGTCAATTGACCGGTGCTGTTAAATTGATAGCTGCGCTTGTCGTAGGTCGTTAGCAGATAACCGCCGGCATTCGAAATTAATGTTACCGGCAGCGTACCCGCTGCAACCCAATTGCCCGCCGAAAAATTAAATGCGATCGTTTGGCCGTTAGACAGAGATACTGTCAACGTATTGCCAGAGACATTTAACGATGCCTTAGTATCGAGATTGCTGCTCCAATGATTGCCGAATAAACCGGTTACATTGTTCAGACTGTTATAGGTGCGTTCGATTCGCAGCGGCAAACCACTATCAGCAGTGCCAGCAAAATCAACTTCGGTTTCAACAAGATTACCTACAGCCACATTAATTGGATCAGCAACGGTGGATTGAATAGGGCCATTGCATGGATCACCCCCACCACCTCCGCCACCGACTTCCACTGTTACAGGACCGGCTTGCGCTGGAGCGGGTGGGGCTGGCGGTGTCGATGGAGGAGCAGCGGGTCCGCTACCGGGAACACCGAAGTTGATACCATTATTGGCAGGTGTCGAACAAACTTGATTCGTGGCATCAAGCAACATACCCGCTGAGCAATCGCAGTGCGATCCGATTAGAACCGTATTGTTCGCACAGCTATATGCGGTGCCAGCGATTTTTTGACCACCGCTGCAATTAATCAAAGGCATGGTGGCAAAAATATTAGTAGTACTGCCATTGGAAAAATAATTTACCGAATAAGAACAATGATACCTGGCCTGAGGATAAACCGCGTTGTAGCTAACCCACCAGTTAGCAATTGCCTCATCAACTGAATTGACCCAAGGTGTTGCGGGATACTCACCACCCTGTTGCGAATTAAAAGGAGCTCCATAAAAAGTGGTGGCTTTCGCACCACCTGAATACATCAAACCTGAAACCAGGGAAGCAACGAAAAAAATGCAATTTAAAAAAAATCGCCTAACAATGCAATTTCTCACGATAAATTTATCTGAAAAATATTTCAGGGGATTAATTGTTGAATTAACAAATATAAAAGATAAATTACCCATCATCCTTGCCCCGTTGAATTTTAGTTTTTTAAAAAAATGTACATCAGCCAGCACCATGCTCGATTTTCAAATTTTTTAATAATAGTAGAAAAATACGGACTTAGCGTATCGCCGTCAACACAAAATGCGCGCGTGATAACCGCACCGCGAACCCGCAATTGAAAGCCGGGCTTTCGTAAATGCAGATTTCCAAATCCCTATGTTTGATGCCGATCTTTCTTGTATCTCGTCGAACAGCAGACGGATTAATTTCCTTTTTTGGGTTTCCACGGTCCTGCCAGCGATCATCGATATTTCGATAATGGTATAGGCGTCGGTTCTGCCACCGGGCATGAGGAAGTTGTCTTTGTCGAGCGGGAAGAAGCGGTGCGCCCGCTTATCGGCGGGCAGGCCGAGCGTTTCCATCACGCCGGAATGAATCACTTGCGAAAACTTTTCTCTGATGGGGATTAGCTGGCTGTTAATTCCGTATATTTTTATTTGCGACATGACTTCCTCGTCAAAATATCAGGTCCGTTATGTTGATGCGGCATTGGATCTGCCAAACCAATCTGAAATTTAAAATCTATTTTTTCGGCGCCACTTTCTTCTTATAAGCACGCGGCTTCTTCTCCGCGACTTTCGATAACGCAGGTTTTGGCAGGGTCACTACTTTCTTCGGGGTGGGAGATTTTTTCTTGCGCGTGGCCAGTTCGGCCTGCAGCGGTTCGAGGGTTTCTTTTTCGATCAGCTTGATTAAATTGATGACATTGGGGGAGAGCGAAAACGTTTCGGTGATCAGGCCGCGCTCGGCGCAGATGGCGTCCCATTTATCGCGGATGCGGCCGACCACTTCGGAGACGCGCTCGGGCGCGATTTCGTATTGGCTTGCGGCTTCGCCGGGGCGCTTGCCTTCGACGAGTACCGCTCTTGCGGCCTGGACAACTTTTGGGGTCTCTAAACGGGCGCCGTGGAATGTGAGCTGGCCGACCGTGATCTCGAAAACTTCAGCTTTCATCAGTTCCGCTTCTTCATTATCCAGTGAAGTCATTGTTGTGGAGATCATTATCCCTACTCCTCGATTGGATGCAAACGCCGGCGTCCGCGCCCGGCCCGATGGTCGGCGAAATATATCGTAATAATTACGTTAATAAAATATCAATTAGATTGATAAAACGTAATATTTACTATATAAATATTCACGAATCGGCGTCGTTGGACGGCCGCGACAGGGAATTTAACGGGTAACAAAAGGGAGAAACTTATGTTGGTATTAGCGCGCCGCGTCGGCGAATCGATAAAAATAGGCGATGAAATCACCGTGACGGTGCTGGGCGTCACCGGCACCAATGTGCGTATCGGTATCAATGCGCCGGAAGAGGTGCCGGTGCATCGCGAGGAAATCTACCAGCGCATCCACAATGCGCCGACCAACCGCGTCGAGGAGCCTCGGCGCGCCTCTTACGGCAAGGACTACTGAACCAACCGTCACCAGCCCAGCCAGGCCGGATAAATCGGTTCGATTCGGATCGACTGGCCTGATCAATAACGCAGCACTTCACTGCGCGTACCTTACCGATAGACAACTCTTAAAGACAGACAACAGGGCTTGCACCGATGCGCCGCCACGCTTAAGTTAACGGTTCTGTTGAGCGCTATTTTTCGCAGTGCTTTTTTAGAATGACGTGTCGGCACTTTCCAGTACGTTATTTAATTGTGTGTAACGTAGTGTGCCTAGAAAGAGTGCGCGCAAAGAATGCGGACAAAAATGCACACAAAGAGTGGCTGTAAACGCATACCCGTAACAAGAACCTACTAAAAAGATCAGCCCACTAAAAGGATCAACAAAGCGATCCCACCGCGCGATTCGGTGCGGCCGTATCGCGTGGTTGCGTCATTCAATCTGTCTGGGAGCGGCAAGCATGGCTAACAATCGCACTATCACCTTTTACCATTCGCCCAACACGCGTTCCGTCGGTACCTTTATTTTGCTGGAAGAACTCGGTGCGCCGTTTACCTTGAAAGCCCTCAACATGAAAGCGGGCGAGCAGCGGCAGCCGGATTTTCTCGCGATCAACCCGATGGGCAAGGTGCCGGCGATCACGCACGGCGATGCGTTGATCACCGAGCAGATCGCGATTTTCACGTATCTCGCCGATTTATTTCCGCAGGCGCAGCTCGCGCCGGCGCTCGACGATCCGCAGCGCGGCCCGTACCTGCGCTGGATGGCATTTTACGCCGGCTGCTTCGAGCCGGCGGTGGTCGATCGCGCCTTGCAGCGCGAGCCGGGCTCGACGCAGATGGTGCCGTACGGCGATTACGATACGATGCTGCAGACGCTGGTCGCGCAATTAGCCAAAGGCCCGTACCTGCTCGGCGAAAAAATCAGCGCCGCCGATATTTTATGGGGCACCGCGCTGAGCTGGACCACGCGTTTCAAACTGGTGCCGGAATTGCCGGAGATCGTCGCGTATATTCAGCGCATCGACAGCCGGCCGTCGGTGGCGAGAGTGCGCGCCAAAGATGCCGAGTTGCTAGCCGCCTGGGCTCAGTGACGCGCAATCGTTTGCGGTTTCGTTGGATTAGTAAGCTGCGTTTGTAGTTATTTATTGATTAATTATTTTTGATTAATCCAGGATGTCTAACAAAATGACGTGGCACGGAACATGAGAGCGTAGCGGATCTAGCGCTTTCCCGGATCGTGGGTCGCCAGGATGGCGACCGGCGAGCCCTTTGTTTTAAAAACCTAGGGGCATGGATGCACGTCGTTGCGTGTCCGGGAAAGCGCTAGATTTGCTGCGCCCGCGCGGAAATATTGCACAGGCTCAAATTCATTTTGTTAGAAGTGCTAAGTGCACCTAACAAAATAAAATTTTGATCGCATCGGGTTGGCGCGGTGGCACAGGTCTTTGCTGGGAACGCCTACAGCAAACGTCCTGTTAGGCTCGTAAGCAGCCATCCATGGCCGCTTGCGTCCCTGCAAAGACCTGTGCCACCACGCCCTACATATTTCGTGCGATATTTATTTGTTAGATGCTCTAAGAAATATTCACCAGAAAGCTTCGCCAATTATTTTTGTGGAGGTTGTAATGCCGCTTAATCACTATGTCACGTTGGGTCGTTCCGGTTTGCGCGTCAGTCCACTGTGTCTCGGCGCAATGACATTCGGCGAAGAGTGGGGCTGGGGTTCCAGCGTCGCGGATAGCAACCGCGTGATGGATCGCTACATCGAACTCGGCGGCAACTTCATCGACACCGCGAACTTCTATACGCACGGCCACTCGGAAAAAATCATCGGCGATCACATCGGCAAGGACCGCGCGAAGCGCCAGCAGATCGTTATCGCCACCAAATTTTTCGGCACCATGCGGCCCGGCGATCCGAATGCCGGCGGCGCGGGGCGCAAAAATATTATCTGGGCCTGCGAGGAGTCGCTGCGCCGTTTGCAAACCGATTACATCGATCTGTACTGGATGCACGCGTGGGATTACCACACACCGATCGAGGAGACGATGCGCGCGCTCGACGATCTGGTCAGCGCCGGCAAGATTCGCCACATCGGTTTCTCCGATACGCCCGCCTGGAAAGTCGCGCAGGCGCAAGTGCTCGCGCATTTCAAAAACTGGGCGCCGGTGATCGCGCTGCAAATCGAATACTCGCTACTAGAGCGCACCATCGAAGGCGAGCTGGTGCCGCTGGCGCGGGAGTTCGGTCTCGGCATCACGCCGTGGAGCCCGCTGAAATCCGGCGCGCTGTCCGGTAAATATCGCCGCGATAATAAGAGCGAGCAACACGCGGGGCGCGGTGCCTGGGTGCCGAACATGCTGGATGAGCACGGTTACGATGTGATCGATGCGCTGATACAGGTCGCCAAGGAAATCGATTCGACGCCGGCGCGCGTCGCACTGAATTGGGTATGCCGGCAACCCGGCGTCAGCTCGCCGATTATCGGTGCGCGCACCATGGAGCAACTTGAGGATAATCTGGCTGCACTAGACATCGAATTGAGCGCCGAACAATTGCAGCGCTTAAGCGACCTCACGACGCCGAAATTGAATTTCCCGGCACCGTTCCTGAAAACCTCGGCCGCGTTCCGCAGCTCGGATACCACCATCAACGGCGAAACCGCGCCGCATAATTCGCTGGCGTTGGATATCGGTAAGTCGCCGTATTAGATTTATAAGTTTTCAACGATAGCGATAGGCCCGCAATCGTGCGGGCCGTATAACCGATTGCCACACCCGGTTACCACACAAGGAAGGAGCTTGAAAATTGAGGGCGATAATTTGTGCGTTGCTGACGCTCTATTCGGCTGTTGCCGCCGCCGAAATTTATAAGTGGACGGATGCCGACAACAAAGTACATTTCAGCGATCGCAAACCGAGCGATGCAAAAGCGGAACAGGTACAAGTTCGCGTTAACAGTTACACCAATGTCACCTATCAATTGGCGCCGCGCACGGCGGATGCCGGCACGGCTAAAACCAAAAAAGACGTGGTCATGTATAGCACCCAGTGGTGCGGCTATTGCAAACAGGCGCGCAGTTATTTCGCGCAAAATAGTATTCCCTACACCGATTACGATATCGAACAATCGGCGGAAGCCAAACAGAATTACGATGCGATCGGCGGGCGCGGCGTGCCGATTATTTTTGTCGGCCAATCGCGCATGAACGGTTTCAGTCCGGCGAGTTTCGATTATTTGTATAAGCAATAGCGCGATACTTGGCAATCAAGCATCGCAAGTCTGATGGCGATGAGGCCTCTCGAATGAAACCAAGAATTTCCGTTATCACACTCGCCGTCGACGATTTGCAGCGCGCGCTAAATTTTTATCGCGATGGTCTCGGTCTGAAAACGGATGGGATTATCGGCAGCGAGTTCGAGTTCGGCGCGGTGGCTTTCTTCGATTTGCAGGCAGGGCTGAAGCTGGCGCTGTGGCCGCGCAAAAGTTTGGCGCACGATTCGGGTCTGCCGCTGGGCAATGTAAGCGCCACGGAATTTACGCTTGGACATAATGTGGCGTCGAAGGCGGAGGTCGATGCGACGATGCTACAGGCGAAAAATGCCGGCGCCGTTATCGTTAAACCGGCGCAGGATACTTTCTGGGGCGGCTATGCCGGTTATTTTCAGGACCCGGATAAACATTTGTGGGAGGTGGTCTGGAATCCGCAATTGCTGGTGGATTGAAAGTTCGCGATCGGCGCAGTAAATATCGGCCCAGTAGATAGCGGAGTAGCAAATGGCCTTTGAAGTAAAAACGTTCGCGCTGTTGTTTGTCACGGCTATCGCGGAGATTGCCGGTTGTTATCTGCCGTATCTGTGGCTCAAGGAGGGCAGGAGTGCGCTGCTGTTATTACCGGCCGCGTTGAGTCTCGCATTATTTGCCTGGCTGCTGACTTTGCATCCCGCCGCTGCAGGTCGTATTTATGCGGCTTACGGTGGCGTTTATATTTTCGTGGCGATTCTTTGGTTGTGGTTGGTTGATGGTGTTCGGCCGACGCTGTGGGATGTTGTGGGATCGTTGGTTGCGGTGGCAGGCATGGCGATTATTATGTTTGCGCCGCGTAACGCATAATTTCCCACAACCCGTAGGGTGTGTCATTCGACACACCATTTGCGCGATCGAATCATCGGTGACGGCGTATCGGATGATACGCCCTACAAAACAACCGGCTGGCGCGTCCCGCAACCACGAAATCAAATCAGTGGGACCACGATATCGGCGTCCCAACTACAGCATCGACTTGGCGATCCGCCCGATGGTCTGTAATGCCTGCTCGATTTTATCCGACCAGATATGCCCATAATTGAGACGAATAAAATTCTGATAAGCCGGCTGCGCGGAAAACAAAGGCCCAGGTGCGATACTGATACCGTGCTCCAAAACAATCTGCTGCAATTTAAGCGCATCGATGCCGACGGGTAACTCCACCCACAAAAAATAGCCGCCGCTCGGCCGCGTGACCTTGGTAGCGCGCGGAAAATAATTGCCGATCGCCTGCAGCATCTGCGTCTGTTGCGTCTCCAGCGTATGGCGCAATTTGCGCAAATGCCGATCGAAATTGCCGTGCGTTAAAAAATCGGCGATGGCGGCCTGTGCCGGCACGCTGGCGTTCATCGTCGTCATCCATTTCAAGCGTTCGATACGCTCGCCGAAGCGGCCCGGCAGCACCCAGCCGATGCGATAACCGGGCGCCAGCGTTTTCGAAAAAGAACTGTTGTACATCACCCAGCCCGCCTCGTCGTAGGCCTTCGCCGGGCGGTGGTAACTGCCGCCGAAATACAATTCGCTGTAGACATCGTCCTCGATCAGCGGCACTTCGTGTTGCGTTAATAACTGCACGAGTTCGCGTTTTTTTTCGTCCGGCATCAATGCGCCGACCGGGTTTTGAAAATTACTCATAAACCAGCACGCGCGAATAGCGTGTTGCTGCAATGCCGCCTTAAGCGCTTCGAGATCGAGGCCGGTGCGCGGGTGCACCGGAATTTCGACGGCGCGCAGACTCAGCCGTTCGAGCGCTTGCAGCGCCGCGTAAAATCCTGGCGATTCGACCGCGACCACATCGCCGGGCCGAGTCACCGCTTGCAGGCATAAATTCAATCCTTCCAGCGCGCCGTTGGTGATGATGACATCGTCGCCCGCCGCGGCGACGCCGTTGGTGAGATGGCGCAAGGCGATTTGCCGGCGCAAGGTTTCGTTGCCGGGCGGCAGATCGAGCACCGAACTCCATGCGCTTTGCTGGCGATTGGCGCTCGCCAGCGAGCGTGTCAGACGCTGCCACGGAAATAACAGCGGCGACGGAAAGGCGGAGCCGAGCGGCACCAGCGCGGGGTCCTTGGCGGCGCGCACGATGGAAAATACCAACTCGCTGACGTCCACCGCGGTCGAGCGCGGGCTGGGCCTCGAGGCGGCCGGTTCGGCCAACGCGTTATTCGCCGGCGATCGTACGTAATAGCCCGAGCGCGCGCGCGCCTGGATCAAGCGGCGGTCTTCGAGCAGGTAATAAGCCTGGAACACGGTGGCGGGGCTGACGCCGTACTGGGCGCTCGCTGCCCGCACCGACGGCACGCGGGCGCCGGGCGCGAGCGCGCCGCTTTGTATCAACGCGGCGATGGTTGCCGCCAGCTGCTCGTAGCGTTTCATAATTCGCCTGCTCGCCTATGTTGGAACACAGAATTGGGTTGGAACAACGAGTTGCGTTGGAACCAACAGTTGCGCTGGATCAAATATTGAGTAACTGCTGCGCAATGGGTGATGTGCCACCCTGCGTATAAATAAATGCTGAAATTACAATGAGATATTCTGATTCTAACGTCGCCGGTAAGGGGGCGGCTACATCTGATCCGTATTTTTTATATAAAACTGCATCTGTTTTTAACGACGCCCGCCAGCTAGGCTGCAAGGGTAGAGGGGTATAGATAGCTGTAGTTTGAGAGCAGTTTGATAGCAGCTTGATAATAGTTTGGTAGTAATTTGATAGTAGCTTGATAGTCGTACATGTGCGTGCCGGGAGGCCGATATGAGCAAGAGCAACAATTCAGAGAGCAAGCCGCAATCGCTGAGCTTTTTTCAAATGGTGCATAGCGTGGCCGCGTCGTTCTTCGGCGTGCAAAGCTCCGAGAATCGCGAGCGCGACTTCGCGCGCGGCAAGGCCAAACATTTTATTGCGGTCGCCATTCTGATGACGGCGATCTGGTACGGCAGCATCGCGCTGCTGGTGCACTTCGTACTGAATAAATAGATACTGAATAAATAATGAGTACCCCTTAACAGGCGCTAGCGCGACTCTCTACCGACGATTGCGACCGCGAGGATGGTCGCCAGGGTGCCGAATGCTTTACAGTCGCACCTATTGGTTTCAGTTGGCGATTCAATAGGGAGAGCGACAATGACGATTAAGCGTTTATTGATAGCGATATCCGCAGCCTCAGCAGTAGCCTTGTCCGGTTGCGCTACATTCTGCCCAATGCATCCCGGCGCGACCGCGCAATTGTCCGCGACGCAGGGCAATACGGCTGCGGGCACGGTAAGTTTCACGCAGCATGGCGATAAGGTTGTCGTCGATGCCGATATCAGCGGCCTGGCGCCGGGCGAACACGGTTTCCATATCCACGAGAAAGGCGATTGCAGCGCGCCCGACGGCACCAGCGCCGGCGGCCATTTCAATCCTAACGGCCAGGCACACGGCAATCCCGCCGAACCTCACCACCATTTCGGCGATATGCCGATGTTGACCGCCGATGCGAGCGGGCACGCTAAATTACACGTCGAGTTGACCTCGATTACGCTGCAGGAAGGCGCCGGCAATATCATCGGCAAGAGCGTTATCGTGCATCAGAAAGCCGACGACTATCAGACGCAACCGACCGGCAATTCCGGCGCGCGCGTCGCCTGCGGCGTGATCGCCGCGAAATAATCGCAGTTTTGTAATGTCGCTGCTCTCCGGCCGGAGGGCAGCGCGCGCAGCGTCGATGCTTACCTAACGCCAAAATTGCGTGTGAGCTGCCTGAATAAATCGTGGGTTGTGAAAAATCGTTGTGAAAACAGGATGGACACAAGCCGCAAAAAATATGGAGAGAAACCGTGAAAAATAATGTCGATGTCGTGCTCGATTTGATCAAAGCGTGCAACAACAAAGATATCGATGCGGCGCTGGCGTTGTTTCACGAAGGCTCCATCTACGACAATATTCCGCTGGCGCCGGTCACGGGTCTAACCGCCATCCGCGCGGCGCTGGAGCCTTCGCTGCGCATCGCCAAACAAGTCGAATGGGTCGTGCATCATATTGCGGCGAGCGACAAAGGCAGCGTGCTGACCGAGCGCACCGATCGGTTTTTACTCGCCAGCGGCTGGTGCGAAATGCCGGTAATGGGTACCTTCGAAGTCAACGATGGCAAAATCGATGCCTGGCGCGATTATTTCGATATGCAGGCCGCGCAGCCGTTAATGGCGGCATTGCAGGCTTCCTGATGCGAACTCTTTGCGTACGCGCGGAAGTCGTACAAGCTATTTCGCGGTCGATTAGGCGCCGATATGCAGAATGACATTGCGCGCGCCGCGATAATGTCGATGCTCCCATAAGTAGATACCCTGCCAAGTGCCCAACGCCAGTTGCCGATCGATGATCGGTATCGACAGACTGCTGGCCGTCAGCGCGGCTTTAATATGCGCCGGCATGTCGTCCGCGCCCTCCAGCGTGTGGGTGTAGAGCGGATCGTGCTCCGGCACCAGACGATTGAGCCACTGTTCCAGATCGCGCTGCGCCGACGGATCGTAGTTTTCCTGAATCAATAAACTCGCCGAGGTATGCTGGATAAATAGCGTACACAAGCCCTCGACGCTGTCGCTGCGCGCGACGACCTGCGCCACCTGCGGCGTGAATGCATGTAAGCCCTGGCCGCTCACGGCCACCTGCAGTTTATGAATCATGGTCGAGCACCTTTCGGTTGTCCTGCAGCAAACGGTCCTGCAACAAATGGCCGCAAGTCTTGCACATCGATATAAAAATTTTACGTTGAAACATTATACTGAGCGCCTGTCCAATACCGCGCGTTCGTTAAAGCGACAGGCTTCGCTCGATCCGTCGCGCCTAACTCAGTTAAATCCCAGGACTTCACCGTTATGCCAGTGTTTGGAAAATCGTGCGCTTTGAGCGCTACTTTACTGTTATTGAGTATTGCGTCGTCTGTTAACGCTTCAACCAAGATGCTAATGCTCGATCAGAAAACCAAGCGCGCCGATATTCCTTCCAGCGTATTGCGGCCGCAGGATCGGCCGGTGTGGCTCGGCAAGCTGGCCTATGATCCCGGCTATTTCAAAATCGTTGCGCATACCTACGTGATTCCCGGCGCCGAAGGCGATATGTATTGCGGTTTCACCGGCGATGCTTGGGCCAAGGAGCAGGCATCGATCGTTATTACCGCCACCGCGAAGGGCATCGATGCGTTGCCGAACCCCATCGAAGTACCGATCTATACGCGCGACACGACGCACGGCGGCTCCGTCTGCACCGGTGCGGAGCTGAGCGTCGCCGATGTGACGCCGTTTACGCCGCTCAAGGATTCGGACGATTTCGGCACTTTAACCATCGCGTTTAAATACTCCGATAATCGCACCGACAATCTGGCGAATCTCGCGAATCAGACGACCACGCTGCTGCAGGCCTTGAACCCGGCGACCGCGATCGCATCGCCGCTGACGTTGCTGAACGGCAATGCGATGCAGTCGCTAAGCACCTCGTACAATAAAGTGTCCGGCGTAACCGCCGCCGATTGGGTCACCTTGCCGCTCGATTACAAAGCGCTGCGCGACGGCATCGATGGCTGGCAATTGCCGATTCAGTTGGCCGAACGCAGTCTCGGCAGCTCGTTTATCGATATCATCAATAATCCGGAAAAATATCAAAAGAAAATCAAACCGGTGTTGCGGGTCGAATTCAAAGTCGTTTACGCGCCGTCGATTTTTACCTTCGAAACCGAGGAGCGCGCCGATCATCAATATTATCCAAAAATCGATCCCGGCAATAAAAGCATTATCGCCAACAGCGGTAATTCGCCGCTCGCGCAGCCCTCGCTACAGATGAAATTAAATAGCGATTCACCGTCGCCGATCGTTAAATTGGCGCGCGAGACCAGCTGCTCGAACACGCTGCAAAGCGGTTGCGACGAAATCAAAAAAATTATCGATCCGACTCCGCTGACATTGCTCGACAAGGCGATCTGGTACAACGCGGCGCTATCGCAGGTGAATGAAAACTGGGGCACCGACGCGAAATTTATGAAATCCAATTGCATCACCGCCGGTCCGCGCGATTATTCGGTGGTGCTCGATTCCTGGTTTCCCGGCAATATCAATATCATTAAATTGTCGGATGTCGAGTACGCGCGCCGCACTGCGCGCTCGTTCACGCAGGCGACGCAAAAACTGTTTCCGGAGTTCGCGCATGCACTGGTGCAAACGCAAAATTCGCCGGCGCAAGCCGAGGTCGAACTGAAGGGTTTGCTCGACGAGAATGTGATTCTGCATCCGATGAGCAGTTTGTACGCCGATAACCTGGCCGAGCGCCACGGTTTTGCCGAGGTCGGCCCGCTGCTCAGCCAACTCAAGGTCAAACAGGTCGGCTGCTTTTATCAGGCCTCCCATCAAGTCGGCCAGAGCGAGGGTTATTTAATTTATCTGCTCAACGATCGCGCCGATGCGCTGCGCGCGCAGTTGAAATTCAACGCTGGGCGCATTTCGGAAATTACGCTGCAGGATATCAACACGCCTTACTATAAAAGCGAAATAACCGATCAGGACTGGAGCGCGCAATCCACCTGTAAAACCGAGATTATTCCGGCGCTGCAAACCAGTCATATTGCCGGCCCCGTAGTGTTGGACAAAGCAGTGGAATGACTTGGGGTGAGCTGCGGATTGAGCGCTGGACCGAGTGGTGAAGCGAGCGGCGCGGCGAACTTCACCGCGGCAAGAGAGATTACTACGGTTGCGGCTTAAATAAGCTGAAGATCAAAACTCTTATAACAACTCTATCTTTAAGCAAGCCGCCAAGAACTGCATTTACCAATCTCTGCCCGTATATACTCGGCATCGGGTGGTCGACATTGCGGTTGGATTGCAATGCGTTCGCTGCCAGCGGTTCGGAGCTTTTCGGGGAGGAGTCTTTGGCGCGCTGCGGTTGAGCGCTGGTGTGTTGTATTAACGCGCCTGGTTCGATCCAGAGGTTGGACATGCGAGCGTTATTGGCTCGTGGCGATGCAGTGGGCACGCTTCGAGAAGTCGTACTGATCGCCGGGCTTTTTTTTATAGCCGCATTAGCCAGCCTTGCTATTTCGGCTGAGGTGAGCACGGTTGCGGCCGTCTGGTTACCGAATGCGATCGGCATAGTCGGTTTGGCGCGCACACGGCGCTCGCGCTGGCTCTTATTATTGGTAGCCATCGCGGCGGTCAATCTGTTTGCCAACCAAGTCTTCGCTTATGAATGGCGGCGCGGGTTGCTGTTTCTGCCTCCTAATCTATTAGAAATTATCGTCGGCGCTTTGGCGCTGCAGCGCCTGCGCGCCGATCTGCAGTTTTTTTCCGCCGTGCGCGATACCCTGATATTGCTGGCATTGATTTTTATCGTGCCGGCGGTCGGCGCTATGGTGGGCATTGCAACGGTGGCGCTGCGCGATCTCGGCGGCCCGCTGCAAATAGGGTTGTTGTGGTACACCGGCGATTTAATCGGTCTGCTGAGTCTGCTGCCGCTGGGGTTGGCAATCGATGCGACAGCGCTGCGGCAATTGCGCAAGGATTTTCGCTATCCGTTTTTACCGCTGACACTCTTCACGCTGCTGGTCACCTATATTGCGTGCATCCGGCTGCCATATCCTCTCAGTTATGTTGCGATACCGCTGCTGCTGGCGGGCCTTTATCTACCGGTTTTGAATTGTCTGTTATTGAGTTTGTTGAACACGCTGTTTGTAATCGGCCTGATCGCGTTGCATTGGTATCAGCCGGTGATGCTGAACGGTATATTCAAGGGCTCGCTGTTGTATTTGCCGCTGGCGCTGACGATTATTCCGCCGCTGCTGCTGAGCGTCACGCTGCGCATCAATCGCCGCGAGCGGCAGCATTTGCAGGCGAGCGAGGAGCGTTGGCAATTCGCGCTCGAAAGCGGCAATCAAGGCGTGTGGGATCTCAAGGTGCCCAATCGCGAATTATATGTTTCGAATGCATGGAAGCGCGTGTTCGGTATGTCGCCGAACGACGTGGTCGAGAACCTGAATGATTGGAGCGCGCATATTCATCCCGACGATGTCGCCGCCGTGCAAAAAAAATTCGAAGCGCACTTGCGCGGCGAAACGCCGACGTACAGCAGCGAGCATCGCATGTTGTGCCGCGATGGCGAATACAAATGGATCTACAATCGCGGCCAGGTCATGGAGCGCGATGCAAACGGTAGACCGCTGCGCGTTATCGGCACGGTGACCGATATTTCGGAGCACAAGCAAGCGCAGTTGGAGATGGCTAAATTAACCGAGCGTTTTACCCTGGCGACCGATGCCGCTCGCGTCGGCGTTTGGGAGGGAGATATCGGCAGCGGCGCGCTGGTATGGGATACCCGCATGTTCGAATTGTACGGTTTAGCGCCGCACTCCGTTGCGCCCACCTATGATTTGTGGTTATCCAAAGTCCATCCGCTCGATCGCGACAACGCCGATCGCTTGGTAAATTTCGCCATTAGCAGCGGCACGCAATTGGACACGGAGTTTCGCATTCTGTGGCCGAATGACGAGCTGCATTATCTGCGCGCGCTGGCTACCGTAGTTCGCGATGCTGACGATAAGCCCGTGCGCATGGTCGGCACCAACTGGGATATTTCCGAGCTGCGCTTTGCGACCGAAGCGCTGCACGAAGAGAAAGAGCGTCTGCACGTTACGCTGTATTCGATCGGCGAGGCGGTTATCACCACCGATGAACAGGCGCGCATTACCTTTATGAACCCGGTCGCCGAAAATCTGACCGGCTGGCCGTTGGCGGAAGCTATCGGCCTGGCGGTCGACGAAGTATTTAAAGTCATCGATGGCGACAGCGCGGAAACTATTCCACATCCGGTCTTCGAGTGCTTAAACGACCGGCGCGTGTTTACGCTCGACGAAGGTTTGGCGCTGCTGAGCCGCGATGGCGAGCGGCACGATATTCAAAACTCCGCGGCGCCGGTGCGCACCCTGCACGGCGAAATCATCGGCGCGGTGTTGGTATTTAAAAACGTCAGTAAATCGCGCGAGCTGATGCGCAAGCTCAGTTTTAACGCCGCGCACGACTCATTGACGGGATTGTTCAATCGCGTGCAGTTCGAAATCGAATTGACGAGCGCGGTGAATCACGCGCGCGTGCAACAAACGCAGCACGTGCTTTGTTTTATCGATCTCGATCGCTTCAAGATCGTCAACGATACCGCCGGCCATGCGATCGGCGATACGTTGCTGCGCGAGCTCGGCGTATTGTTGCGCCGCCACATTCGCACCAGCGATATTTTGGCGCGCCTGGGCGGCGACGAATTCGGCTTGTTGATGTTCGATTGCGAACTGGAGAAGGCGCGCGAAATACTCGACAAATTGATCGCCGATATCGTCGCGTTGCGGTTTCCGTGGGGCGGCCGCGTCTACGATATCGGCGCCAGCGTCGGCGTGGTGGTGATCGATGCGACAGCTGTAGCCACGGCGGAATTGATGTCGCACGCGGATATGGCTTGCTACGCGGCCAAGCGCGCCGGCGGCAACCGGATGTCGTTATTCGCGGTGGAGGGCAGCGGCGATCAACAGCGCGAGAGCGTGCTGGCGGCCGAGTTGCGCAACGCCATCGCCAATAATCGTTTTGTACTGTACGCGCAGCCGATCGTGCCGCTGCGCCCGCTCGAGCATCCATCCAATCATTATGAATTGCTGTTGCGCCTGCTCGACGCCGACGGCAATGTCGCGCTGCCGAACGGTTTCATGGCGACGGCGGCGCGCTTCGGTTTAATGGCCGATATCGATCGTTGGGTTATCCGCGAAGTGCTGGAGCGACAGGCGGAAAAAATTGCCAGGCTGCCGCACGCGACGATCGATATCAATTTATCCGCAGCCTCGATCAACGATCCGTTATTTCTACCGTACGTCAACGATCTGCTGGAGCGTGCGCCACTGGACGCCGGCGTGCTGCAATTCGAAATTTCCGAGACCACGATGATGAGCGCACTGTCCGCTACCACGCGGCTGATCGCCAAACTGCGCGCGCGCGGTTGCAAGGTGGCGCTCGATAATTTCGGCAGCGGACTCGGCGCGTTTTATTATTTAAAAAACTTCCGCATCGATACCCTGAAAATCGACGGCGGTTTCGTGCGCAATATGGCGCATAACTCCATCGATCGAACTATCGTCGAGGCGATCAATAAAGTGGCGCACCAGTTGGCGGCAATGACCGTCGCCGAGTGTGTCGAATCGAAGGCGACGCTGAAAGTGCTGCGCACCTTAAAACTGGATTATGCGCAGGGCAATGCGATCGAGCCGCCGCGTCCGCTGGCCGATATTCTGGCGGAAAAAGCCGGCGGTGCGAAAATAGAACCGCTGCGCATTATTCGGCCGCAAACTTAAGCCGCCGCCGGCCCTCTATCCATTCCTGAAAAAACCTTCGCCGCTGCGCCCCCCGCCAGCGCGTAAAACCTGTGCGCCCGTTCGCGCCCGCGCCATGGCCGCAGGCGCCTGCGTCGCGCTTGGTCTACGCTTGCACGAGGCGGATCGAGCGCCATTCATCATGCGGAGTTTAGTCGAGCGAATGCCGGTGCCACGGGAACAGCAGGGCATAACAGCGCGCGGCGGGTTTTTCATTCCCGATCTGTGCGGCGTGCAGTCCGTTTTTTTTCTGGTGCTGGTGGCGGAGCTGCTGGCATTGGTGCTCGCTGTCGGCGGCACGGGCTTGCGCCGTTTCAGTTGGCAGCAATTCGCCACCGTTTCGCTATTCGTGCAGTGGACTGTCCTGTTGAGCGCGGCGCTGCTGTGCCGCCTGCGCGTAAGCTTGGTGCGCTGGCCGCGCGAGCGCGCCGCGGCCGTCGGTTATGCGCTGGTGCTCGGTATCACCGCCGCGCTCAGCGTCGCCGCGCAATGGTTGATGGGGGCGCTGTTGGGCAGCGGTAATTGGCGGATCGATTATTGGGCGCTGCTCGATAATATGCTGATCTGCGCCGTTTTAGCCGGGATCGCGCTGCGCTATTTATATTTAACGCAGCAATTGCGCCAGCGGCAGCGCGCGGAGCTAGAAGCGCGCCTCGAGGCTTTGCAGGCGCGCATTCGACCGCATTTTTTATTTAACAGCATGAATAGTATCGCCAGCCTGATCGGCAGCGATCCGCTGGCGGCAGAGGCCGCGGTGGAGGATTTGGCGAGTTTGTTTCGCGCTACCTTGTCGCAGACCTCGGCGGAGGTAACGGTCGCCGAGGAATTGGATTTATGCCGGCGCTATCTGCGCATCGAACAACTGCGGCTGGGTGCGCGGCTGCATATCGATTGGCACGTGGAGGCGCTGCCGGCAACGCTGCCGATTCCCAACTTAAGTTTGCAACCGCTGCTGGAAAATGCGATCTACCACGGCGTCCAGGAGCTGCCCGAGGGTGGCACGATTCGCATCGATGCCGAATATAAAGAGGCCTGGGTGCGGATCGCGGTCAGCAATCCGCTGCCCGGCAACAGTGGCCATCGCAAAGGCAATCGCATGGCGCTGAACAATATCGAGCATCGGCTGCAGGCGCTGTATGGCGACGACGCGGGTGTGCGGCACGAGCAGCGCGATAATCAGTTTATTGCTCGTCTATATTATCGAGTGGCGGCCGATCGAACGGTGAGCGCCCCTAAGGAACAAATAACCGATGAGCGAAACCGACAGGCGCTGCGCCGATGAAAGTATTGATTGTCGATGACGAACCGCTGGCGCGCGCGCGTCTGCGCCGTCAGTTGACCAGCGTGCCCGATACCAGTGTGGTCGGCGAAGCGGATAACGGCGAGCAGGCCCTGCAGGCTTGCGCCGCGCTGCGGCCGCAGGTGGTTTTAATGGATATTCGCATGCCCGGCACCGATGGTCTCAGCGCTGCACTGCAATTGGCGCAGCAGCCCGACGCGCCGGCGGTGATTTTTTGCACGGCCTACGACGAGTACGCGATCGCCGCGTTCGAAACCAATGCCGTCGCGTATCTGTTAAAGCCGGTCAATCAAGACAAACTGGCGCAGGCCTTGGCGCGCGCCGAGCGCTTGTCGGCGGCGCAGCTTAATGCGCTGCGCGTGCCCGCGCAGGCAACGCAGGCCCCTGCAACACATGCTCCTGCAACACGCAGTCATATCAGCGCCAAATCGCGCCGCGGCATGGAGTTGATTGCATTGGCGGATGTGCGCTACTTCATCGCCGATCAAAAATACGTAACGGTTTATCACCGCCATGGCGAAGTGTTGATCGACGATACCTTGAAAGAATTGGAGGATGAATTCGGCACGCGATTACTGCGCGTGCATCGCAATGCGTTGGTGGTGCTCGAGCATATCGTTGGCCTCGAGCGTATCGCGCTCGGCCAATACCGGATCAAACTGACGGATATCGAACACGGTCCGCAGGTGAGCCGCCGTCACTTGACCGAGGTGCGGCGCGCGTTGGAACAATTGTAGAAGGCGCCGCGCTCGGCAAATACCTGGACATGAAACAGCCACCGCTCGAGGAGCAACCGGGGCTTGTAACAACCAAGGCTTGCAACAACTGTGGCTCGAAACAACGATGCCTCGAAACAACCATCGATTGAAACAAGTAGTATCATTGCGATTTTAATTGCAGCAAATCGCCATGACTTCCGATCTGATCCGCATCGCCACCCGTAAAAGTCCACTCGCGCTCTGGCAGGCCGAATTCGTGCGCGCCGAGTTACAGCGGCACCACCCGCAACTGCGCGTCGAACTCGTGACCTTTACCACGCGCGGCGACAAAATTCTCGATACCCCGCTGGCCAAAATCGGCGGCAAGGGCTTATTCGTTAAAGAGCTGGAAACGGCTCTGCTCGAAGGCGCCGCCGACATCGCCGTGCACTCGATGAAAGACGTACCGATGGCGTTCCCCGATGGCTTGGGATTGGCCACCATTTGCAAGCGCGAGGATCCGCGCGATGCGTTCGTCAGCAATGATTTCGCCAGCATCGCCGAATTACCGCACGGCGCGCGCGTCGGTACCTCAAGTCTGCGCCGCCAATGCCAGTTGCGCGCCTATCGTCCCGATCTGCAAATCATCAGTCTGCGCGGCAACGTCAACACGCGCTTGGCGAAACTCGATGGCGGTGAATTCGCTGCGATTTTGCTCGCCACCGCCGGCCTCCTGCGGCTGCAGTTTGGCGCGCGGATTCGCCAGCGCATCGCCACCGAAATTAGTTTGCCGGCCGGCGGTCAGGGCGCGGTTGGCATCGAAATCAGAAATGCGGATGCGCGCGTGCACGCTTTGTTGCAGCCGTTGCACGACGAGCCGACCGCATTGTGCGTGCGCGCGGAGCGGGCGCTGAATGCGCATCTGCAGGGCGGCTGTCAGGTGCCGATCGCCGGTTTCGCGGAATTGTCCGCGGATCGCGCGCAATTGCATTTACGCGGTTTGGTCGGCGAGCCGGATGGCAGCGTTTTGTTGCGCGCGCAGGCGGATGGTCCGAGCAATGCACCCGAAGCACTGGGTATCGCGGTGGCGGAGGATTTGTTGCGGCAGGGCGCCGCGCAAATTCTGGAGCGCGTCTATGCCGACCAGTAGTGTGTCGTGCCCGCACGGCCGGACGAATGGTTCGCAGCGGCCAACTCATCCGCGCACTAATTGTCGGCGGTCGATGCGCGCTGCGCGGCGACCGCTAGCGGGCGAGGCATGAAATGAGTCTGGCGGGCTTGCGCGTTTTAGTCACGCGGCCGGCTGACCGCGCCGCCGATCTGGTGCGCGCTATCGAGCTTGCCGGCGGCAGCGCCGCGCATATTCCGATGTTGGCGGTGCAGCCGCTCGATGCGCAGCGCGACGCGCCGCAGTGGCAACACACTGATGCCTGTTTCGAGCGCTTGGCGAGCTATCGGCGCATCATCGCCATCAGTGTCAATGCAGTACACTACGGTCTTACTTGGATCGAGGGCCTGGCATGGATCGAGCGGCGCGCGCCGGAAAATACTGCGCACGCCGCTGCAAGTACCTGGTACGGCATCGGTGCGGCGACTGTTGCCGAATTGGCGAAATGGCGCATTGCGGCGCGCGGCGGCAGCGCCGGCGCCACCAGCGAAGAATTGTTGGCGCTGCCCGATTTGCAAAATGTGCGCGGCGAGACGATATTGATTCTACGCGGCGTCGGCGGTCGCGAAACGCTGGCCGGCGTATTGCGCGAGCGCGGCGCGGCGGTGGATTACGCGGAGTGTTATCGCCGCACGGCACCGTTGTTGAACGAAGAGCAGCGGCGCTTATTATTCGCGGCGAACTTCGATGCGGTGAGCGTCAACAGCGCGGAGACGTTGCAGAATTTGGCGGAGCAGCTTTCCTTAGTAGAGCGACTGGTCTTAGCAGAGCGGCGGTCTTTAGCAGGACAACAGGCCGCGGCGGTGTCGACTTTGGAGCGCTATCGCGCAATGCCGCTGCTGGTGCCGAGCGCGCGTGTCGCCGAGCGCGCGGAGGCACTGGGCTTTCGCTATCCGGCGGTTGCGGCGAATGCCGGCACAGCGGCTACACTGAGCGCTCTGCAGGAAATTGCTAAACGGAAATTATCGCAGCGAGAAGACCAGTGAACGAACAATTAGAACAGCCGGCATTACAACAGTCGGCATCGCAACAACCGGTATTGGCAGCCGCCGCCGCGCCCGTTGCACCCGTCGTTGCAGCCACTGCGGCACCGGCGCATGCGCCCGCGCGCAGCGGCGGTTTGGCGATCGCCGCGCTGCTGATCGCCGCGCTGGCGTTGATCGCGGCCGGCGCATTATTTTTTCGCGACGATACCAAGCGCGAGATCAGCGATTTCCGTTTGCAATCGCTCATTCAGGATCAAGCGGCGGCGCTGTCGCAACTGCGCCAACTGCAGGCCGATCAACGCGCCGATCAACGCGCCGCGCGCGATCAATTGAACGGGCGCATCGAGCAATTGCAGACGCGCCTCGAAGCGCAACAACAGCGCGTGTCGGCGCTGGCCTCCAGCGATCGCAGCGATTGGCAATTGGCCGAAGCGGAATATTTTCTGCAACTCGCCAATCAACGATTATTGCTGGGCGGCGATCCGAAAACCGCGCTCGAACAATTGCAGGCGGCCGACGATATCGTGCGCCATGTCGAAGATAGCGGCCTGCTGCCGGTGCGCGCCGCGCTCGCTAAAGATATCGCGGCCTTGAAAGCGCTCGAAGTGGTCGATATGGAAGGTTTATATCTCGCCATCGAAGCGGTCGCCGAGCAGGCTCAGCAATTGCGTTTGATCGAGCCGGTGACGGTGCAGGAAGGCGCGCCGGAAGTTCTCAACGCCGATGCCACGCTCGGCGAGCGCCTGCAATCCGGTTTGCGCGCCGCGTTGCACAAGCTTGATCAACTGGTGCAGATCAGACGCCGCGACGAGCCCTACAAACCGCTGTTGGCGCCGCAGTACGAAGCGGCGCTGCAACAAAATATTAAGCTCGCATTCGAGCAGGCGCAGGTCGCCTTGCTATTGAGCAATCAAAAATTATACGAGCATAGTTTGAGCAAGGCGCGCGCCGCGTTGACCACCTATTACACCGTCGACGAGCACGCGACGCAAAGCGTCGCGCAGGCGATCGCCGAGTTGATGAATAAAACCGTGGCGATGCCGCTACCCGATATTTCGCAATCGCGGCGCGAATTAAAAGCGTATCTCAACTCGCGCCGTGCCGAGAATAGTGCGCCGAGCGATTTGCCGAAGGTGGCGCGGTGAAACGTCTATTTCTCTCGGTGCTGGCCGCGTTATTGGTGGCGGCGGCACTGGCGGCGGCGATCGCCTACGATCCGGGTTATATCTTGATCGCGTTCGGACCGTACACGCTGGAGACGACGGTGTGGGTCGGCGTCGCATTAGTATTGCTGATTCTCGTCGTTATGTACGTGATAATTTTGTTGCTGCATCACAGTGTGCGGCAGGGTAGCGTCATCGGCCGCTGGCGCGCCGGTTGGAACGAGCGGCGCGGCCGCCAGCTGACGCAACGCGGCTTGCTCGCCTATGTGGAGGGTCACTTCGAACGGGCGCGCGTCATGCTCGATCGCGCCGCCGCGCGCGCCGAATCGCCGGTGGTGAATTACCTGTTGGCGGCGCGCGCGGCGCACGCGCAGGGCGAAGAGAAGTTATGCGAATTGTATTTACTGCGCGCGCAACGCAGCGGCGAAGACGATCTGGCGGTCGCCATCACGCGCGCGGAATTGCAATTGCAGCGCGGCCAATTGCAGGAAGCGTTGACGACGCTCGCACCGCTGCGCCAGCGCGTCGCCAAGCATCCGCAGATTTTGAAATTGCTGCAGGATATCTATGTCGCGTTGCGCGACTGGCAAAACGTCCTGGAATTACTGCCGCAGCTGCGTCGTCACAAAGTATTGACGCGCGAGCAGGCGGCCGGTTTTGAAAAAGTCGCGACGGTTAATTTATTCAATGAATTAGCCGCGCAGGGCCAACTCGAAAAATTGCGCCAGCATTGGCAACAAGTGCCGCGCCAGTTAGAGCGCGATACCGAAGTGGTAATTGCGTATGCGCGCGGCCTGGCCGCACTGAATGCCGGTGCCGAAGCCGAGCAGCAGGTGCGCCAACAATTGAAGCGCGAATGGAGTGCGGAGCTGGTGGCGTTGTACGGTACTCTCGCCGGCAGCGATCCGGCGCGGCAATTGGCCTACGCCGAACAATGGCTGCCGCAACATTCGAGCAGCGCGGAATTGTTGTTATGTCTGGGCCGCTTGGCGCTACGCAACCAACTGTGGGGCAAGGCGCGCGATTATTTTGAAAGCAGTTTAAAAATTACCGAAACACCGCAGGCCTATGTGGAGCTCGGGCGCCTACTGGCACAACTCGGTCAACACGAACGCAGCAGCAGCTACTACGAGCGCGGTTTATTGGTCTCGCTCGAAAATAAAAAATATTTACCGGTCGCACTTTAATCTTTTTCGCCAATCCCATAAGCGGTGACAAGTAGAGGGCGTTCCCGCGAGCAGTAACCGATAGTGACCGTAGTTTGCTGCGCAAAAAACATTATTTGCAAGCGCGGTAGTTTTTCAGAGGTTCCCTAGATTGCAATCTAAAAACTGCGGCCTAGCTTGGCGCTGGGCGCCCGCACAATCCACTTTTCGAGGATTTGACTATGACTTCCGCGAGCGGCGATCTCATCCCTCTTGGTCAGTTGAGCGTGCGTTACCTTGTCGACGGTTCGGCGACAAAGGGCATGGGCCTTTTCGAGTTGTGCGTTCCGCCGAACTCCAACGTTCCGCCACCGCATAGTCATACGCTTAATGACGAGTGCATTTACGTTCTCGAAGGCATCCTTCGCTACTCCGTAGAGGGTGTTTCGAAAGATCTTTCCGTTGGCGAGTCGATGTTTAGCCCAAGAGGCTCGGTACACCATTTCAGCAATCCTCATTCCGGGCCAGCTAAGGCTTTAGTGGTGCAAACGCCAGACATCGGAGCGCAATACTTTCGAGATGTCAGTGCCGTTATGAATATCGGCGGCCCGCCAGATCGTGCGAAACTCATCGGGGTCATGACGCGCTATGGCTTAGTTCCCGCCATGCCGCCGCCCGCAACTGTTCAACAAGGCGCTGCTTCCGACGCTCCTATCGCGTAGCGAGCGCGGTCGAGCTTGATCGTTAGGCGCACTGTTCGCGCAACCACTGGGGAGTTGATCTCGCCTCCATAAACCTAACCGTTCGCGCCAGTGGACTCCTTCGACACGGCTGCGTTCGTATTGGCCTCAAGCATAGTATTTGTACGCAATGCAATGTTTTTTAGTGCACAACATTGCCCCTCGACAGTCTGCTAAAATCCGCCCGCCATACAATCGCACATCAAAAAGTAATACAAAGTCTCTGTAAAAGGACAATCTATGTTCAAAGCCTTGATGCCGCCGCGCCGCGAGTTTTTCGATCTGCTCGCCGCCCATTCCGATCGCGTGGTTGCCGCCGCCAACGCTGCGCTGCGCTTAATCCAGGCACTCGGAACCCCCGGCCCGGATATCGATACGCTGGTTAAAGAGGTCGCGCACAACGAGAAGAGCGCGGACCAGATCAAGATCGATCTGATCGCCCTGCTGCATAAATCCTTCACGACCCCGATCAATCGCGACCAAATCCATACGCTGACCATCGATCTCGACCGCGTGCTGCACTCCATCCGCCACGTCGCCAACGCCATCGATATGTACAACATCAGCGATTCCACCAGCGAGATGCGCGAGCTTGCCTCGCTCGCCGCCGACGCCTGCCTGCGGCTGAACCGCGCCGTTATCGCGCTCGGCGACAAGGAACGCAGCAAGGAAACGATGGATTTGTGCAAAGCCATCGACCAGGTCGAATCGAAGGCCGATAAAGTCATGCGCAACGCCATCACCAAATTATTCAAGGAGGGCGGCGACGTTTGGGTGGCGGTCAAATTGAAGGATTTCTACCGGCTGCAGGATTCGATCATCGATCACTGCGACGAGGCCGCCAAGACCATCGAACAAATTCTGATCGAGAATTCCTGATGCCCGCTATGCCGTTCTCCTTCTCACCCACGACAACATAAGAGCACGGTGACATGCTAGAAACACTGACCATCAGCACCTGGACACTGGCCTTACTGATTGCCGTGGCGCTGGCCTTCGATTTTATGAACGGCTTCCACGATGGCGCCAACTCCATTTCGACCATCGTCGCCACCGGCGCGTTGACGCCGAGACAGGCGGTCGCCTTCGCCGCCTTCTTTAACTTCGTGGCGATCTGGGTATTTCATCTCAAGGTCGCGGCGACCATCGGTAAAGGCACGGTCGATCCGCATTTCGTCGATCACTATGTCATCTTCGGTGCACTGTGCGGAGCGCTGGCCTGGAACATTATTACTTGGTACTACGGCATTCCATCGTCGTCTTCGCACGCGCTGATCGGCGGTCTGGTCGGCGCTACCGTGGCGAATGCCGGCAGCATTGCGCCGATTATCTGGTCGGGCTTCGGCAAAATACTGATCTTCATTATTATCTCGCCGCTGGTCGGCTTCGCGATCGGGGGGCTATTGATGGTCGCGACGGCGTGGGCCTTCCGAAACTCCTCGCCGTATCAGGCCGGGCGCTGGTTCAGCAAAGCGCAATTGGTCGCCGCCGCGGCCTACAGTCTCGGCCACGGCGGCAACGATTCGCAAAAAACCATCGGCATCATCTGGCTGCTGTTGATCTCCGCCGGTGCCGCCACCACCGACGTCAATACGCTGCCGAACTGGGTAATTTATTCCTGCTATTTCGCAATCGCCTGGGGAACATACGTCGGCGGTTGGCGCATCGTGAAAACCATGGGCTCGAAGATCACCAAGCTGACGCCGGTCAGCGGTTCCTGCGCGTCGATGGGCGGCGCCTTGAGTCTGGCCCTCGCAACATTGGGCGGCATTCCGGTATCGACCACGCACACCATCACCGGCGCCATCGTCGGCGTTGGCACCGCGCAGGACGTGAAAGCCGTGCGCTGGGGCGTGACGATGAATCTCGTCGTCGCCTGGGTACTGACCATTCCCGCCGCCGGCTTGATGTCCGCATTGTTCTGGCTGATAGGCCGCAATTTTTTGAGCGGCGTGCAGTAGGCCAAAGCTTTCTATCGAATCGAAGTTCGTACATTTCCTCGCACGAAATAGTTATCGCGCAGGCTCAGGGATAAATTCCTGAGCCGACGTTCCCGCCAAAAATACAACTTATCCCTTCAACTGGACAGTGAACAGTTTCCAGGTTATTTTTAAAAACAACTACGGAGAGTTGCCCCGCCGCCGATAGCGGCGCGGTCTCCAGACTAAAAATAATGGTGCGGTAATGGACTACATCGATAGACATATCTGCAATTTCTTAGAAAAGCCAGGATCAACCAATGCGTCGCGTTTAAATTTTAATTGCGGATGCTTTTGGATACCAATTAGTTAGGCTCAATAAAATTTGGTGCGGCGTAGATGCCCAATGGAATCGATATGTCAGAAGCACAAAAATCACTACAAGATCGAGTAGTCGAGCTTTATAGAACGAAAGTTGAAGAAAAACATCGAGAATTAATAAGCGCTTGGCCAATTATCTCAGGTTTCAATTCGAAGATAGGAACATATAAGAGCTGGGCTATTGTCATCCTTGTTCATACAGGGACATCATCGGTGAAGTTGAACAGTGGCTTTGGTGAAGTAACTCCCGCTATTGTGGGGGTTGAAGAGATCACGCAGGAAAACAAAAATCTTATCCGGGCTAGAATTGAGCGCCATTTCAAGGTTGAACCCCATGACGCGGTGGTTCTTCTTGAAAAGCAGGCCGATGAAAGTTGGGGATATCAAATGAGCTCGAAATTGCCCTTCAAAAGCATGAGTTCGCAATGGGAATTGTTCCGATGAGGATATTTTTAAGCCACAAGGGTGCTGATAAACCCTTAGTCCGTGAATTTAAAACTACGCTTGAGCTTCTTGGCTTCTCGCCTTGGCTTGACGAGGATGCAATGAGTGCTGGCTCAGAGCTGGAGCGCTCCATTCTTCAGGGCTTTGCTGATTCATGTGCCGCTATATTCTTCGTTACTCCAAGCTATAAGGATGAGAATTTTTTGGCCACTGAAGTTGATTATGCCATCCAGGAAAAACGAAAGAAGGGAGATAGGTTCTCAATCATCACTCTAGTGTTTCACGAAGGTGATCAGAAAGGTACAGTGCCTGAACTTTTGCACCGTTATGTTTGGAAACAGCCCGCAAATAATCTCGAAGCGCTTAGAGAAATCCTTAAAGCTCTTCCAATTCAGTCTGGAGACGTTTATTGGAAGAAGTAAGTCTTCAGCGAAAATCGACACACAAAATCGGGGACAGACCACTATTTAAGATAATCGGAGGGTCTGTTCCCAATTTCCCATCGATAGCTACTTAACGATTCTGTGACCAGTTGCCGACGGCTATCGGTCGCAGTGCGATAGTGTTCTCGCCGCTGAGCGGCACACTGTGAATAATGTCCGGCGTGGCAGCGGTCGAAGCTAATTGCACAAGCGCCAGCGATACCGAGTCGTCGAGTCGATAGAGTTGGCTGACAACTGCGTTGTTGGGCGCCGCCACTGCGGATAAAGTAAGTGCGATGGATCGCTTAGCCAAATCCACATTAAAACTGCTGCACGATAATATTTTCGAAAGGCCGCAGCCGAGCGCCTTGGCGTGCGCTTCCTTGATGGTCCAGATCGCAAAAAATTGCTGCAGCCAGCGCTCGCCTTCCAGGTCGGTTAGCGTGGCGTTTTCCTCGGCGGAAAAAAATCGCCCCGCAATACCGGATAAATTATTTTTACGCTCGTGACTTTCGACATCGATGCCGACCGGTCCGATTTGGCTTAGCGCCAGTATTACCCAGGCGCCGCTATGCGATAAATTAAAATGCCAATCCGTAAACGGCTGCGCGAGCTGCGGTTTATCGTTGCCATCGCGGATAAATTGCAATTCCGGTGGTGCCTGATGCAACCGGGTCGCCAGCGTGCTGCGCAACAATGCGCGGCTGATTGTGAAGGCTGTGCGCGCGGTGTCCGCTTGAAAGGTGGCCAGGCGTCGTTGTTCGGCGGCATCGAGTAACTGTTCGTAGCGTGCCAGTAATGCCGCGTCGATATCGGCAATGCGGCAGCAGAAAATTTCCAGTTCGGCGCGTGGCATTTATGGGCCGACAATACTTTGCAGCGCGGCTTGTTTGGCCATTATTTGCCGTAGCAGATTGTCAAAATCGCTGGATAACTGTTGTATGCCGGCTATCTGCTGCTGCAACTCGGGGCTCATGGCGGCCGGCGGCGCTCTGTTGGGTGTCCGTGGCTGCTGGTTGGCTAGTTGCTGACTCAGCGCCGCCGCGAGTCGCTGGCTGAGGCTCGAATCCAATTTCATCGCTGGCCGCTGCACGTCGCCGCTGATCTGCGCATTCAAATCGAAATCGCTGACGCCGCGCAGTGCGTTGGCCAGCGCTTGCGCCGAGGCATCGCCAGAGCCGGCAACCTTTAGAGCAGCCTGCTGAAAATGACTGAGTAAATTGATATCGATTTGATTGCCGGTCAACGACAGTAAACCTTGAATATCGGCTTGTGCATGTTCGACGACAACGGTGAGTTGCGGATTTTTGCTAAGCGGAAATTCCTGCAGCGGAAATTGCCGCAGATCGAAGCGCATATCGACGCTGGCGGTTTTGCGCAGATCGATTGCACCGCGCGCGCTGAATTGGCTCGGCTGTCCGGCCACGCCTGCAAGTGTAAAGCTCGTTGCCACGTTCCATAACTTAGGTTGCGGCGTCAGATTGTCGAGCGCGCCAGTGAACAGCAATGGTTGCGTGCCCAAATCCAATTGGCCATCGAGCGCGATGTTGCGTATCAGCAGTGCTGCGGGTAAGGCTCTGCCATTTTCCGCATTGAGCAGCTGATTTATTTGCTGGGTTATCGAGAGCAACAGTGGCTTGAATTGTTCGCCCAGCAAGGCGCCGGTCATATTGTTAATGGCTTGTGGTGTCGCGCTGGCAGTTGTACTGTTATTTTGCGGCAGCGTTCGTGCGTAGCCGAATTGCTCGCGCGTACGTTGCATATCCACCGTGAATTCGTCGAACAGTTTGCGGGCGCTGCCGATTTGGTTATTTAATTCCTGCCGTAGCGCCGCCAGTCCTGCGGCATTGTTGGAACTTTGCAGGACAAACGCGCGTTGCCGATAGGCTTCGATCTGATTATCGTCGGGCAATTGCTGTAGCTGTTGTTGCCATCGATTGAGGATCGCGGTCAGATCCAGCCTGGTTTTTTCAAGCTCGTCCTGCTGTGTTTGGCTTTGCTGGCGAGCCAGCTGATTTATGTCGGGCAGCGTCGCTGCGCTGTTGTCGGCAGCGGTCGCTGCGGCGCGAGTTAAATTGGCAATAGCGCCGCTTTGCGCGCGCGCCGTGTTGAAGCGCAGGCCGTTAATTTCCATGTTGGGAATATCGATCTTGCGATCGATAATAGCGCCGATGTTCAGCGGCGCGGTCAGCGCGCGCATTTCGACTACATTGCGTAGCGGCTGTTGCGGATTGGTGATTTGTACACCCTCGAGGCGAATCGAAGTCGGAAACAGATGGAAGGTAACGTCGGCAACGTCGAGTTTAGCCGTCAAGGCATTCGAGCCCTGCGTTTCGATAGCAGTTTTCAATAATCGATCGATCAGGAAAAAATATGCCGCGCACAGCAGCACAACGATAATTAGAAGAATCGACAATATCCGCTTCATAAAATCTCCCTACGAATTTATTTTCGCAGCATCATTGGCTTTGTGCGCTCGCCGCTAAAGCCATCGGTTCGGCCCAGTATAATTGTTTATGGCCGCGCTGTTCGAACTCGGCGACCGCGTTGCGGGCGGCCTGTTCGCTGAGCGCGGTGTGGACGATAAAGCGGTTGCCATTATCATCCTGGCGGCATACGTTCCAGCGGTACCAGATGGCGGTGTCGCTGCGAAACTCGCTAAATTCAATTTTTTGCGCAAGCAACTGGTTGTACCAGACGATGGCAATTTGCGGATCGCGAGTACAAGCCAGAATCGTATCGAACGCAGCGGCCGAGGTCATGCGGTCGAGCTGCTCGCCGCTCGAGATGACTGCTGTCGGCAACGCAGCCTTTAACAGCGTTGCCTGCACCTGCTGTTCGGCATCGTGCAGAATTAGAATGGAGTTCGTTGCGGCTGCGTTGTAACAATAACCGAGCGGGCAGAGTAGCGATACATAGCTATCCGGTGGCAGCGCTGGTGCGGCCGCACAGGCAAGATGCAATTCGCGGCCATTCGAAGCCAGCGTATCGATTTCGGCGCGGATCAATTTGCCGTCGTATTCGATCGATACATATTGGCCCGCATGAAAAGGTACGCGCCGGCCGGCCGGCAGCGTAATATGCAGCTGCGTTACGCTGCGCTTGTCGAGCTCGGTGCCGGCGTCGTAACTGCAACTCGCGCCGTTGCAGCGCGCATAGTAGCGCTTGGCCTGCTCGCTGCTGCCATGCTGCGGATTGCCCGGCAATTCGATTTGTAAATCGCCGGTCGCGCGGCATAAGCACAGTAGAATTTTTTGCGGCGCCTGCGTCGCATCGATCGTTACGCCGGCTTGTGTCACGCTGCCCTCTAACAGAGTCGCCGCGCAGGCTTCGCAATTGCCGTTGCGGCAGCCGTAACGTACCAGCCAATGCGCGCGCTGCGCGGCGCTCAGTAAATCTTCGTCGGCATGCGCAGCGAAAAAAGCGCCGCTCGCGAGACTGACGATGCGATCGGTCATGGCTTATAGATCGGCGCGCAGCGCCGCCAGCAATTTCGCCATGGCGTGGCCGCGATGGCTGATGCGATTTTTCATATCGGCTTCCAACTCGGCGGCGCTTTTGCCGAGCGACGGCACGAAGAATAACGGATCGTAGCCGAAACCCTGGGCGCCGCGCGGCACAAATAAAATCCGTCCCTCCCACGTGCCCTGACAGATCAACGGCGACGGATCGCGCGCGTGCCGCATAAATACCAAAACACATTGAAAGCGCGCGCTGCGTTGCGCCTCGGGCACATCGATCAACAGTTCGAGCAATTTACGATTGTTGGCTTCGTCGTTGCTGGCGCGGTTGTCGCTCGCGGTGCCGGCGAAGCGCGCCGAGTAGATGCCGGGCGCGCCTTGCAAGGCATCGACTTCCAGACCGGAGTCGTCGGCAATGGCGGCCAGGCTGCTGCACTGCGCGGCATTGCGGGCTTTTAAAATCGCATTTTCCACGAAGCTCAAACCGGTCTCTTCGATATCCGGCACGGCAAACTCGGATTGCGGCGCGACATTCAGGCCGGTGTGTTGCAACAATTGTTGAAACTCGGCGAGCTTGCCGCGGTTACTGCTGGCCAGCACAATGCGATTCAAGGCATTTCTCCACACATTTAGAAAACTCTGATTAAGTTCCCTCTCCCTGCGGGAGAGGGTTAGGGTGAGGGCCGAATTACGCGCAGTTATTCTTTCAAGACAGGAGGCCCTCACCCCCGACCCCTCTCCCGCGGGGAGAGGGGAGAAAGCCACTTAATCAGGGCTTTCTTAATCACTTATCGACAAAAAATTTGCGCGTGAACGATACCGAGAACGGCGTGCCGACCGTAGCGGTCTCGCCTTCTTTCAGCGTGGGATTGATTTTAATATCGAAGCGCAGTGTCTCGCGATCGCTAAAACGCAATTGCGCCAGATAATAAATTGCACCCTGCTCGCTGACTTCGCGAAACTCCAGGGTCTTCGACTGGATCAGATCCGAGTAGGTACCCTTCAGTACCGCCGCCTGCGGAATATCGCTGCCGTCCGGCAGATGTTTGCGCACCGAAATATTCACCAGCGCCTGATCGTTGGCGCGTACCAGATGGTATTCGGCGGCCATCTCCGGCAGTAAGGTGGTCGATGGAATGACGGTGTACAACACCTCAAAATTGCCGAAGCTTTTGCTGGTTTCGATCTGCGGCGGATTGTCCTGAGATGGACTGTCCTGAGGTGAATTGCCGGCACTTTGTGCTTGCGCGGCGCCGGCCAATAATAATAGGCCGATAGCGATGAGGCGATGGGCGATGCGTTTATGCATGATAAATGCTCCTAGCGGCTGATGTGATAGACGGCGGTCACTCCAAACAAATTGGGCCAGTAGCGGGCGATCCAACCTTGGCTATTGTCGGTGCCAACCACCGCGCGATCGAGAATACGGATATTTTTTTCCGCGCACAGCGCTTCGAAATCGCGCACCGTGCAAAAATGAATATTCGGCGTGTCGTACCAGGTATAGGGCAAAAATTTGGAGACCGGCATGCGGCCGCGCGCGATCAAATACCAACGCGCCCGCCAGTGACCGAAATTCGGAAAAGTGACGATGCATTCGTCGCCGATGCGCAGCATTTCATCGAGCACATGATGCGGATAGCGCAATGCCTGCAGCGCCAATGTCATCACTACTACATCGAAGCTACCGCTTTCGAAGTTGGCGAGGCTGGCGTTGAGATCCTGCTCGATCACATCGATGCCGCGCGCGATGCAGCGCGTGATATCGTCGGCTTCGATTTCCACGCCGAGGCCTTCCACCTGTTTATGATCGCGCAGCGCGGCCAACAAAGTGCCGTCGCCGCAACCCAAATCCAGCACGCGCGCGCGCGCCTTGATCCAGTCTTGAATCAGTGCGAGGTCGAAGCGCATCAGCGTACGCCTCCCGCGCTGTTATCCGCGCTGCTTTCACTATTCAATTGGTTGCTGACAGCAAATTCGCTGCGAATCTTTTGCAGATATGCGGTCAGTACGCCTTCGTAGCGCTCGTTGGGTACCAGGAAGGCATCGTGGCCGTGCGGCGAATCGATTTGCGCGTAGCTGACGCGGCGTCTGGCGGCGATCAGTGCGTCGACAATCTCGCGCGAGCGCGCCGGCGAAAAGCGCCAGTCGCTGGTGAACGAAATGACCAGAAAGCCGCAGCGCGCCTGTTGAAAGGCTGCGACCGCATTGTCGTTATACTCGCGCGCCAGATCGAAATAATCGAGTGCATGCGTCATTAAAATGTAGGTATTGGCATCGAAGGTTTTGGAAAATGCATCGCCTTGGTGGCGCAGGTAACTCTGTACTTGAAATTCGACCAGATTGTCGCTGCCGAGATCGAAGCCGCCGGTTTTTAAATCGCGGCCGAATTTTTCCATCATGCCGTCGGCGGAAAGATAAGTGATATGTCCTACCATGCGCGCCAGCGCCAGTCCCCGTGCCGGAATCGCGCCGTGTTCGAGATAGCGCCCGGCGAAAAACTGCGGATCGGATTCGATGGCCTGGCGCGCGATTTCGTTGAACGCGATATTTTGCGCGGACAATTTCATCGCCGCGGCGATCACGATGCAATGCCGCACCAACTCGGGATACTGCAGCGCCCAGCGCATCGCCTGCATGCCGCCGAGACTGCCGCCGATCACCGCGGCCCATTGCTCGATGCCGAGTAACAGCATCAATTCGCGCTGCGTGCGCACCCAATCGCGGCAGCGCAGACTCGGAAAATCCGGGCCCCACGCCTTGCCGGTCGCGGGGTTGATCGAGGCGGGGCCGGTGGAGCCGTGGCAGCCGCCGATATTATTCAAACTGACGACGAAGAAATGGCGCGTATCGATCGGCTTGCCGGGCCCGATATAATCGTCCCACCAGCCGGGCTTTTTATCGGCGTCTGAATGATAACCGGCGGCGTGATGGTGGCCGCTGAGCGCGTGGCAAATCAGCACGGCGTTGGAGCGATCGGCGTTCAATTCGCCATAGGTCTCAAAGACGATATCGTAGGCCGGCAGTTCGCGGCCGCAGGCCAGCATCACCGGTTCGGTAAAATGATGAGTGCGCGGTTGCACCAGGCCGACCGAGCGGGCGGAATTTTCTGCAGGCATCGTTGCGTTTACGGGCATCGTTGTTGGGATTGTCGACTTCTGGCGGTCGGGGTCTGCAGTCTAAAGAGTCGTCGGGGGTGGTGCAATCGACAGTGCGGCCGGCAAGCGTTGCGGTTGTTCGATAAGCACGGATTTTTGCCGCCCCAACTCGCCGGCGATAATCGATACCGCCCGCTTGGCGACACCGAACTCACTAGCCAGAAAAGCGATTAACTGCGCGTTCGCTTTGCCGTCCACCGGCGGCGCGGCGATGCGAATTTTCAAGCGCGCGCCGTGGCGGTCGCCGGGTGCTGTAGTGCGGGGGAGTGCGCCGACGACCGCACCGGCGAATTCATTGCGGCTGGCCTGCGGTTGCAGATGGCAGAATAACAACAGATCGGCGCCGCGCCATGCGTAATATTTCATACTCACCGGTGGCTGCGCGCTGCGTCAATTGCCGAGCCGCGCGCTCTGCTTACAGGCCGCGCGGTGAAAGTATGGTGAGGCCCAGCAGGCTGCCGGGCATCAGGCCGAAATTCGCCGCCAGCGCACTGAGCAGAATGCGCACTACATACAGCCCCGCCAACACAATCATCGGCGAAAAATCCAGGCCGCCCATCGGCGGTAATAATTTTCGGCAGGGCGCCATAATGGGTTCGGCGATTTGCTGGGTGAGTACAACGAAGGGGTGATAGCTGCCCTGCGCGACAAAGCTGGTTATTATCGAGGCAAAAATCGCCACGTAATAAATATTGAGAATGGTCACCAGAATGTAAATCGCCGGCCAGATCAGCAAATAGATGCCGTAGGTCGTTTTATGATCGAGCAATAAGAGCAGGAACAGTGTCGCGGCTTTAATCAGCATCGCCAGTACCAACGCCGCCAGGTCGAGGCCGAACATGCCGGGAATAAAACGGCGCAAGGGCTTTAACAGCGGATTGGTGAGGCGCACCAGCCCCTGCGAAAGCGGATTATAAAAATCCGCGCGCGCGAGCTGTAATAGAAAGCGCAATATTACGGCCCAAAAAAACAGGCCTGCAAAAGAGTTGATCAGATAAGCGGCAATATCGTTCAGAACCTGCATTATGTCTCCCAAATGTTAAATGGCAGTACCGCGACTTTATCGCCGAGCTTTATTTATCGCCCAACTCTAGCGCCAATGCCTGCGAGCGATCGCGGCACGCGGTCAAGGCACGCGCAAACAGACCGCGCAAATCGTCCTGCTCGAAACTGGCGACGGCGCGCTCGGTGGTGCCTTTCGGCGAGGTGACGCGTCTGCGCAATTCGGCGACATCGACATCGCTATCGAGCGCCATGCGCGCGGCGCCCAAGGCGGTCTGCAACGTCAGTGTTTTCGCCACTTCGGACGACAGTCCCAACTGTTCGCCGGCGGCCTGCATCGCTTCCATCACCAAAAAGAAATAGGCCGGACCGCTGCCCGATACGGCGGTGACGGCGTCGAGTTGCGCTTCGTTGTCCATCCACAATGCGACGCCGACGGCACTTAGAATATTTTCCGCCAATTCGCGCTGCGCCGTGCTCACTGCGGCATTGGCATACAGGCCGGTGGCGCCGAGCTGCACCAGCGCCGGCGTGTTCGGCATGCAACGCACGATAGGCAACGCGCCGCCGAGCCCCCGTTCTCCACCAAGCCCCCCCTCTCCACCAAGCCATTGCTCGATGCTGCGAATCTCGATGCCGGCAGCGATCGAAATAATCAAGGGGCGGCGCTGTTGCAGGGCGCCGGCCAGCGGTGTCAGCACTTCCTTCATTACCTGCGGTTTGACCGCCAGGATTACCACATCGGCGTCCATGATGGCCGTTTCGTTGGCGGTGGTGACGCGCACCGGCGCAATCGACTTCAGCCGATCGAGCGTTGCCGGCATTACATCGCTGGCGATAATTTGCTGCGGCGTAAAACCCCTGGTAACCAGACCGCCGATCAATGCGGAGGCCATGTTGCCGCCGCCGATAAATGCCAATTGAGGTGTTGTCACGCCCCGTTCCCCGCAAAAAGTGGCCCGAAAAAGTGGCCCCGCAAAAGAGCCATAAAAAAGCCGGCCCAGTATAACGACGGCGGGGCGGGGCAGGAAGGATAGCGCGGTATTTAGCCGCGTCGCTCGCATAGCCGCACGTGTCTTGGCCTGATTTTGGTGTGGCGAAAAGTCGCGTTGACAGGAGGTTCTATATACATACAATGTAAATATGATCGTCTTCGAGTGGGATAAGAGTAAAGCGCAGTCCAATCAGAGGAAACATGGTGTTTCTTTTGAGGAGGCGAAGTCGGTTTTTTTTGACGAATATGCGCTGCAGTTCTACGACGAAGTTAGTTCGCTAGTCGAGGAGCGCTTCATCATGCTCGGCATGAGCAATCAATCCAAATTACTTTTGGTTTGCCACTGCGTGAGAGCGAACCCCGAGTCGATTCGTATTATTTCAGCGCGTAAAGCCACTAAGAAGGAAAGCCAATTTTATGTTGGAGGTGCATGATGAAAGCAGAGTATGACCTGGCTTCAATGAAAGCCCGCAAAAATCCGTTTGCCGCTAAGCTGAAACAACAAGTCACTATCCGGATGGGCGGCGACGTGATCGAGTATTTCAAGGCAATGGCGGAGGAGACCGGCATCCCCTATCAAAGTCTGATCAATTTATATCTGCGCGATTGCGTGGCCAAACACCGGAAGCCCGATCTCAGCTGGCATGCAGCCGCCAACAAATAAACCATCCGTCGAGCGTATCGTTTGCGCGGTTAACAAAAAGCATGGGGTTTGCAGGCAAGCACAGTACCCGCGCCCATTTCTCGGACACGCAACGATTTGCAAAATCAAAGGGGCTGGCATGAAGCGATTTTTAGTCAATCTGTTTGCGGTAACTTTTTTAGCGGCGCCCGTTGTGAATGCCGATGAACTCCTTGCCGATGAACTACAGGTCGCGGTCGCGGCCAATTTTCTCGGCACGCTGCAAAAGTTGGCGCCGCTGTTCGAAACGGCGAGCGGCCACCATTTATTGATCAGCGGTGGCGCTTCCGGGCAAATTTACACGCAGATTACGCAGGGCGCGCCGTACGATCTGTTTTTATCGGCGGATAAAGAGCGGCCGCAGCGGTTGGAGGCTGAAGGTTTGGCGGTGGCCGGCAGCGGTTTTACTTACGCCACGGGCAAATTAGTATTGTGGAGCCCGACAGCGGGCGTCGTAACCGATGGCGATGGGTTGAAGAAAGGTAATTTTAAACATCTCGCCGTGGCGAACCCGAAAAATGCGCCGTATGGCGCCGCGGCGCAGCAGGTGCTTACCGAATTAAAACTCTGGGATAACCTGAACAGCGAACAAAAAATCGTCATGGGCGAAAGCATCGCGCAGGCACAGCAATATGTGGCGAGCGGCAATGCGGAGTTGGGATTTTTAGCGCTGGCACAGGTGATTGGCGCGGATGGCAAACCGAGTGGTTCGTGGTGGCTGCCGCCGCAATCGCTGTATAAAACGCTCGATCAGGATGCGGTCATTCTCAAACGCACCGAGCATCTACCGGCAGCCCGGCAATTCATGCAATGGCTGCGCACCAATCCGGAAGCGCTCGCTATTATTAAGGCGGCAGGTTATGCCGTTGCGCCGCAATAAAAATTCAGTCTATTGCCGATACGGTGTTTTATGAGAGTCCATGTATTGCAGCATGTTGCCTTCGAAGATATCGGCAATATGGCCACCTGGTTAGCGAATCGCAACGCCGCCATGAGTTATACGCGCTTCTATGAGACGTCGAGCTTGCCCGAATTAGACGACATCGATCTGATCATTGCGATGGGCGGGCCGATGAGCGTCAACGACGAAGCGGAATTACCCTGGTTGAAAGCGGAAAAACAATTTATCCGCACCGCCATCGAGCGCGGGTTGCCCGTAATTGGTATTTGCCTCGGCGCGCAATTGATCGCCAGCGCATTGGGCGCGCGCATTTATCCGAATAAAAATAAAGAAATAGGCTGGTTCGATATCGAAGCGACGCCCACTGCTGCGAATGTTTTTGCTTTTCCGCCGCGCGCGACGGTATTTCATTGGCACGGCGAAACCTTCGATCTGCCGCGCGGCGCGATTCGGCTTGCTAAAAGCAGCGGCTGCGAAAACCAGGCTTTTCAAATCGGCACGAATGTTATCGGTCTGCAATTTCATTTGGAGACCACGCCGGAGAGCTTGGATGCCATTGCGACGAACTGCGGCGACGAGCTGGTTGAGGCAACCTATGTGCAGAGCGAAACCGAAATTCGCGCTGTGCCTGGCGCGGCATACGCGGGTATTGCCAATCTGATGAACAATATTCTCGATTACGTCACTGCAAATAAAAATTAGTGCTCGCGCCCATTCTCATCGGTCGATATAGCGCCGGCATCGACTCCAGGTCATGAAAAATTTTCAAGGAATGAAAAGTCCATTCAATTCTGTTGACATGCTGTTTATGCATACAGTATTTTGGCGTCTGGCATTTTCAGCCAGACCTAATATTTTAACGATAGGAGTCATTGGCATGGCCGTTATTCCCATGTGGCGCGTAGATCGAGACGACAGTATGCATATCAGCAAATCCGATGCCGACAAACACGATCAAATGCTCGAGATCGGCGAGCATTTCGCTGCGGCGGTAAAAGCGGCGGGACCGGACGTAACCGCCGCGCAAGCCGAGGCCATCGGCTTATTCCTATCGAGAAATCGCGACGCGGTCGCCAAGTTGTGCAAAGGTTCGAACGAGGCATTGTTCGAGGCGATAAACGCGCTGGGCAATCCCACCGGTGCTGCCGTAACGCCGATTCGCGCCGCGCAATAATTATCGCAGCGTCGCTTAAAGGATCGCCGGCCAATCCCCCCACATCGATTGGCAGCGAGTTATTTTGCACCCCCAGAATACGCGCAGCCATTTCGTTCGCTGTAACGATCGCCTCTTCAAAGGTCACGACGGTATTGAGGATGTGTGATTGTAGATTTGTGCGATGGCTTGCGCATCGCTCGCTGTTGCCGGTCGGATCATTTCCGTTGTCCATAAACTCTGTATTCGCCTGGAATTACATTGCCGCAAATCAATGCGGAAATAAATTCATGCGCGGAGCGCTTACTCGATCGATAGCCGGCAGCATAATAAATTGTTGACCGGCATAAGACTGTAAAAACACAATGGCGAAATAGCATTGTCCCGAAGGGAGGGCAGCCATGCGCAAATTGATCATGTTTAATCAGGTGTCGTTGGACGGATTTTTTGTCGACGCCAACGGCGATATGAGTTGGGCCCACAAGGATCGCAACGATGCGGAGTGGAACGCGTTTGTTATCGGCAATGCCAGCGCGGGCGGCATATTGGTATTCGGCAGAATAACCTATGAAATGATGGCCGGTTATTGGCCGACGCCGCAAGCGGCGCAAAATAATCCGGCCGTCGCCCAGCAGATGAATAGCCGGCAGAAAATCGTGTTTTCGAGAACTCTGGATAATGCTGCGTGGAGTAATACCCAATTAGTGAAAGGCGATATCGTCGCCGCGATGCGTAATCTCAAGCAAGAAGCCGGCGCGGATATGGCGATTTTGGGTAGTGGCACGATCGTTTCGCAGTTTGCGCAGGCGGGTTTGATCGATGAATTCCAAATCGTCGTTAATCCCATCGTGCTGGGTAGTGGCAGAACATTATTTGCCGGCGGCAAAGATCGGCTGACTTTAAAGCTCATCCAAGCGCGGACCTTCGCCAACGGCAATGTGCTGCTGCGCTACGCGCCGCAGAATTAGCTATAGCTCCAGCAGCGCGGCGTTTAGCTCGCAATGATTTTAACAAGCTTGCCTTGTTTCGCGATCGAGCTCAGCGACCGGTTATTTAGCGACGCTTATTTTGCCACCGAAAGTTTCTGTACGGCTTCGAGCGTCTTTTCGACATTAGCAGCTGGAGCGAGCCCACTAATGGTCGCGGCGATTTTGCCGTTCGGTGTGACCACAAATGTAGTGCGCTCGGTAAAGCCGTGATCGATTTCGACGCCGCGGCTATCTTTTGCACCGGACATTTTTTCTTTAACGGTCAGGTCGTAGGATTTGGCGATTTTCCCATCCATGTCCGACGCGACGGCGATTTTGCCGGCGCAGTATTGCGGATCGGCGGAAAATTCATTGAGCCGGCTGATGCTGTCGAGCGACACGCCGATAATCGATGCGCCGGCGGCGGTGAATTTATCGCTGTTTTCCGAAAAGGTATGCGCCTGCACATTGCAGCCGCCGGTATACGCCGACGGATAAAAATAAACGACGACCGTGCCTTTCTTTAAAGCCTCCTGCAAACGATAAGTAAACGTTTTACCTGCCAGCGAAGCCGGTGCCTCAAAATCCGGTGCGGCCGCGCCCTCCGGCAATGCCGCGAATGCGGGCACTGTCATTACAGCTGCCAATACACTCATCAGTAATAGATTTTTCATATCCAGGCTCCTGGTTACTCTTTGTGTGGAGATATTTAGGTGCTGTGAAGATATTTCGGTACCGTAAGAGATTTTAGGGAGATTGAGGTGCGCGTGCGTAGCGGTGCGCCATTATCGAACAGACAAACAATTGCAGTTGATGATACAACATGATGGGTAGAACGATCATGCCGAGCGCGGGGTTGCTGCCGAAAATCAGCGCCGCCATCGGGATGCCGGAAGCCAGGGTTTTTTTCGAGCCGCAAAATACGACGGCGATTTCGTCCTTGCGATTGCAATGCAAAGCGCGTGCGATACGCGTGCTAAGCCATAGGATGGCGGCGAGAAAAACCGCATCCACCGCAAAGGTGGTGGCGATCAGGCCGATGCCGTGTTCGTGCCATAGGCCCGATTGCACCGAGTTGCAGAACGCGGCGTATACCAATAAGAGAATCACCATTTTATCGATATTCGACGTGTAGTGTTTGATGCGGGCAAACCAATGGCCGATAAACGGCCGCAGCGCCTGGCCCACTACAATCGGCAGCAGCAATAACTGCGCAATGTTGAGCATGGTGGCGCCGAGCGACATGCCCTGCGTGTGCGTATTGGCGAGCCAGAGAATCAATAGCGGCGTCAGTACGATGCCCAGCAGGCCCGATAGCGTCGCGTTAAAAATCGCCACCGGTACGTTGCCGCGCGCCAGTGCGGTCATCGCCACCGACGACGAGATGGTCGATGGCAGCGCCGCGAGATAGGCGAAGCCCAGCATTAAATCGCTGGGGATTAATGTTTTAAAAAAAACGTTGAATAGCAGCCACAGCAGCGGAAACACCGCGTAGGTTAAACCTTGAATCACCAGATGCAGGCGCCACGCTAACAAGCCGCGCTTCAAGCTTTCCAGCGGCAGGCCGATGCCATGCAGAAAAAACACCAGCGCGATGCCGAGGTTGGTGGTGGTCTCGGCGTGTAGCGCGCCGCCGCTGGCGCCGAGCGCGGGGAGCAGGCTGGCTAATATCACCGCCGTTACCATGCCGATTAAAAACCATTCCTGCGCGATGCGGCGCAGCCAGCGCTGTTGAGTCGTCTCCGGTTTAGTCATGCCTGGTTGCTCGGTTCATAGTCGCTTCTTTAAGGTGGGCTATTAAAAGTGAAGATGTTCTTTTAAGGTGCCGTGTTGCCGCGCGGGCGCGCGCCAAAAATATCGGTGCCGATGCGCAACAGCGTGCTGCCCTCGAGGATCGCCGCATCGAGATCGCCTGACATACCCATCGATAGGGTATCCAGTTGCGGCCAGCGTTGTTGCAGCTGCTCGAACAGCGCATGCACGCGCGCAAAATTCTGCCGCTGCACCGCCACATCGTCGCTGGCCTGCGGAATCGCCATTAGGCCACGCAAGCGCAACTGCGGTAGCGCCGCGACCGCCGCCGCCAACGCCGGTAACTCCGCCGCGCTGACGCCGGCTTTGCTGGCTTCGTCATTGATGTTGACCTGCAGGCAGATATTCAGCGGTGGCAATCCCTGCGCGCGCTGCGCCGCCAGACGCTCGGCAATTTTCAGGCGATCGACGCTGTGCACCCAGGAAAAATGGGCGGCGATCGCGCGCGTTTTGTTGGTTTGCAATGGCCCGATAAAATGCCAGACGATCGGCAGATCGACTAACTCGGGCATTTTTCGCTCGGCTTCCTGCCAATAGCTTTCGCCGATATCGATGACACCGGCCTCCACCGCAGCGCGAATCGCGGCGACGGATTGCGTTTTACTGACCGCCAGCAACGTCAGCGCCGTTTCCGCGCGGCCATTTTTTATGCAGGCTTTACGGATGCGTTGCCGGACCTTTGCTATATTGTCTGCTATGTCGGATGGCATGAGATTCCAAATCGATCGGCGCGCGATTGCTCTCGCTGTATTTCGCGCGGCATAAGCTGTCTGTGACGATCATCGCATTTGCCCGTTCCATAACATCGCGACTTCGGTGCAGCGGCTATTATAACCAGGCCGCCGCCGTGGGTTCGCGAGGTTCTCAAAGGAAGTCGCATGGATATTACCGAATTACTCGCCTTCAGCGCCAAGCAAGGCGCTTCCGATCTGCACTTATCCGCCGGCCTGCCGCCGATGATTCGCGTCGATGGCGATGTGCGCCGCATCAACCTGCCGCCGATGGATCATAAACAGGTGCACGGGCTGATTTATGAAATCATGAACGATAAGCAACGCAAGGACTACGAGGAGTTTCTCGAGACCGACTTTTCGTTCGAAGTGCCCGGCGTGGCTCGCTTCCGGGTCAATGCCTTCAATCAGAATCGCGGCGCTGGCGCGGTGTTTCGGACCATTCCGTCGAAGGTGCTGAGCATGGAAGATCTCGGCATGGGCCAAGTGTTTCGCGATATCTGTCATAACCCGCGCGGTCTGGTACTGGTCACCGGGCCGACCGGCTCGGGTAAATCGACCACGCTGGCGGCGATGATGGATTATGTCAACGACACCCGTTACGAGCATATTCTCACCATCGAAGACCCCATAGAATTCGTCCACGAATCGAAAAAATGTTTGATCAACCAGCGCGAAGTGCATCGCGATACGCACGGTTTCAACGAAGCGCTGCGCTCGGCATTGCGGGAGGACCCGGACATTATTCTGGTCGGCGAATTGCGCGATCTCGAAACCATTCGACTGGCGTTGACCGCGGCGGAGACTGGCCACTTGGTGTTCGGTACCTTGCACACCACCTCGGCGGCAAAAACCATGGACCGGATCATCGACGTATTTCCGGCCGCGGAAAAAGATATGGTGCGCTCGATGTTGTCCGAATCGCTGCAGGCGGTGGTATCGCAAACCCTGATGAAAAAAGTCGGCGGTGGGCGCATCGCGGCGCACGAAATCATGATCGGCACTGCGGCGATTCGTAATCTGATTCGCGAGGATAAAGTGGCGCAGATGTATTCCGCGATTCAAACCGGCGGCAGTCTCGGCATGCAGACCATGGATCAGTGTTTGGCCGATATGATTCAGAAACGCTTGATCACCCGCGAGCAAGCGCGCACTAAAGCGCGCTTCCCGGACAAATTATAAGCGTCATCAATTAGCAGGAGCGCAGCGGTGGATATAGAGAAGTTACTGAGCCTGATGGTGGAAAAAGGTGCTTCCGATCTATTTATCACCGCGGGGGTGCCGCCGTCGGTAAAAATCAACGGCAAGGTCGTACCGGTCACCACCACGCCGCTGAGCCCGGAAAAAACCCGCGAAACGGTATTGGGCGTGATGAATGAAACCCAGCGCCGCGAATTCGTGCAGAGCAAGGAATTGAATTTCGCGATCAGCGCGCGCGGTATCGGCCGCTTTCGGGTCAGCGCCTTTTATCAGCGCAACCTGGCCGGCATGGTGCTGCGGCGTATCGAAACGCGCATTCCGCAGATCGAAGAATTGGGCCTGCCGGATATCATCAAGGACTTGTCGATGACCAAGCGCGGGCTGGTGGTATTTGTCGGCGCCACCGGCGCCGGTAAATCCACTTCGCTGGCGGCGATGATCGGTCACCGCAATCGCAACTCGAAGGGCCATATTATTTCGGTCGAAGATCCGATCGAATATATTCATCAACACGAAGGTTGTATCGTCACGCAGCGCGAGGTCGGTATCGATACCGAGTCGTTTGAAGTGGCGTTGAAAAACATGCTGCGGCAGGCACCCGATGTGATCATGATCGGCGAGGTGCGCACGCGCCAGACCATGGAGAATGCAATTACCTTCGCCGAGACCGGCCACCTGTGTTTGTGTACGTTGCACGCGAACAATGCCAACCAGGCGCTCGATCGGATCATGCACTTCTTCCCGTCGGAGCGGCATCCGCAACTGTGGATGGACTTGTCGCTGAACTTGAAAGCGATGGTCGCGCAACAATTGATTCCGACGCCGGACGGCAAGGGCCGGCGCGCCTGTGTGGAGGTGTTGATCAATACGCCGTTGGCGGCGGATATGATTCGCAAGGGCGACGTGCATACCTTGAAAGAATTGATGACGCGCTCTACCGAGCAGGGCATGCAAACTTTCGATCAGCATTTGTACGAAATGTATGCCGAGGGCCAAATCACTTACGAGGATGCAATCGCGCACGCCGATTCCGCGAACGATCTGCGCCTGATGATCAAGCTCGGTGCGGACTCCGATCCGAATGCGTTGGCGAACGGTTCCGCCGGTTTGACTATTCAGGATGAAAAAGAACAGGATCGCGGCCGCAGTATGGGGCGGTAGCGTGTGGCGCGAAAATAATAGCGCGCTGTTTATTTGTGTTTAGTTGAATTCCCTCTGCCCGCGGACTCAAAGGTCTAAAAAGAAGAGGGCTAGGGAGAGCGGAGTAACCAAGATCGATAAATTATTCTGCCTGCGCGGCAAACCAGCTTTCTAAAATCAAACGCGCGCTTAAACTATCGACGCCGCTCGCGCGGAAGTTTTGTTTGCCGCGAATTTCTTTGCTGTGAGCCAGCATTTCGCCGCGCGCCTCGTAACTGCTTAAACGCTCATCCCAGGTTAATACCGGCAGACCGAAACGTCCGTGTAGCCGGCGCGCAAATTTCTCGGCGCGCTGCGACATCTCCGATGGCGTGCCATCCATGTTCAGCGGCAGACCGACGACCAGGCGTTGCGGTTGCCACTCTTTGAGCAGCGCTGCGATCTGATCCCAGTTGGGAATCCCATCTTTAGCGGCTAAGGCCGGCAACGGCGAGGCGGTGCCGGTGATGCTTTGGCCGGCTGCCACGCCGATAAAGCGCGTACCGTGATCGAAGGCGATGATGTACTCGGCCATAAACTTCACTTCGCGAAAATCAGGCGTGGCCGGCGCCGGGCGCCATCAGTACGAGGTCGATGCCGAGTTGCGCGGCGGCGGCGCGCAGGCGATCGTCGATCGGTGTGTTGAAGATGATGCTGCTGTCGGCGGGCGAGGTGAGCCAAGCATTGGCGGCCAGCTCATCCTCCAGTTGGCCGGCGCCCCAACCGGCATAGCCGAGCGCCACCAGCGTGTCGCGCGGACCTTCGCTATGCGCCAGCGCCGCGAGAATATCGCAGGAGGTGGTCAGGCAAATGTCGGCGCTGATCGGCATAGTCGACTCCCACTGTCGCTCGCTGCTGCGATGCAAAACGAAACCGCGCTCGATTTCGACCGGGCCGCCGGCCATCACCGGGTCCTCGAGATGCGCGTGCTGGCCCTCGATATCGAGATGATCGAGAATTTCCCGCAGCGCCAGGCCCATCGGGCGATTGATCACAATGCCCATCGCACCTTCCTCGTTATGCTCGCAGAGGTAGGTCAGGCTGTGCGCGAACATGCCTTCGTTCAACGAGGGCATGGCGATCAGGAAGTGATCCTTTAGGCTGTTAAAGGCTGTTTTCATATGAGCTCGATGCTCTTTGGGCAGAGTCCCCTCATTGAGAACTCTTCTTTTCGGTGAAGACACTTCGTCTCGTTGAAGACTCTTCTTCTCGGTGAGGGCTCGCTGGCTACACAGTTGATGATTCGCTCGACGCGGTCGGATAAGCAGTCTGTTCAGTTTAGTTGGTCGAGGTCAATCGGTCTTTATGAAAACGCCAAGTGCGGATAATTTCCAATACATCGACGTGCTGGCGAATCTCGGGCGGAAAGGCATCGTACGGCGCAGCTAAGTGCACGATGCGGATCGCCGCTTCGTCGAGCATCTTTTGGCCGGACGATTTTAGCACTTTGACCTCGTGTACCTCACCGTTCGGCAGCAACGCCACCATCAGCCGCAGATCGCCGTAGATTTGTTGTTCGCGCGCGCGTTCCGGGTAATTGCGGTTGCCGACATTTTCGATGCGCTCGCGCCATTGATTTAAATATTCCGCATCCTCCGAACGCTTCGCGGCCACCGAAGTGAGGCGACGAATACGCGGGCGGGCGGCGTACGCCTGGCGCTGGATGTCCAGCTTCGCTTCGAGGCTGGCTATTTCAAGGCTGCGTTGTTGGATGGTGAGATCGCTCTCCGCCTGTTGCTGCGGCGTTGCGCGATCGTTTTTCGAGGCGGTTTTTTGCTCGGAATGCGCGAGCGTAGCGATCAGCGCCTGCTGAGCGCTGGTTTGCCGCTGCGCGGCGATCTGCTGGACCGGGCTGATATCGCGGATCACATTGTCCTGAAAGTCCGCCGTCTTGCGCGTTGTCAGCAAGGCTTTTTCGGCCAGCGTGCCGCTGCCCTCCTGATTGTGCTGAGCGAGATAGTCGGCGCGCTGCGGCGCTTGCGCGCTTTTGTACTGCGCCAGCGTGATTTCCAGCTTGGAGGCGGCCTTCTCGCGCTGCTCGCGGCTAAACGTCACCCCCAAAATAACTGCCGCGTGCAACGCCGCAGCCAGCAGCAGCGTAAAGCCGAGTAGATCGTTGCGCGGCTGGAAGGTATTGTCGCCGGCGTAGGGCATGGCAGTTAGGTCGGGCATTTAGGCTTTGGATTTGCCGGTGCGCAATTTATGGTCGATACAATCCAGCAGTTGGCCCGCGATGTCGGTATCGTAAGCGGCATCGATTTCGCGCACGCAGGTCGGGCTGGTGACATTGATTTCGGTCAGGAAATCGCCGATCACATCGAGGCCGACGAACAGCAGGCCGCGCTCGCGTACCGCGGGGCCGACCTGAGCGGCGATCCAGCGATCGCGCTCGGTCAAAGGCTGCGGCCGGCCGGTGCCGCCCGCCGCCAGATTGCCGCGGCTTTCGCCGGCCATTGGTACGCGCGCCAAACAGTAGGGCACAGGCTCGCCGTCGATTAGCAGAATGCGTTTGTCGCCGTCTTTGATCGCCGGCAGATAGCGTTGCGCCATAATAGTGTTGCGGCCCTGCCCGGTCAGCATTTCAAGAATTACGTTCACATTGGGGTCGTCGCTGCGCACGCGAAAGATCGCGCTGCCGCCCATGCCGTCGAGCGGTTTGAAGACGACGTCCTTATGCAGGCGATGAAATTCTTTCAGCATTTGCATATCGCGGCTCACCAGCAGCGGCGGACAGCATTGCGGAAATTGTGTGGCAAACATTTTTTCGTTGCAGTCGCGCAAGCTCTGCGGTTTATTGACCACCAATACATCGAGGTTTTCGGCGGCCTCCAGAATATAAGTGCTGTAAATGTACTCATTGTCGAATGGAGGGTCCTTACGCATCAGGATGACGTCCAGATCCGCCAATAATTGCTGCTGCGGCTCATCCAGATCGAACCAGTGATCCGGATCGCGATGCACGCGCAGTGCGCGCATCGATGCTTTCGGTTCGCCGCAGTCCAAAAATAGATCGCTTTGTTCCATATAGAATAACTGCCAACCGCGATCTTGCGCGGCCCACAACATGGCCAGCGTGGTGTCCTTCTTATACTGGATCGCCGCGATCGGATCCATAACTACGCCTAGACGAATACTCATTTTTGCTACCTATGTCAGAAATAAGACGAAACGTGCTTTATTTCAATCGGCTTCTATACTAAATAACGTTTGCGATGCGATATCGCCAAGCGCGCATGCGTCTAATCGGATCGACCGTATTAGACTATAGTTGTCGTGTTCCGCTGAAGTGTCGTGTTCACCGCTGGGTGCTTAGGCTCAGCGCGAAGTGGCCATATTCGAAGGCTTTACGAATAGAGCCGCGCGCCATATGCAGCACTGTATCAAAAACGGAGGCCCTAGTCCTGGCGCTGCTCCGCACATGTCCGCCGTTGGACGGGGCACAGAGGTTAAATCTGCATGGAACCGAATTTTCAAGATCTGAAAGTGATGGTGATCGACGATAGTAAAACTATTCGCCGTACCGCCGAAACATTATTAAAGAAAGTAGGTTGCGATGTGATTACGGCAACCGACGGCTTCGATGCACTGGCTAAGATCGCCGATACCAAGCCCGATATTATTTTTGTCGATATCATGATGCCGCGCCTGGATGGGTATCAGACCTGTGCATTAATAAAGAACAACAGCGAATTCAAATCGACGCCGGTAATCATGTTGTCCAGTAAGGACGGGCTGTTCGATAAGGCGAAGGGCCGTATCGTCGGCTCCGATCAATATTTGACGAAACCGTTTAGTAAGAATGAATTATTGGGTGCGATACAGGCACACGTGCCTCAGGCGCATTGATTTGCGCCTCTTGCCGAGGGATCGCCAGCGATCGAGAAAATAACGGTCGATCGCGGAAATAACAGTTGGTCACGGAAATAGCTGGTGATCAAGGAAATAACAAAGAGCGCCGAATTGGAAAAGTACAGTTTCTGGAAAAGAACCGGCTCTGGAAAAGTACAATTGCAAGGTGCAAAAGAGGAATGAATAAATGGCCCGGGTATTGATAGTCGATGACTCGCCGACGGAAACCTATAAGATAAGCTCGATTCTGAGTAAGCACGGCTACGAAATTTTAACTGCGGAAAATGGCGAAGATGGCGTGGCGACGGCGAAAAAAGAGCTTCCCGATGTCGTATTGATGGATGTGGTCATGCCCGGCTTGAACGGTTTTCAGGCGACGCGCCAGTTGAGTAAAGACGCCAGTACCAGCCATATTCCGGTCATTATCGTCACCACCAAGGATCAGGAGACCGATCGCGTTTGGGGACAGCGCCAAGGCGCCAAGGGTTATCTCACCAAGCCGGTCGACGACAAGGTATTGGTACAAACGATTAAAGATGTACTGAAGGTTTAGCGCCGTGTCGATAAGGAGCTGGTAAGTGTCCATGGCTGAATCATTCGAGCCATTTGCCGCGCTGGTCGCGCTCGCACAGAGCAGCGTTAAGCATGCGCATGGGCTGCCGGCGCAGATCGATATCAAACCGCATTGGACCGGCGTTGGTTTCACTTTGGCCGGACAGCGCCTGGTGGCGCCGATGGCGGAAGTCGCGGAAATTCTGTCGGTGCCGATCAGCACGCGATTACCCGGCGTTAAAAGTTGGGTGCGCGGCGTCGCCAATGTGCGTGGGCGCCTGTTGCCACTGCTCGATCTCGAGGCGTTTTTCGGCGGCGCGCTGCACGGTAATCGCAAGCAGCATCGCGTGCTGGCGCTCGAATACGGCGACCTGTTCAGCGGTCTGATCGTCAGCGAAGTGCATGGCATGCAACATTTCCCCGTCGATAGTTTTCACACTGAAATCAGCCCCGAGCTGGCGCCGATGCGCCAGTTTCTGGCCGGTGCCTATCGGCATAACGCGCAGGACTGGACTGTGTTCAGCCCCTTTCGTCTGGCGCGCGACGAGCGCTTTTTTAACGCCGCTGCCTAACCCCGCGCGCCTTTGGCGCGAAGCCGCGGGCGCGGGGTGGTGGTGGAAATTGTTTTCATAAATGATTTTTTTGTATGAATGCTTCGGGTGGGAGTCCGAACTATGGCCAATAGATTAAGTCCTGCAAGTAGTTTACCTAGCAACCCCATCATTACCGGGCTTCTGCTGTTGATGTTGATCGGCTTTCTCGGCGCGGCTTACAACGCGTATTACGTGTTGCGCCATGCGAGCTTCGATCAACGCTACCTGGAGTTGACCGGCGAGTTGCGCGTATTGTCGCAACAGTTGGCGACCGCATCGCGGGAAGCTACCGCCGGTAATGCCGCTGCGTTCGACAGTTTGAAAAAAACGCGCGGCGAATTTAATAACGTGCTGCAGACCTTGATCAAGGGCGACGCCAAAGCGCCGTCGCCACAGGATTTGCTGGGCACCGAGCTAAATGAATTGAATGGCTTGTGGAGCAAGGTCGACGGCGCCGCCGGCACCATCGTCACCAACCGCGAGCGCGTATTGTTTTTGCACGATGTGGCGAAAACATTGAACGACTCGATTCCCGAATTGCAGCAGGAGTACAACAACGTCGTGGAAATTCTGGCGCAGAATAACGCGCCGGCCGATCAGGTTATGATCGCGCAGCGGCAATCGTGGTTGGCCGAGCGGATCGCGCGCAACGTCGATAAGATGCTGGAAGGCCAAGCCGATGCATTGCAGGCGGCCGACCAGTTCAACCTCGACGCCAGTACCTTCGGTACCGTATTGCAGGGCATGTTGAACGGCAATCCGGCGATGCGCGTAACGCGCGTCAACGATAAAGGCGCGCGCACCAGTCTCGAGGAAATCAGCAAACTGTTCCGCTTCGTCAGCGGCTCGGTCGACGAGATTTTCCAGGCGTCGCCGGAATTGTTGAAAACCAATCAGGCGGCCGCCGCGATCACGGTCGATTCGCCGAAGATTATGGAGTCCACCACCAAGCTGGCAGAGCGTATCAACCATTTGGAGTCGGAGCGCTTCTTAACGACGCGCACCGCGCTCATCTTTATTGGTTTGGCGCTGTTGTCGATCGCCTTGATCGGCGTGCAATTGTTCACTAACACGCGTAGCCGCTTGCGCGAAACCGCCGAGCAAAACGAGCGCAATCAAAACGCGATTCTGCGTCTGCTCGACGAATTGACCTACCTCGCGGACGGCGACCTAACCACGTCGGCGACGGTAACCGAGGATTTCACCGGTGCGATTGCCGACTCGATCAACTTCACGATCGACCAGTTGCGGATTCTGGTATCGAAAATCAACGATACGGCAGTGAAGGTTTCGCAGGCGGCGCAGGAGAGCCAGGCGACCGCGCTGCATCTCGCCGATGCCTCCGAGCATCAGGCGCAGGAAATTGCCGGCGCCTCGGCGGCGGTTAACGAAATGGCTGTGACCATCGACCAGGTATCGTCGAACGCGGGCGAATCCGCCGCGGTGGCGGAGCGCTCGGTGGCGATCGCCAATACCGGCGCGGAAGTGGTACAGAACACCATTCACGGCATGGATAACATCCGCGAACAGATTCAGGAAACCTCGAAGCGGATCAAGCGCCTCGGCGAATCGTCGCAGGAGATCGGCGACATCGTAAGTTTGATTAACGACATCGCCGACCAGACCAACATCCTCGCACTCAACGCCGCTATTCAGGCGTCGATGGCCGGCGATGCGGGCCGCGGCTTCGCGGTGGTAGCGGACGAAGTGCAACGGCTCGCGGAGCGTTCATCGGCGGCGACCAAGCAGATCGAGGCGCTGGTAAAAACGATTCAATCCGACACCAACGAAGCGGTTATCTCGATGGAACAGACCACCGCCGAGGTGGTGCGCGGTGCACGTTTAGCGCAGGACGCGGGCGAAGCGCTCGAACAAATCGAGCGCGTATCGCAGGAACTCGCGGAGTTGATTCAGAACATTTCGAACGCCGCGCGGCAGCAGGCATCGTCGGCTGGCCACATCTCCAACACCATGAACGTCATCCAAGAGATCACCACGCAAACATCGTCCGGCACCACCACCACGGCTCGGTCGATCGGCAATTTGGCGCAGATGGCGCAGGAGCTGAAGAGCTCCGTAGCCGGCTTCAAGTTGCCCGACGAGGGCGCGCGCGCAGTCGGTTAATCGCTGACTGTTGCGTCAGTTCGACCTTATGATGACGCAGTCTTACGCACCGCTGCCGGCGCTTAGCGACCGGCAGTTCGTCGAATGGCAGCAACTGATCGAGACGCATACCGGTATCGACTTTTCGCTGCACCGATCTATTTTGCAAAGCGGCCTGACGCGCCGCCTGCATCATTTGGATGGTATCGAATACGACGCTTATTTTGAACTGGTGCAACGCCTGCCCGAGGGCCGGGCGGAGTGGCAGTCTTTAGTCGCCTGTATCGCAGTTAAAGAAACCAGCTTTTTTCGCCAGCTCGCAGCCTTTGAACTGGTGCAAAACTATCTACGCAAGCGCGTGCTGAAAGCGGACAGTGTCGACTTATGGAGCGTCGGCTGCGCCACCGGTGAGGAAGCTTTCGGTTTGGCGATGGCCGCTAACAATGCCATCGAAGGGCAGCGCGCGAGCTGCCGTTACGGCGTGCTGGGCAGCGATTTATGCGCCGAAGCATTGCAACAGGCGCGCACCGGGCGCTTTGCGGCGAAGCGTCTCGAGCGCATTCCCGCGGCGCTGGGCAAGCGCTATTTCGTCGCGGACGGGGAGAGCTTTGTCCAAGCGGTGAGCAGTCTACGCGAACGTATTTGTTTTCTGCAGGCGAATTTATTAGAGATCGACAATCTGCCGGTGCTGCCGATGGATGTCATCTTTTGTCAAAACGTTTTGGTTTATTTTCGACGTTGGCGCACTAAGCGGGTGCTGGATGCGCTGGTCGAGCGCCTCAAGCCCGGCGGTCTATTGGTATTGGGTCCGGGCGAAGCGGCACAGTGGCAACATTCAGCCCTGACGCGCGTGACCTATGCCGGCGTAAGCGCTTGGCTGCGCCGCACCGAAAGTGTGGCTGTGCCGCATTGAACCGAGATTAGATGGAGGCCTATGGCTGTAGAACGTAGAGATTATGTCGCTCTGGAATGGGTGGCGGGCGAGATTGCGGAGACCTTGAGGCAATCGGTCGCCGAGCTGAGTGCCTATCTCGAAAATCGGGCGGATACCACGCGCCTGCGATTTTGTCTGACTTATATTCATCAGGTGTACGGCACGCTAAAAATGGTGGAGTTTGCCGGCGCGGCCTTGTTGACCGAGGAGATGGAGGCGGTTGCGCAAGCGCTGGTTGGCGGCTCGGTGCCGGAGGCACAGCGCGAAGATGCATTGCTGGCGTTGAAGACCGCGCTCGACAGCTTACCCGGATATCTGCAGCGGCTGCTCGTGCAGCGGCGCGATGCGCCGGCGCTGCTGCTGCCGTTGATCAACGATTTGCGCGCGGTGCGCGGCGAGGTATTGATCACTGAGTCGGCGATCTTCAGTCCGGACCTGACCACCAGGATCGACAGCAGCGCGCAACCGTTGAATATCTCCGCCAGCGAACTGGGAGAGATCGCCAAGAAGCTGCGCCAAATGTATCAAATGGCGCTGCTGAATTATTTGCGCAACAACGATCCGCGCCAGAACCTGAACTACCTCGCTAAAGTCTGTGCCAGGCTCAGCAAGTTGGCGAGCGCTCGCCCCGCCGAAGCGCTATGGAAAATTTGCATCGCTTTATGTGAAGGCTTATTAAATCGTTCGATCCAACCTGCAGCGGCGGTGAAATTGTTGCTGCGCCAGGTCGATAGCCAACTGAAAGCATTGGTCGAGCAGGGCGAAGCAGCTCTGCAAGCAGCGCCGCCGACCGGTTTGATCAAGAATCTGTTGTATTACATCGCCGCCAGCGGCGCCAATTCGCGCTACATCGCCGAAATCAAGCAAGCTTACAACCTGCCCAATGCACTGCCGCCGGAAACCGAGGTGGTACCGAGCGCTAGCGACGACGAAGCGACGCTCGCTGTCAAAGCGGCCCTGGCGCAGCAATTGGCGAATCTGGCGCACGATATTCCCCGTCTAGCCATTGAAAAAGGCCCGCTCGGCAAGGGTTTGGTGGCCGCTATCAAGCGCGTGCAGGATACCGCTGCGCTACTGGGGCTGACGCGCGCGCAGGCGACGCTGCAAGAATTAGCGCAGCGTGTTCACGGCGGCAAGTTGGATATCGAAACGGCTGTGCGCAATCTGCGACAGTTGGCTGAGAGTCTGGAGCTGGAGCAGCTCCCGGTGGGGCCGCGACCGCTGTTCAACGATAGCGAAGAAGCGCAGGATCAGCTCGACAAGGCCTTCGATGCGGTGATGCGCGAATCGCGCAACAGTCTCGAACAAGCGAAGGAAGCGATCATCGAATTCGTCGCCACCCAGTGGCGTCATCAATGTTTGGAGGAGGTCCCGGAGCTGATCGCCGGAGTACGCGGTAGTTTCGCTGTCGCGGGCTTACATCGCGCCGCGGCGGTGCTGGCGGCCTGCGAAAACTACGTGCGCAAGGATTTGCTCGAACAACGCAAAATTCCCGCCTGGCAATTGCTCGACACGCTGGCCGATGCCATCGCTTCGGTCGATTACTATGTCGAGCGCCTGAGCGAGGATGCGGCCGCCGAGTGCGAAAGCATTCTCGATATTGCCGAGGAAAGCGTTGCTGCACTGGCGCAGGAGCCGCCGTCCGAGATTGCCGCACCACCGGTGCAGATCACCGCCCAAGTTATTCCATTCCAGCGGCCGGTTGCCGCCGAAGAGCCATTCGATGACTTTGAGCCCGACATAGAGCGCGCCATCGAGGCTGAAGAAACGGTCGAGCAGCAGGCCATTGCCCCGGACATTGCCGAGATCGACGTCGCTCCGACGGCCGCCGCCGATGATGAAGACGAGGATGCGCCCGATCAGGAAATTATCGATATTTTCATAGAGGAAGCGGGCGAGGTGCTCGATACCATCTATGAACATTTCCCGCAGTGGCGCGATCGGCCGGCCGACAACGAATTGCTCGGCACAATGCGCCGCGCCTTTCACACTCTCAAGGGCAGTGGCCGCATGGTCGGCGCGCTCGAAATCGGCGAGCTGGCATGGTCGGTTGAAAATATGCTCAACCGCGTCGTGGACGGCACGCTCGTCATCGATGCGGCCCGCGTGGCGGTCATCGCGGACGCGGCAGCGTTATTGCCCGCCATGGTCGATGCTTTTCAACACCGCCAAGCTAATAACCTGCCGCCGATAGACAGATTGATGGCACGCGCTGCCGCGCTGGCCAAGGAGCAAGTACCTGCCAGCGCGCAAACCATCGCTGAGTTGCGCGCCGATGAAATTGCGAAGGGCGATAGCGCGGTCGAAGAGTTGGGCGCTAGTGAGCTGGTGAATTCTGAGTTTGCGGCCGGCGAATTTGCGACCCCAGAGTTTAAGTCCGCGGAATCTGAAGACGGCGCTGCGAAAGAGCTAAGCGCTCACATACCGATACTTGACCAGCCCTGGCAGGCGGTCGAATCGGAGCACGATGCCCTCCCGGCGATTGAGCACGTCGATAATGACGACGACGACAACAATGTGCTGCTCGATATTTTCAGTAACGAGGCGGCTTCGCATCTGCAGGCGGTCGAGGATTTTATCGAGGATGCCGCGCAGTTAGCCGGCCCGGCCGAGTTATCGGACAATTTGCAGCGCGCGCTGCACACTTTAAAAGGCAGCGCGCATATGGCCGAAGTCGACGGTATTGCGCAGGTGGTGACGCCGGTCGAGCGACTCGTTAAAGAGCTGCGCGCGGCTCAGCTCAAAGCCGATCCGGATGTGATGGCGGTGCTCGGGCAAAGCGTGCAAATGATTCGCGCCGGTTTAGCCGATTTGGCGACCGCGCAACGGGCCTTGCCGGGCGCCGATGATTTTGTGCTGGAGGTCGAAGCGTTATGCCAGAGCCGTCTAGCGCTGATCGATATGGAGTCCGAGCAGCCGGGCGAAGGAGTGTCCCCGGCTGCGGTCAATCAATTCCTCAGCGATGCGATCGAACTGATCTCGGCGGTCAGCGACGATATCCGGAGCTGGCGCGACCAACGTTTGGATGATCAGCGGCAGCACACGCTGGCCGCTACTATCAGCCAGGTGGCCGATAGCGCCGAAGCGCTCAATCTGGCGCCGGTGGTCGATTTGGCACAGGCGCTGCAAACTCTATTGCGTATCGGTGCCGATACGCCGCAGCCGGCCGACAGTTTTTACGAGTTGGCCGGTCTGGCCGCCGATCGCTTGGTCGACATGCTGGATCGTCTGGCTGCCAATCAGCGTCCCGACGTGGATGCCGAACTGCTGAGTGCGCTGCAAGAATACGAGTTCAATATGTCGCCTGAGCCAGGCGCGTTTATCGATATCCCGATCCTTGAGGATGTGGTCGATCGCCCCGCCGAATTCTCGCCGACGGACCAGCCATCCGAAGATGAGGCAAACGCAGAATTAACCGGGGTCGAGGCCAGCGCCAGCTCGCCACCAGAGACGCCGATCGCTGCGCTATTCGATGAGTATTTTGGTGAGCCCATTGCACCGGCTGGCGATCGCGAGGAGCGAGTACATACTAGCGAGTATTCGTTGATCGATGAGCATCTCGATGAGTTGTTGCCGACGCTGACCAATGAAGTCCCCATATTGCATCCGGAAAGTGTGCAGTCGGAAAGTATGTTGTCCGAGTTCTCTGCTGAAGTGGTGCCGGGGCCGCAGCCGGCGGAATCGTCGCCTGGCGAAGCTGAGGAGTTTTCTGCAGAAGAAATCGAGGCGGCCGATGCCGGTGTTGCATCGGACGATTTCGACGATGAGTTGCTCGCGATCGTCGCCAGCGAGTCGGGATCAGCCGGTAGCGATCCAGACATCAGCGTTGAATACACCGTCGCTGCGATCGAGCCGGTAGACGACCTGTCGCCGTCGGAGCATTTGGCGCCGACGCTCGACGCCGAGCCGCTGACCGGTTTCGATGCCGAAGCCGCCGCAATCGAGAACGCCGCCGGGCCGGCGCAAGATGAGCCGGTACAAGATGAGTCAGGACAAAATGAGCTGGTACAAAACGAATTAGTACCAGACGAGCCGGTACTAAACGAACTAGTGCAAGAGCCGCATAGCGCTGCCGACGAAAACGATGACCGCTGGAAGGCCGCGGCGGCATCGTTACAGACCGTCGATATCGTCGCCGAGCCAGAGCACATTACCGATGCCGCCGCCGATTTCTCGACCGATGAAGACGATGAAATCGACGCCGAGATTCTCGAAATTTTTATCGAGGAGGCCGGCGATTTACTCGAAGCCATCGACGAGACGCTGCACCACTGGGGCTCCGATCGCAACAATGCGATTTATCTGGATGACTTGCAGCGGTTACTGCACACGTTAAAAGGCGGCGCGCGCCTGGCCGGCTTAAAAAATCTCGGCAACCTCAGCCACAACTTCGAAACCTTGCTGATCAACTCGCAGCAGCAGGCCCGTGTTGTCGACGACGAGTTACTGGGCGAGGTGCAGGCCTATCAGGATCAGTTGATTCGCCTGGTCGATGCAGTCAAACAGCACGGGCATAGTGGCGATGACCTAGGGGCGCAAATCGCGGCGACCGATTTTACCCAGGTCGCAGATTTGACACCGATCGATACATCATCGCTCGATGCGCTTTCCCTTGATGTCCACTTACCGGCGATCGACGCTGCCGAGCTCGATACCGCTGGCGGCGAAGCACTACAGTCGTACAGCGAAATATTATCCAGCCAGACATCGCCCAATGAGGCATCGCCCAGCGAAACACGGTCCGAGGATGCCGACGATACCTATGCGCCGGCGGAGACCGAATTTTTGCCGGCCGGGCGCAACTCCGAGGATGAGGCGGCGGCCAAGATACTGACGTTCTCGCGGCCGAAAGTGGCGGCCGAACCGTTTACCGCGCCTAGCTTGCGCCAAGCCGAAAGCCTGCGCGAGACCGAAAGCCTGCCCGAACTCAGCGGAGTGTCGCAGCAGCTGCGGCGCGGCCCGCAGGAAGTGGTGAAAATCTCCGCGCAATTGCTTGAGCAATTGGTCAACCTGGCCGGCGAGACCAGTATCGCGCGCGGCCGCGCCGAGGAGCAGGTCAACGAGTTTGTGTTCTCGCTCGACGAAATGCAGATCACCGTCGACCGTCTGCAGGAGCAGGTGCGGCGGCTCGATCTCGAAACCGAGGCGCAGATGTTGTTCCGTCAGGAGCAGGTCGAAAGCGAGGGGCTGGAAGGTTTCGATCCGCTCGAATTCGATCGTTATTCGCTGCTGCAGCAATTGTCGCGCTCGCTGTTGGAGTCCGCCTCCGACTTAATCGATATCAAAAATACCCTGGCCGAAAAATCGCGCGACATGGAAACGCTGCTGACGCAGCAATCGCGCATCAATACCGAATTGCAGGAAGGCCTGATGCGTTCGCGCATGGTGCCGTTCGCGCGGATGGTGCCACGCTTGCGCCGCATCGTTCGACAGGTGGCCGGCGAGCTCGATAAGCAGGTCGAATTCTATGTCGACAACGCCGAGGGCGAACTCGATCGCACGGTGTTGGAGCGCATCGTCGCGCCGCTCGAGCATATGCTGCGCAATGCGCTGGATCACGGTCTCGAACCGGTCGCCGAGCGTATCGCCGCCGACAAACCCGCGCAGGGCACTATCGTGCTGAGCGTGACGCGCGAGGGTGGCGATGTCGTCCTGACACTGACCGACGACGGCCGCGGTATCGATCTTACGGCGGTGCGTGCGAAAGCAATTGCGCGCGGCTTGATGGATGCAAGCGCTAACTTATCCGATCATGAGGTGATGCAGTTCATTTTGCAGTCGGGCTTCAGCACCGCCAAACAAATTACCCAAATCTCTGGCCGCGGTGTCGGCATGGATGTGGTGTACAGCGAGATCAAACAGCTGGGCGGCAATCTGGAAATCGATTCCGCGTGGGGCAAGGGCTCGCGTTTTACG
>Ga0265327_10000599_pt1 | contig 59784 bp, 50 predicted proteins | sample 41621metaG_FD_202089 | JGI IMG/M metagenome (GOLD analysis project Ga0265327, IMG submission 202089) | Rhizosphere microbial communities from Carex aquatilis grown in University of Washington, Seatle, WA, United States - 4-16-21 metaG | ecosystem: Host-associated > Plants > Roots > Rhizosphere...
CGTCTCCGTTGACGTCGCCGGTTTGCCAAATGCCACAACTCAACAAGCACTTGTCTCCGGCGTCTGTATAGCCAACAGGCTTATAGTTGCCATCCCCGTTCGACAGCCATGTGATAGTCGTGCCGGGAATGCTGGTAATGTGAATAAGATCTGTCTTGCCGTCTCCGTTGACGTCGCCGGTTTGCCAAATGCCACAACTCAACAAGCACTTGTCTCCGGCGTCTGTATAGCCAACAGGCTTATAGTTGCCATCCCCGTTCGACAACCATGTGATAGTCGTGCCGGGAATGCTGGTAATGTGAATAAGATCTGTCTTGCCGTCTCCGTTGACGTCGCCGGTTTGCCAAATGCCACAATTTAGCAGGCATTTATCTCCCACATCGGTATAGGATGAAGATTTATAGCTACTTCCAGACGCTTGGTCAAAACTAAAGGTTAGTGCTGGCAAACATGTGTTTGCATCTGAGCATTCTAAAACTGAAATAACACGGCTTCTTTGAGAAATTTGGCTTAATTCATAGGCTAATCGGTAGTCCTTTATGATATTCTCAGAAATGTAAGTCTTTATGCTGGAAATACGCTTACTATTTTTTATTAGCGACCCCGACTCATATCCACTCTCAATATCTGAGCGAGTATCATAACTGAGTCTTACCGAAGCATAAGGCGCAACCCCAGCCGCCGCGTTGCCGGTGTAGTCTATCCGGTTGATATAAGCCTCGCCATTGGCGTTGTCCTCGGTGTAAGACGCGGCGATGTAATTGCCCTTGGTATCGCTGATTTTGTTGACATTCCACAGCCGCACCGTAGCCTTGCCCTGCGCTTCAATACGGGAATCGTCGGTGTTGCCGTATTCGATGATCTGGCCGGCTTTCGTCCAGGCTTTGAAACTGGCCGGGCCGACGCCTGCTTGCCCAAAGGACACGATGCGGGTGTAGCTTTCGGTTTCGGTGCGGTATTCGGCCCCGTCCGCGCCATAGGCGCCGCTGATGACGACCAGGCGTTGGCCGTCCAGGCAGTAGCGGTCGTTCATGTCGTAGTTGATGCCGCCTTTGAAGCCGTCTTGCGCGAGGGTCGCGGGGCAGCGGTAGATGGCGGTCAGGCCGCCTAGCGACCAGCCCATGCCTAGCGGGCCGTTGCCGCTTTGGCTGTTGTAGTTCAGCGATAAACTCGGGGCCATGCCCGCCGCCCCCGGCGGCACGGTGAGCGGGATGGTGTAGGTGGCCGCGCCGGTTTCGCTGACTTTGAAACTGCCGGGGGTCGCGCCGACTGCCGTGGCGGCTTGGGCTAGTTGCGGGGTGCTTAACAGGCAGAGGGTGATGAGTAGGAGCAGGCTTTGCAGTTGGAAGAGATAGCCCTCTCCCAACCCCGTCCCTAGTGGAGAGGGCTCTTCTCGTTCCCATGGCATCCGTGGGAATGCCGCCGTGGCGCGCCGCGCCACTGATCCGCAGCGCGGATCGGCTGGGTTCCCACGTCTGTCCTGAGCGGTGCCGAAGGACGGCGCGTGGGAACCAGAGAACTCGGGGGCGTCATCGAAAAGGCCGGGCTTGTGCATACATCACCTGTTGCAGCGGGTTGTTTTGAGGCTTGCCTGTCTTTGCCGATTGACGCAGGGGTCATGGGGGGGCAAAGCCAGGGCCGGACATTCAGGCTATTCGGGATAAAATCGGGCTCAAGGGCGGCTCGTAAAACTCCGCCCTTCGACAGGCTCAGGGCGAACGGTTCCAGGAAAATCCCGCCCTTCGACAGGGCTCTCCTGAGCGGTAGCCGAAGGGCTCAGGGCGAACGGTTCTAGGAAAGCCCGCCCTTGGTTGGATTGATCGCGGCCCATCACGGGCTTTTTGCAAGGTTAATAGGAGCAGACTACCGGCATCCCGTCAATGCCTGTAATGGCATTTTAGTAATATTCACCTTTTGGCTAGGGCGGTAGTGTGCGGTGAAGATCGAACCGCACCCTTCGCGTTCCTCGGTGCTTTGATTGATGCACTTCGTGCCTCAGCGCATCCTGTGCAGGTTGATCGTCGTTTCAAGTGCTGAGCTTGAGATCGGACAGCATTGCAATCCGGCCAAACCCCAAGGCTTTTTCGTAATACCGGCGGTCGGCGGTCACCAGCGTGGCGGCTGGGGTGTTGAGGGCCACGGCGTGGTATAGGGTGTCGAAAAGGTGGTGCCGGCAACGCATCGAGAGGTCGATGGCGGTTGCGTAAATCGCCGGCCCTTCGGCGATGCCGAACTCGATGTTCAATAAGTCGAGCAAGTCGTCTTGGGCCTCTTCCGGTTTTTCCCGGGCAAGCACCGCGCTTACTTCCGCAATAAAATGCGGTGGCTGGAGCAGATGAATGCGGCTTTCGTCCAGGGCGGTGAGAACGGCTAGTGCTTGGTCGCAATCGGATTCATTGTCCCGGGCTTGAAAAAACCATTTGAGCGCGACGCTGGCATCGACCACGAGAATCATGGGCGGCCTTGTTCGCGGGCGGCAGACAGCGCGTCGTCGGTGATGGCCGGCGCGTGCTTGCGCCGCTCGGCTATTCGGCCAATCGCTTCGTGGCTGCGTTGTTTGCGCGCCGCGCGCTCGATGGCTTCGAGCATCAGTTCCGCGATGATGGCGCTTTTGTTCTGGTTTGCGAAGGTGGTGTTGAAGGCTTCCTTGAGATCGTCAGGGACGCTGAAGTTGACTGTGGCCATGGCGTGTTCCTCGGTTGTTGAAAATTTCAACACAGTATCCGTTGCCGGATAGGCGAGATCAAGCCACGCTAAAATACTGTGGCAGGCAGCTGCGGAACAGGGGCCTTCTGAAATCGGCTCGGTCTGAAAACGTGCCCGCCGACGTCTCAAGTTAAGTTGGGCCGTTCGTGGTAAGCCCTTCGACAGGCTCAGGGCGAACGGAAAAATTCTTAACTTCAATGGCAGGGGGCGCGGGAGGCGTATAAATTGCTAGCCGCAAGCCTGGCCCGGCTATGCCGCCTGCTTGTAGCCTCACACAAAATGAGGTGTTTCAATCGTGTGACGCCCCCCGTCGTTGATCTTTGCCTAGGTGGTTGTTATGATTCGGGGCGTTTTTTAGGGGGTGCGGAGTGAGCCGAGCGGGCATGTTCCATGCGGTCAAACGGCTGCTCCAGCTTCAGATGCTGACGATCCTGCTGGCCTGTGCCTTGGCTTGGGCGCTGGGCGGGAAGGGCCAGGCGGTGTCGGCGCTGCTAGGCGGGCTGGTTGGCTTTTTGCCAAACGTCTTTTTCGCCGCGGTGTCCGGTCGCCGCGATCCGCGCAAGACGGCGGGCCAGGTGGTCAGGGCGCTCTATTTTGGCGAGACGATAAAATTATTTTTCACCGCCCTCCTGTTCGTCATCGTATTCCAACTGCCGGGCATTTTCCCTTTGCCTTTGTTCGCCGCGTTTTTGGCGGTGACGGCGGTGTTTTGGTTTGCACTTTTGTTGCATAGTTAATCTTAAGAATTTTTTTAGAGTGGGATGAAATGGCAAGCGAAGCACATGGTTCAGGCGGCGCAACCGGGTATATTGTCCACCACCTGACCTCTTTGAAGGTCGGCGAGGGGTTTTGGACGTTCAATCTGGACACGCTGTTTTTCTCGGGCGCGTTGGGCCTGTTGTTCATTTTGGTGTTTAAGAAAGTGGCCGAGTCAGCCACCAGCGGCGTGCCCGGCCCCTTGCAGAATTTCGTCGAGATGATCGTCGAGTTCGTGGACACCCAAGTCAAAGACAGCTTCCATGGCCGCAGCAAGCTGATCGCGCCGCTGGCGCTGACGATCTTCTGCTGGGTGTTTTTGATGAACACCATGGACTTGCTGCCGGTGGACTTGCTGCCGGCCATCGCCCAGTTGTTCGGCATCGAGTATTTGCGCGTGGTGCCCAGCACCGATTTGAACGGCACGTTCGCGATGTCGATCTCGGTGTTCTTCTTGATCATTTTCTACAACCTCAAGATCAAGGGCGTGTTCCATTTTGGCAAGGAGTTGTTGTTCCACCCCTTCGACCATTGGCTGCTGATCCCTTTCAATCTGCTGTTGAACGCGGTGGAATACCTCGCCAAGCCCGTCTCTCTGGGGCTGCGACTTTTCGGCAACATGTACGCGGGCGAGTTGATCTTCATTTTGATCGCCTTGCTGCCTTGGTGGGTGCAGCCCGCGCTGAGTTTCCCTTGGGCCGTGTTCCACATCCTCATCATCACCTTGCAAGCCTTCATCTTCATGGTGCTGACCGTCGTCTACCTGAGCCTGGCTCATGAAGGCGACCACTAGAATCCTTGGAATCTTTTTTTTACTCAACTTCAAATCTTTCGGAGGAAATAATGGAAATCGCAACCATACAAGGCATGACCGCTATCGCCGTCGGCATCATTCTGGGCCTGGGCGCCCTGGGCACCGCCATCGGCTTCGGCCTGTTGGGCGGCAAGTTCCTGGAAGGCGCGGCGCGCCAGCCGGAATTGGTTCCGATGTTGCAGGTCAAGATGTTCATCGTGGCGGGCTTGTTGGACGCGGTCACCATGATCGGCGTGGGTCTGGCGCTGTTCTTCACCTTCGCGAACCCGTTCCTGCCCAAGTAATGCCGGAACCGGACGCGAACCGTCCCTTCAGTCTAACGCTATGAGGAAAGCGCCGTGAGTATAACCGCCACTCTAATCGGGCAGATGATCACTTTCGGGCTTCTGGTGTGGTTCACCATGAAGTTCGTCTGGCCACCCTTGTTGCAGGCCCTGGAAGAGCGCAAGAAGAAAATCGCCGACGGCCTCGCGGCGGGCGAAAAAGGCAAGCAGGAGCTGGAGCACGCCGACAAGAAGGCCAAGGCTTCCTTGAAAGAGGCGAAAGACCAGGCCGCCGAAATCGTCAACTTGGCGCACAAGCGCGCCAACGACCTGGCCGATGAAACGAAGGTGAAGGCCAAGCAGGATGGCGAGCGCATCATCGAGCAGGCCAAGTCCGACGCCGAGCGGGAAATCCAAAAGGCCAAGGAGGAGTTGCGCCTGCAGGTCGCCGTCCTCGCCGTTTCCGCCGCCGAGCAGATTTTGCAAAGGGAAGTCGACCCGGCCAAGCACCAGGACATCATTAACAAGCTGGGCGATCAACTGGGTCAGGCGCAATGAGCGAGCTAGCGACATTGGCAAGGCCCTACGCGACGGCGGCCTACAAGCGGGCCAAGGAGACCGGCTCGACCGTGAAGTGGTCGGAGGCTCTGGCTTTTCTCGCGCAAGTGGCGCAAGACCCGCGCATCGTGCGGGCGTCGTCCAACCCCAACGCCGACAAGGCACGCTTCATCGCCGCGCTGCTGGATCTGTGCCAGGGCAAACTGGACGGCGAAGGGGAGAACTTTGTGCGCCTGCTGGTGGCGAACCGGCGCTTGGAGCTGGCGGCGCTCATCAGCGCGCAGTTCGATCAATTCCGCGCTGACGAAGAGGGCTATGTCGAGGTGGATGTCCGCACGGCCTTTGCCTTGGACGACGGGGAGCGCGAACGGCTGGCGGCGACGCTGCGGCAGACGCTGGGCAAAGAGCCGCGCTTGCACACCCAAGTGGACGAATCCTTGATAGGCGGCGTGTTGGTCAAGGCCGGGGATCGCGTCATCGACGCGTCCGTCCGCGGGCAACTCCAGCGTTTGGCCAAAAGACTCTACAACTAGAGCGAGATTAAAGAATCATGCAAGCAACCACCTCTGAAATCAGCGAACTCATCAAAGCCAAGATCGAGAATTTCGATGTCGGCGTCGAGTCGCGCACCGAAGGGACGATCGTCAGCCTCACCGACGGCATTGTCCGCGTCCATGGACTGAGCGACGCCATGCAAGGCGAAATGTTGGAATTCCCCGGCAACACGTTCGGCCTGGCCTTGAACCTGGAAAGGGACTCGGTCGGCGCGGTGGTGTTGGGCGCCTACACCCACCTGGCCGAAGGCGACGCGGTCAAATGCACCGGCAGGATTCTCGAAGTGCCGATTGGCGCCGAGCTGCTGGGCCGCGTCGTGGACGCGCTGGGCAATCCGATTGACGGCAAAGGCCCGCTCAACGCGACCCAAACCGCCCCTATCGAAAAGATCGCGCCGGGCGTGATCGCCCGCCAGTCGGTCAGCCAGCCTTTGCAAACGGGCCTCAAGGCCATCGACGCGATGATCCCGATTGGCCGCGGCCAGCGCGAACTGATCATCGGCGACCGCCAGACCGGCAAGACCGCCATCGCCATCGACACGATCATCAACCAGAAAGGCACCGGCGTTAAGTGCGTCTATGTCGCCATCGGCCAGAAGCAGTCGTCTATCGCCAACACCGTGCGCAAGCTGGAAGAGCATGGCGCGTTGGCCCACACCATCATCGTCGTCGCCTCCGCCTCCGAATCCGCCGCGCTGCAATTCATCGCGCCTTACAGCGGCTGCTCGATGGGCGAATATTTCCGCGACCGCGGCGAAGACGCGCTGATCATCTATGACGACTTGACCAAGCAGGCTTGGGCCTACCGCCAGGTGTCCTTGCTGCTGCGCCGTCCGCCGGGCCGCGAGGCGTATCCGGGCGACGTGTTTTATCTGCACTCCCGCCTGCTGGAGCGCGCCTCGCGCATCAATGCCGACGAAGTGGCCAAGTTGACGAATGGCGAAGTGACCGGCAAGACCGGCTCGCTGACGGCGCTGCCGATCATCGAGACCCAGGCCGGCGACGTGTCCGCGTTCGTGCCGACCAATGTGATTTCGATCACCGACGGCCAGATTTTCTTGGAGACGAGCCTGTTCAACTCCGGCATCCGCCCGGCGGTGAACGCGGGTCTGTCCGTGTCCCGCGTCGGCGGCGCGGCGCAGACCAAGATCATCAAGAAGCTGGGCGGCGGCATCCGCCTCGACTTGGCGCAGTTCCGCGAATTGGCGGCCTTCGCGCAGTTCGCCTCCGACCTGGACGAAAGCACCCGCAAGCAGATCGAGCGCGGCCAGCGCGTCACCGAGTTGATGAAGCAGAATCAATACTCGCCGTTGAGCGTCGCGCAGATGGCGGTTTCCATCTACGCCGCCAACGCGGGCTATTTGGATGATGTCGAAGTCAGCAAGGTGCGCGATTTCGAAGACGCGCTGCAAAAATATGTCACCTCCGAGCATGCCGGGCTGATCGACACGATCAACGCCGCTGGCGATTACAACGATGACATCCAGGCAGGCCTAGACGCGGCGATCAAGCAGTTCAAAGCAACGCAAGCCTGGTAAAAGGGTTAAACAATGGCCGTAGGTAAAGAAATCCGTGTGAAGATCGCGAGTATTAAAAATACTCAGAAAATCACGCGCGCGATGGAGAAGGTGGCGACCAGCAAGATGCGCAAGACCCAGGCCCGGATGCAGGCCACGCGCCCTTACTCGCAAAAGATCGCGCAAATCATCCGGCATCTGGCCCATGCGAAGCCGGAATACAAGCACCCGTTCATGGAAGAGCGGCCCGTCAAGCGGGTCGGCGTCATTCTGCTCTCCTCCGACCGCGGCCTTTGCGGCGGCCTCAACTCCAACCTGTTTCGGACGGCCTTGCGCCAGTTCCGCGCCTGGTCGGATGCGAACACCGAGTTCGCGGTCGGCGTCGTCGGCCAGAAGGGCGCGTCGTTCTTCAATGGCATCGGTGCCAAGGTCGTCGCCCAAGTCACCAAAGTCGGCGACACGCCGCACTTGGAAAACATCATCGGCGTGATCAAGGTCATGCTGGACGATTACCGTGACGGCAAGATCGACGAGTTGTATGTCGCGCACAACGAGTTCGTCAACACGATGACGCAGCGGCCGCAGTTGCAGCGCTTGCTGCCGATCAAGGCGGACACGATCAGTCCGGAGCTGTCCGGCCACTGGGATTACCTGTACGAGCCCGACGCCAAGGAGGTGTTGGACGATTTGCTCGTCCGCTATGTCGAGTCCCTCGTGTTCCAAGGCTTGGTCGAAAACAACGCTTGCGAGCAGGCGGCGCGGATGGTGGCGATGAAGAGCGCCTCGGACAACGCCGGCAAGCTCATCAGCGAGTTGCAGTTGATTTACAACAAAGCCCGCCAGGCGGCCATTACCCAGGAAATTTCCGAGATTGTCGGTGGCGCGGCTGCGGTCTAGCCGATTTGTAGGGCGGCCTGCCAAAGGCCGCCAGGCGGCTTTGAGAGCCGCCCTACAGTTTGATTAACTATAAGAGGACGAAACATGAGTTCGGGCAAAATCGTTCAGATTATCGGCGCCGTGGTCGACGTGGAATTTCCGCGTGAATCGCTGCCGAAGGTTTATGACGCCTTGAGGGTCGAGAGCGTCAACTTGGTTTTGGAAGTCCAGCAGCAGTTGGGCGACGGCGTGGTCCGCACCATCGCCATGGGCAGCACCGACGGTTTGCGGCGCGGGCTGGAAGTCATCAACACCGGCAAGGCGATTTCCGTGCCGGTGGGCCAGGAAACCCTGGGCCGCATCATGAACGTGCTGGGCGAGCCCATCGACGAGCAAGGCCCGGTCGGCGAGAAGGAGCGCTGGGGCATCCACCGCAAAGCGCCGACGTTTGAAGAGCAGGCCGGCGGCAACGAGTTGTTGGAAACCGGGATCAAGGTCATCGACCTGGTCTGCCCGTTCGCCAAGGGCGGCAAGGTCGGCTTGTTCGGCGGCGCGGGCGTGGGCAAGACCGTCAACATGATGGAGCTGATCAACAACATCGCCAAGGCGCACTCGGGCCTGTCGGTGTTCGCCGGCGTCGGCGAGCGCACCCGCGAGGGCAACGACTTCTACCACGAGATGAAGGAGTCCAACGTCCTCGACAAGGTGGCGATGGTGTACGGCCAGATGAACGAGCCGCCGGGCAACCGTCTGCGCGTGGCCTTGACCGGCTTGACCATGGCCGAGTTCTTCCGCGAGGAAGGCCGCGACGTGTTGCTGTTCATCGACAACATCTACCGCTACACCCTGGCCGGCACCGAGGTGTCCGCGCTGCTGGGCCGCATGCCGTCCGCCGTGGGCTACCAGCCGAACCTGGCCGAGGAAATGGGCGTGCTGCAAGAGCGCATCACCTCGACGAAGACCGGCTCGATCACGTCCATCCAGGCCGTGTACGTGCCCGCCGACGACTTGACCGACCCCTCGCCGGCCACGACCTTCGCCCACTTGGACGCCACCGTGGTGTTGTCGCGCCAGATCGCCGAGCTGGGCATCTACCCGGCGGTCGATCCCTTGGACTCCACCAGCCGCCAGTTGGACCCGCTGGTCATCGGCCACGAGCATTACGACATCACCCGCAAAGTCCAGGGCATCTTGCAGCGTTACAAGGAGCTGCGCGACATCATCGCCATTTTAGGGATGGATGAACTGTCGGAGGCCGACAAGCTGGTCGTCTCCCGCGCGCGCAAAGTGCAGCGCTTCCTGTCGCAGCCGTTCCATGTCGCCGAGGTGTTCACCGGCTCCCCGGGCAAATACGTGTCGCTGAAGGACACCATCGCGGGCTTCAAGGGCATCGTGGCCGGCGAGTACGACGACATCCCCGAGCAGGCTTTCTACATGGTCGGCACCATCGAAGAGGCTCAGGAAAAAGCCAAACGGTTGGCCGCTTAACACTTAAGGGTCCAAACCATGGCTATGACAATTCATGTGGACATCGTCAGCGCGGAGGAGAAAATCTACTCCGGGATGGCGGAACTGGTCGTCGTGCCGGCGGTGGAAGGCGACGTCGGCATCGCGGCGCGCCACGCGCCCTTGCTGACCCGCCTGCGGGCCGGCGAAGTGCGGGTCATCACCGGCGCCAACGAGACCTTGCCGTTCTTTGTGTCCGGCGGCATCTTGGAAGTCCAGCCGCACGTCGTGTCCGTGCTGGCCGACCGGGCGGCGCGGGCGCGGGACATCGACGAGGCCGCCGCCGCCGAGGCCAAGCGCCGCGCCGAGGAGACCCTGGCCGACCATTCCGGCAAGCTGGATTACGCCAAGGCGCAAGCGGAGCTGATCGAGGCCGTGGCCCAGTTGAAGACCCTGGAGCGTTGGCGCAAAAACCGCTAAACGCCGTTTTCGCCATAGGAACACCCGGCGGGTGGAGGGAGCTGACGGCTTTCCCCGCCCGCCGGGTTTTTTATTTGGGGGAATTTCTGGTATCTTCTACTGGGCATGTCCGCATGGGGGCGGCGGCAAGCCGTCCCCGGCCACCCACTTTCTTCCTCCGCGCGCAGGCTATCCCCTGAAAAAGGCCGGGCGAGGGCGGGAAACTTTAGAACCCATCGAATCAAATCCATTCCTGACACCATGGCACTGCAAACGATCATTTTGGCTGCGGGGGCGGGCACCCGCATGCGCTCCTCTTTGCCCAAAGTACTGCACAAGATAGGCGGCAAGCCCTTGCTGGCCCACGCCTGCCACCTGGCCGCGTCGCTGGAAGACAATGCTGTCAACGTGATTTACGGCCATGGCGGCGACCAGGTCCTGGCCGCGTTGGGCGGCTTGGACGCGCGGTGGACCGAGCAGGCGGAGCGTTTGGGCACAGGGCATGCGGTGATGCAGGTGGCGGACTGGATCGGCGACGGCAACACGGTGCTGATTCTCTATGGCGATGTGCCTTTGCTGAGGCTGGAGACGGCGCGGAAACTGATCGGCCAGGTGGCCGGGGACAGCGTGGGCCTGCTGACGATCAGCCTGGACAATCCCAAGGGCTACGGGCGCATCGTCCGCGACGGCAACGGTGATGTCGCGTGCATCGTCGAAGAAAAAGACGCCAGTCCGGCGCAGCGCGAAATCACCGAGGTCAACACCGGGATCATGGCGGTCAACGGCGGCTTGCTGAAGCGCTGGCTTGGACGGCTGGGCAACGACAACGCCCAAGGCGAATATTATTTGACCGACATCATCGCCTTGGCGGTGGCCGACGGCATCCGCGTGGAGACTTCGCAGCCGGCCGACGAGTGGGAGGTGCTGGGTGTCAACGACCGCTCGCAGCTCGCGCAATTGGAGCGGCATTTCCAGCAGCGCCAGGCCGAAGCGCTGATGGCGAGGGGTGCCACGCTGGCCGACCCGGCCCGTTTCGATCTGCGCGGCGAAATCGAGTCCTGCGGCCAGGATGTGGAAATCGACGTGAACGTGGTGCTGGAAGGCAAGATCAGCCTGGGCGGGCGGGTCAAGATCGGCCCCAACGTGCTGATTAAAGATAGCCAAATTGGCGAGGGCGCGGAAATCTTGGCCAATAGCGTCATCGAAAACGCCCGCATCGGCGAAAATTGCCGTGTCGGGCCGTTCGCCCGCGTCCGCCCGGAGAGCAACATCGGCGCCGGCGCGCACATCGGCAATTTTGTCGAAATCAAAAAAACCGACGTCGGCCAGGGCTCGAAGATCAACCATCTCAGCTATGTCGGCGACGCCGTCGTCGGGGCCGGGGTGAACATCGGCGCGGGCACGATCACCTGCAATTACGACGGGGTCAACAAGCATCTCACCATCATCGAAGACGGCGCGTTCATCGGCTCCGACACGCAACTGGTGGCGCCCGTCAAAGTCGGCAGGAACGCCACCATCGGCGCCGGGTCGACCATCACCAAAGACGCGCCCGAAAACGAACTGACCCTAAGCCGGGCGAAACAAGCCACCCTTCCGGGCTGGCAGCGCCCCGTCAAGAAAAAGGTATAAGCCTATGTGTGGAATTGTCGGGGCCGTCGCCCATCGCAACATTTCGCCGGTCTTGCTGGAAGGCTTGCGCCGCCTCGAATACCGGGGCTACGATTCCGCCGGCATCGCGGTGCTGGATGAAAACAGCGTGATTGACCGCGCCCGCAGCCTGGGCAAGATCAAAGAATTGGAAAGCCTGTTGGCGAAGTCGCCGGTCGAAGGCAAGATCGGCATCGCGCACACCCGCTGGGCGACCCACGGCGTGCCGGCCGAGCGCAACGCCCACCCGCATCTTTCCCAGGACTGCGTGGCGGTGGTGCACAACGGCATCATCGAAAACCACGAGACCTTGCGGCAGGCTTTGCAGCAGAAAGGCTACGAGTTCACCTCGGAAACCGACACCGAAGTCATCGTCCACCAAATCCAAGAATTCATGGCGCATGGCGAACCTTTGTTGTCGGCGGTGCGCAAAACCACCGCGATGCTCGACGGCGCCTACGCCATCGGCGTCGTCAGCATCCAGGAGCCGGGCCGGCTGGTCGCCGCCCGCCATGGCAGCCCGCTGGTCGTGGGGCTGGGCGACAACGAAAACTTCATCGCCTCCGACATTTTCGCGCTGGTGGGGGAGACCCAGCGCTTCATCTTCCTGGAAGACGGCGACATCGCCATTCTCAGCACGGACGATGTCGTGGTTTACGACAAGACCTGCACGCCGGTGGAGCGCCCGGTCAATGTGACCAAGCTGTCGGCGGACGCCGTGGAGCGCGGCCAGTACCGCCACTACATGCAGAAAGAGATCCACGAGCAGCCGCTGGCCATCGAGAAGACCCTGGACGGGCGCATCCACGCCGGCCGGGTCTTGCCGGCGGCTTTTGGCCCGCATGCCGAAAAGGCTTTTGAGCAAATCAAGGCGGTGCAGATCGTCGCCTGCGGCACCAGCTACCATGCCGGCCTGGTGGCCCGCTATTGGATGGAAGAACTCGCGCGGCTCCCCTGCCATGTGGAAGTGGCCAGCGAATTCCGCTACCGCAAGCCGGTGGTTTTGCCCAATACCTTGTTTGTCACCATTTCCCAGTCCGGCGAAACCGCCGACACGCTGGCCGCGCTGAAAGAGGCCAAGCGCCTGGGCTATGCCCACACCCTCGCCATTTGCAATGTGCCGGAAAGCTCGATTGTGCGCGAGTCGGAATCCACGCTGATGACCCGCGCCGGCCCTGAAATCGGCGTTGCCTCCACCAAAGCCTTCACCACCCAGTTGGCCGCGCTGCTGCTGCTGGTGGCCGCCCTGGGCCGCCGCAACGGCTTGGCGGCGGAGGACGAGGCGAAGATTGTCGCGGAGCTGGAGCAGTTGCCCGGCCAGATCCAGCGCGCCTTGGAGCTGGAAAACCAGATTGAAGGCTGGGCGGAGCGCTTTGGCGACAAGCAGCATGCTTTGTTCCTGGGGCGCGGGGCGCAATACCCGGTGGCGATGGAAGGCGCGTTGAAGCTCAAGGAAATTTCCTACATCCACGCCGAGGCTTATCCGGCTGGCGAATTGAAGCACGGGCCATTGGCTTTGATCGACAGCGAAATGCCGGTGATCGCCGTCGCCCCCAACAACGAGCTGCTGGAAAAGCTCAAATCCAACCTGCAGGAAGTCCACGCCCGCGGCGGCCAGTTGTTCGTGTTCGCCGACGCCGACGCGCCGATGGAAAGCGTGCCCAACGTCAATCTGCTACGGGTCGCGGCAACCAACGAGATCGTCGCCCCCATTGTTTACACCATCCCCTTGCAGCTTCTGGCTTACCATGTCGCCCTCATCAAAGGGACGGACGTGGACCAGCCCCGGAACCTGGCCAAGTCGGTGACGGTGGAATAGCCGGTTGGTTTGAAGCTTCGCGATGTCGCCGCCCGCATGAAAGCGCTTTTCATCCACCAGAATTTTCCGGCCCAATACCTGGCTTTGGCGTCGGCCTTGGCGAAGGATCGCAACAATCGCGTCGGCTTCATCACGCATTATCAAGGCCCGGTGGAGATCGAAGGCGTCACCAAAATGCGCTATGAGCCGGCCCGCGGACCCCACGCGGACACGCACAGCTATGTGCAGCCGTTTGAACGCGCCGTGCTGGACGCCCAGGCCGTGTTCCGGGTGCTGCAATCGCTCAAAGCCAGCGGGTTCACGCCCGACGTGGTGTGCGCCCACACGGGCTGGGGTTTGGGGATGTTCGTCAAAGACATCTACCCTGACACGCCGTTGTTGCTGTACTGCGAATGGTTCACCCGGCACCGGGGCGGCGACCTCGATTTCGAGCCCGCCAAGCCCTGCGACATCAACGACGTGCTGCGCTACCGGGCCAGCAACGCCGCGATGCTGGTCGACCTCGAAGCCTGCGACGGCGGCGTCTCGCCCACCGAATGGCAGCGCTCGCGTTTCCCTGACGCCTACCGGCCCAGGATAGACGTGCTGCATGATGGGATCGACACCGACTATTTCCACCCGCGGCCCGGCGCGAAACTGGACTTGCCAGGCCTGGATCTTTCCCGCGCCGGCGAGATTGTCACTTATGTGGCGCGGGGCATGGACGCCTATCGCGGTTTTCCGCAGTTTATCGAGATGCTAGGCCATCTGCTGGCGCGCCGCCCCCATTGCCATGTCGTCATCGTCGCCGCCGACCGGGTGGCGTACGGGCCGCCGCCGCCGCAGGGAACGTCTTACAAAGACGGGATGCTGGCCAAAATCCCGTTGGACAGGTCGCGGGTGCATTTCGTCGGCACCTTGCCCTACGGGCTGTATAAGCAGGTGTTGCAAGCCTCCTCGGCGCATGTCTACCTGACCCGCCCGTTCGTGCTGTCGTGGTCGCTGATCGAAGCGATGGCCTCGGGCTGTTTGATCGTGGCCTCGGACACGGCCCCTGTCCGCGAAGCCATCGAAGACGGCGTGAACGGCCTGCTGGTGGATTTTTTCGACGTCCAGGCCATCGCCCGGCGGGTGGAAGAAGCCTTGGACGGCGGCGAGCGCCTGGCCCCGCTGCGCGAGGCGGCGCGCCAGAGCGCGCTCGAACGCTACGCCCAGGCCAAGCTCTTGCCCCGGCATCTGGATTTGTTGCAAGCCTACGCGGACAGGAGGCTGCCGAAGCCTGCCCCCGCTTTCACTTCACTCGCCTGACGATTAGAACTCCCATGGATTCCCAGAAAAACTTCCCCCGCGCGTTCAGCTTTGAATTCTTCCCGCCGAAAACCGACCAGGCCGCCGCGAGCCTGACGGCCACGGTCGCGAAACTGGCGGAACTGAAGCCCAGTTTCTGTTCCGTCACCTTTGGCGCGGGCGGGTCGACCCGCGAGCGGACCTTCGAGACTGTGGTCGAAATCCAGCAAGCCACCGGCATCCCGGCCGCGCCGCATCTTTCCTGCATCGCCTCGACCCGGGAGAATGTCCGCGAGGTGTTGCAGGCTTACCAGGCCAGCGGCATTCGCCGCATCGTCGCGCTGCGCGGCGACATGCCCTCGGGCATGATGTCCGCCGGCGAGCTGCGCCATGCCAACGAACTGGTCGAATTCATCCGCGTGGAGACGGGCGGCCATTTCCACATCGAAGTCGCCGCCTACCCGGAAGTCCACCCCCAGGCCCCCAACGCCGAGACCGATCTGCGCAATTTCAAACGCAAAGTCGAGGCCGGGGCCGACAGCGCCATCACCCAGTACTTCTACACGGCGGACGCGTATTTCCGCTTCGTCGACGACTGCGAAAAGCTTGGGCTGGACATCCCCATCGTGCCGGGCATCATGCCCATCACCAACTACACCCAGCTTGCCCGCTTCTCCGAGGCCTGCGGCGCGGAAATCCCGCGCTGGGTCAGGAAGCGCCTGGAAGTGTTCGGCGACGACCGCGCCTCCATCCGCGCCTTCGGCCTGGAAGTCGTCACCGACCTGTGCCGCCGCCTGCTGGAGCAAGGCTCGCCGGGCCTGCATTTCTACACGCTGAACCAGGCCGACGCATGCCTTTCGATTTGGGAGGAGTTGGGATTGCCGAGGGCTGGGGACGCGGGTTGAAACACTACTCTGGTTTGTGCTTCAAAGCGCCAAAACGTAGATATGAGGGTGGGCAAGCGCCTTTTGGTTTGCCCACCGATTTAGCCGGTTCCGCGTGGGCAAGCGATGCGGAACGGCATCGTCAAATCCCTTCTAAATCAAGATAAGCGTCCAGGTTTCCCGCCATCCTGTCCACTCAATGCCGTTAAGTTAAAGATTTTCCGTTCGCCCTGAGTTTGTCGAAGGGTGGTCGGAAAATCCTAACATTTTGAGAGTTAAGCCGTTCATGGTTCGACAAACTCACCACGAACTGCTTAACTTAACGGCATTGGCTGCAAGCCCCGTCCGGCTTCGGTAGCGAGGTAATATGCGACTTGGTGTATTCACATTTTCTGGTAAATGGCTAGAAACGGTAAAATCTTTTCCTGAGACAGGAATGGGTTACACCATAGTTAATGTTAAATTAACTGATGGTCGTATCTTCCGGCAGGTCTTAATTGACACCGGAATCCTTGCTAGAATAAGAGGTTTATCAAATATTCCTTTCACAGAAGAGGAAATTACTGATATTGCTATCTCTCACGAAAAGTGGGACTGGAAAGAAACGCCCTAAGCTGCCTCCTTTCCCAGCCCACCGCGCCACTAATGGCGGCGTGGCGCAAGCGTCCCCTGCGTAGGATAGGGTCATAGGATGCGCTGAGGAACGAAGCGCATCGTTCGCGTTACTCGATTGATGCGCCTCCTTCGTCGGCACATCCTATGCGATCTGGGCTAGGATACGACGAGAACCCCACTATGATCGCCATACACAAAAACTCATCGTTCATGAACAGGGCAAGCTAATGGAAATCATCATTCCGCAGGTAGAGTTTCTTTAAATTCAAGAGTTGCTCGGCATGGATTTGGACGAAACGGCCGGCCATGAACTTGAGCTTGCCCAAGTGGACAGGCAATGCCGTTAAGTTAAGGTTTGATCCGTTCGCCCTGAGCGAAGTAAGCCTCACGCGCGTGGCAAGGCGTTACCAAGAAACAGCCCTGTAGGTCGGGCGCATCTCTTTGCGCCCGATATTCCGGCGTGATCGTCGGGCGACGATGGAGCCGTTGTCCGACCTGGCTTTTTGTTTGCCCACCGATTTTGCCGGTTCCATGTGGGCAAACGATAGGGCCGTTTGTCCACCCTGTCTACCTGGCTGCGTTTTACTCGCCAGCCTTTGTAGGTTGGGCTGCCAAACAGACGGCAATCCAACCTACGTCACTTCAAAGCATTCCTTGCTGTCGCAATGTCGCCAAATCTTGTTCAAACTCCGGCACCTCGTAATGCGGCGGAATTTCCCGGCTGGCTAACAAGTGCTGAAAAGGGATTGGGCGCATTTCGGCGAGTTCGGCGGCTTGCATCAAAGTCAGGCGGTCTTGCTTAAACAGCAACAGCGCCAACTCCTGTTTCAGTTCCGCCGCTGTCAAATGTGCGGCATATAAAGTCTCATCGGGTATCACGACGGCCATGTGGCAAGCCTCTGAATAGTGGTAGGCAGGCGAAGATTTTACCCCTTTGTGTGGAAGGCTTACAAAGCTTGTTGCGCTTCGCCCGCTTGAAATCCCGCCCCTCCACCCCCACAACCTGCACCATCACCATCATCCACCAAAGGCAAAAGCCATGCGCACCGACAAACTCACCGCGAAATTCCAGGCCGCCCTAGGCGAGGCGCAAAGCCTGGCTTTGGGGCGGGATCATCAATTCATCGAGCCCATCCATGTCATGGTCGCGCTGGTCGACCAGGAGGGCGGCTCGGTCAAGCCTTTGCTGTCGCAGTCCGGGGTCAACGTCAGCGCGCTGCGCAACAGCTTGGGCGAGGCGCTGGACCGCTTCCCGAAGGTCGAGGGCACCGGCGGCGATGTGCAGATTTCCAATGAACTGTCGCGGCTGCTGAACCTGACCGACAAGCTGTCGCAGAAGCGCGGCGACCAGTACATCGCCAGCGAGATCTTCGTGCTGGCCGCGTTGGAGGACAAAGGCACGCTGGGCGAGTTGCTGAAGAAGGCCAGCCTGACCAAGGAGAAGCTGGAAAAGACCATCAGTAGCCTGCGCGGTGGCCAGGCCGTCAACGACGCCAACGCCGAAGACCAGCGCCAGGCTTTGAAAAAATACACCATCGACCTGACCGAGCGGGCGGAGCAGGGCAAGCTAGACCCGGTCATCGGCCGCGACGACGAGATCCGGCGCACCGTGCAGGTGTTGCAGCGGCGCACGAAGAACAATCCGGTGCTGATTGGCGAGCCGGGCGTGGGCAAGACGGCCATCGTCGAAGGACTGGCCCAGCGCATCGTCAACGGCGAAGTGCCGGAAGGGATCAAGGGCAAGCGCCTGCTGTCGCTGGACATGGCGGCGTTGATCGCCGGGGCGAAATTCCGCGGCGAGTTCGAGGAGCGGCTGAAGGCGGTGTTGAACGACATCGCCAAGCAGGAGGGCAATATCATCCTGTTTATCGACGAATTGCACACGATGGTCGGCGCGGGCAAGGCGGAAGGGGCGATGGACGCGGGCAATATGCTCAAGCCGGCGTTGGCGCGCGGCGAGTTGCATTGCGTCGGCGCGACGACGCTGGACGAATACCGCCAATATCTGGAGAAAGACGCCGCGCTGGAGCGCCGCTTCCAGAAGGTGATGGTGGACGAGCCGAATGTCGAGGACACGATTGCCATTCTGCGCGGCTTGAAGGAACGCTACGAAGTCCACCATGGCGTGACGATCACCGACCCGGCCATCGTCGCGGCGGCGGTGTTGTCGCATCGCTACATCACCGACCGCAACCTGCCGGACAAGGCCATCGACCTGATCGACGAGGCCGGCAGCCGCATCCGGATGGAAATCGACTCCAAGCCGGAGGAGATGGACCGGCTGGAGCGGCGTCTGATCCAGTTGAAGATCGAGCGTGAAGCCTTGCGGAAAGAATCCGACGAAGCCTCGCGCAAGCGCCTGGACGCTTTGCAAGAAAACATCGACGACGCCGAGAAGGAATTCGCCGACCTGGAAGAAATCTGGAAGGCGGAAAAGTCTTCCTTGGAAGGCGCGGCCACGATCAAAGAAAAACTGGAGCAGGCCCGGTCACAATTGGAAATGCTGGGACGGGCGGACAACCGCGATTACAACAAGATGGGCGAGTTGCAATACGGCGTGATCCCTAAGTTGGAAAAGGAATTGGAGCAGGCCGCGCGGACGGAAGGCCTGCCGATGCAATTGCTGCGCGACAAGGTGACGGAGGAGGAGATCGCCGAAGTGGTGTCGAAATGGACGGGCATCCCGGTGTCCAAAATGCTGGAAGGCGAGCGCGAGAAGCTGCTGCAAATGGAGTTCAATATTCATAAGCGCGTAGTCGGGCAGGACGAGGCAATCAAAGCCGTGTCCGACGCGATCCGCCGTTCGCGTTCCGGCCTGGCGGATCCGAATAAGCCCAACGGCTCGTTCCTGTTCCTGGGGCCGACCGGCGTCGGCAAGACCGAGTTGTGCAAAGCCTTGGCCGAGTTCCTGTTCGACACCGAAGAGGCCATGGTGCGCATCGACATGTCCGAGTTCATGGAAAAGCATTCCGTCGCGCGCCTGATCGGCGCGCCGCCCGGCTACATCGGCTACGAGGAGGGCGGGCATCTGACCGAGACGGTGCGCCGCAAGCCGTATTCGGTGATTTTGCTCGACGAGGTGGAGAAGGCGCACCCGGACGTGTTCAACATCCTGCTGCAAGTGCTGGACGACGGCCGGCTGACCGACGGCCACGGGCGCACGGTGGATTTTCGCAACACCGTCATCGTGATGACCTCCAACCTGGGCTCGAACCGGATTCAGGAGCTGGCCGGGGAGGCGAATTACGCGCAGATGAAAGAGGAGGTCATGGAGATTGTCGGCCAGTATTTCAGGCCCGAATTCATCAACCGCGTCGATGAAGTCGTCGTGTTCCATCCGCTGATGAAAGAGCAGATCCGCGCCATTTGCGGCATTCAAATCCAGCATCTGCGCAAGCGCCTGCTCGACCGCGACCTGGAATTGGACATCACCGAGGCGGCGTTGGACCGGCTGGGCGAGGCCGGCTTCGATCCGGTCTACGGGGCGCGTCCGTTGAAGCGCGCCATCCAGCAACAACTGGAAAACCCGCTGGCGCGGGACATCCTGTCAGGCCGCTATGAGCCGGGCGATGTGGTCAGGGTGGACGCGGCAGACCATGCGCTGGTGTTTGGCAAGGGTTAAGCCTTGCGGGCCGGGTTGGCGCAACCCGGCCTGTCACTAAGCATGCTAGGTTTACCCCGTATAAGGGGGGCGATGCAGTTTTTCTTTAGTGCTTCGCCACCCGCTCCGCTTGCTGCTGGCGGTTGGGCAAATGTCGGTCGCGGTCATACGGCGGGTCTTCGTGTTCCGGCATCGGATCGTCAGGCCATTCTTCGGCCCAGTGGCGCCGCGCCTCTTCGTCGGCATAATAACGCAGCCAGGCTTCGATATCCTCATCGCTGCCGCTGCTGACCAGGTCGATATGCCAGGCCGAATAATCATCGACCGGCATGCGCGGCCCTTCCTCGCGCAAGGCCTCATGCCATAGTTCCTCATAAAGCTCGCGGTCGCTGAGGTGGTCGGTGTTGTACAGATAACAATGCCGCATGGCCATGCCTTGGATCAATTCCACCAGCTTGGCCGACAACTGCGCGTCGTCCAATGCCTCCGGCGCGGGCAATACCAGGCCGGTTTCGGTCAGCTCGTCGAAATGTGTCGTCCACTCCGCCTCCTCGTAAGCCACGATCCGTTCCCAGAACTGTTCGCGCAATTCCGCCGGGCAATCCTCGGCTTCAAACACAAGCATGTCGCCTTCGGTCAATTCCTCCACGCGCTCACGCAATTCGCTGATGTGTTCTTCGACGTCGGAGGGGGAGGGGGAGGGTGGGACGATCAGTTTCTTAACCATTTTTTGCCCTCTTTGTGGTAGTCTGTATTCGACATGAGAGAGATTATTTTCCAAGTAGCGTTACACCTGAATAAGGATAGTCTGAACTATCAATGTTAATTGAAATCACCACAACTGTCTTTATATATTCGATCTCAAATGCCGAACTAGCTAGATTTTGTATGGCTTTATGGCGATCCGGCTTGTTCTTGTTGTTGAAAGCATGAAAAATCAAAGCCTCGCTGCTATGTTTGTCTGGAATTATAACAATACTGTTCAAGTGATTAGGGTCTTTCCATCTGTTTTTCACGCTTAACTTCATTGCCTCGAAACGCTCTAATGCTTTTATCTGGGTTTCGTAAGGGCAGCTTAAGATTGCCATTGCCGCTGTACTCCAGCCTTCAAATTCTCTATCCTCCAGCTTCTGGCACAAGGCTTTAAAATATGGGTGTAATCTAGGGCGAGGTTTTTTGGCGTTGAAGCCAGCGTCCTTGGCTGTGTAATAGGCATCGATATCAGAAGACATTTCACTGATTATGATGTTGGTTCCATTGTGACCATGCTCGCCAAGAGAAAAGCTACTTTTCATGTATAAGCCTAGCAAATTAAGCTCATGTCCTATGTAGGTCATGTGTTGCTGTATCTCGCTGCGGCGCTTCAGGTAATGTATTTTTAGAGCGGCTAGTTCTAGCATTTCAAAAACAATCGCTAGGTCTGTTACCAATATGCATGGGGCTATCACATGGTCATGCGGTAGCCAGCCTGCTTCTTTCGTTAAGCGTAGATTTGATTGTATCGTTGCAAAATCTTCCAATGTCACTGATAAACGGTAGATGTATTTTATTTTTTTTAGATCAAATGGAAATTTCGGTAATAATTGTTCGGTTTTGTTTGATGCTGTGAGCGCATTCTCTGTCCGATGCTGTAATCGAAGTGATTGTTCCGAAGGTTCAATGATGGCGTTTTTGATGTGTTTGATTGCAGACTCTTTGCCGCCACGTAGTGCAGCCGGGTTTGGTTTGTGGGATTTGGCTTCGACAATAAATAAATTGTCATCAATACCTACAAGTAAGTCGGTCTCGTATATATCAAATTTATAGCCTGTTACTATCTGGCAACCTGGAAGCGCTCTCTTAAATAAATCAACCACCTCCTGTTCTAGGAATTCGCCGCGAATCTTAAAGTATCGCTCCCTCAATTTGCCGTCATTCTCCATTAGGCTCTCAAGAATTCTAAATAGATATCCGGAAAATAGGCTGGGTATTGGGCATAAATAGCTACGCTCACCTAGGTAGATGAGTGGCTTATGCCAAACTGGATTGTCGAGAAATATGTGCTCTGTTTTTTTATCAGCGAGATCGCCAAATTGAATGCTAAGTTTTGCTAGCAATGCATCAAGAGCATCTGCATCAATTCTGAATTCAGTAGCGATCTCATCGCTTGAAAAAGCGAAGACTTCTGGAAGAATATCATTCAGCTTGATTATTATGAGAAGTTGTGCTTCATTGATCTTAATTTTATTTTCTGTAAAATAAGTCATTAGCTCGTCTGGATTTTCTTGTAGGTAAGGGCAAGCTTTATAATAAGCACGAATGAGATCCCGTGTACTGGATTTTTTTCGAATCGTCCGCATTGTTTTAATATGGTCTGTTGCACGTCTTTCTATTCGTCTCATTAATAATGCGAACACATCAATAACAATTGTTGCTGGCAAGCCGAGAATTTGTTCGAAATCTTTGTCAAGCAGTCTAAGTAGGCGTTTTGCAATATCAATGGCGTGATCGAAAAAAGCCCAATTGCGAACAATTTGCGTGTGGCTTCGTAAGTGACTCAGCAACAGCTTTTCACTATTTTTGTGTTTATCCTCGCTTCTTTGCGAGTTAGCCATCTCGCGATTCACGTAAGCATTTGTTAAGCTTGATAATTCTTCAATAATTAACTGAATATCTTCTGGGGTTGCAAATTCTTGGCCTAGTTCAGCATTAGGTGTTTGCACATAGATAGCCTGAAGCAGTTCAAGCTGATCTTGTCGAATAGGAGAGTTTTCTCTGGTTTGACCTTCTTTATCGACTCCGGTAAGAAGTCCATAGAAGGCAATGGTGCTTAATGTTGTAATTGGCTCAAAGGTTCTGGCAAATTTTTGCACATTTGCAAGATGCCTAGGAAAGTCTTGCGCTGCTTTTTCTCCCATAGAGTTGGCTGCTTTTAACAATTCTTCCCGAGGAATGTTGTTGAATGGATGTTCTACAGAAACCATCGGTTGCATATCCAATGGCTTTTTTTGATGCATCGGCTTCTTTTTCAATTTCCGCTTAACAGCGATTTTTCTAGGTTTGCTAATTGGCATTTTATTACCCGAAAAATGAAATATTGTTTAAGTTGGTGCAGTTGTTAAGTTAGGCCAGTTGCTGTAGGCACGCAATGCCAGCCGGAATGGGCCGCGAAGGTTGCCTAGCCAACCCACGATACGCCAGAACTGGGCGGCGGCGAACACCAGCAACATTGCCAAGATCGTGCCGCCGGCCCCGGCCAGCGCGGGCAGGACGAATTCTTCGGGTTTCCGTTGGGCGTGTTCGAGCAAGGTGGGCAAGTCGAACGCCGGATTATGCGGCTCCTTCGCGGTTTGCGTTTGGATGGCAGGCTTGTCGTCGGTCGCCATTGTGTCTCCATGCGAACGGGGCGGGGTGGCGGGTAAGTTTTGGCTGGGCTAGTGGCGTTCGCGCTGAGGATACAAAGTCTTTGGGCTGGGAACAAGGGACGCGGCGATTAGGGCCTGGCAATTCTCCTGTCGAGCCAACATGAGCTATTGGACAGTGTCGGCAGAAAAGCCGTTTTTAGGAAAGGAATTAAGGATGGGAAGAAGGGGGCAGGGTGGGTTTTGCCCTGGTGCCGCCATGGCCGGGCTCCGCCAAGGAGAGATTCCCGCATCCCTGCGGGAACACGCCTTTTTGGTGGGTTCGGCGCCCGGGGCGGGCGCCGGAGCCTTGGTTTAAGATGATCTTGCTGCCGCCGGATCGGTTTTTTCGATGCGGCGGAGTGGGGCGGGGGCTTATTTCTTGTAGGAGGCGTTAGTGGAGTCTTCGGCTATCGCCTGGGCGGCGGTGGCGTATTTGTCGTGCTCGCTGCTCTTGACCAGCAGCAGCACTACGACCACGGCGAGCACCAGGCCGCCGATATAGAACCAAAAGTAGTCCTTTTCTTGTTTTACTTCTACGTCGCTCATCGTTAAACCACCCCATGTCTGTTGTTGATAAAGTGAGTCGCGCGCTTTTGCCAAAGCGCGATAAACCATAGCATGGGAATGATTTGTCTTTTTTGACCGGGGTCAAATTTTGCTCAAAAATCCCTAGATGCCAGCAGGGTTTTTGAGGTGGCGGACTAGGGGGCCGGAAAGCCCGGGTTGCCCCGCGCCGGATCGCCTGAGGGGGGCGGGTCGCCGACGACGATCACTTGCGTGGTCGCCGTGACGGGAAATTTGCTGATGTAGCCATTCTTGACGGTGGTCACTTGGAAGGTTTGCGCGCCTGAGGGGGTTTGCAGATTGCTGTGCCACACCGTCTGGAACGCGCCGTCTTGGTCGGTGTAACCGATGACCACATTCTCGTTGCTGGCCTCGAAATAGCCGGTCGCGGCGCTGATCGTGACGGTCGCCGAGGCGACGGGCTTTTGGAGGCCGTCGTTCGCCACGACGCTGATCCGCGCGTTGCCGCCAGGCTCTATCTGCGCGGGCTCCGCGCGGGCTTTTGCATTCATGACGCCGAACTGGTACGCGGTCGCCAGCAGGGGCCAGGCCAGCCCGGCCAGGCCTAAAGCAAATAAGAGCGGGAGTCTTCGGGCAAACATACGTAGAGGCCTAGGCTTTGCCGCCCCAGGCGGCCTCGTCCACCAGCCAGGCCAGTTGGCCTCCGTCCAAGTCCACCGTGCCGGCCGGCAGCACAGGCTCGTCCCGGCGGCGCAGGCTGACCAAGGCTTCGGCCTTGTCCGCGCCGGTGACGAGAAACAAGGCGTGGCGGGCCTGGTTGATGAGTTCCAGGCTGAGGGAGAGGCGGGTGGGCGGCGGCTTGGGGGAGTCGTGGACGGGCAGCACCCAGCGGTCTTGCGGGTGGAGGTGGCTGGGGAACAGCGAGGCGGTGTGGCCATCCGGCCCCATGCCCAGGATGACCAGGTCGAAGCGGGCCGGGTCGTCGCCAAAGAATTCGCGCAGTTCGGCCTCGTAGCGCTGCGCGCTGGCTTCGACCGTGCCGTCGGTGGGCATCGGGTGGAGGTTGGCGGCGGGGAGGGCGGTATCCAGCGGCCCGACCAGGGTTTCCCGGATCATGCGGAGATTGCTGTCGGGATGGTCGTGCGGCAGGAAGCGCTCGTCGGCGAGGAAAATATGCACTCGGCCCCAGTCGATTTGTCCGCGCCAGGGCGGCGAGGCCAGCAGCCGGTACAGGCGCTGCGGGGTGGAGCCGCCGGACAGTGCCAGGCTAAAGCGTGTGCCGGGGTGTTCGGCCAGCATCGCCACGAAACGCCGGGCGGTCTCTTCTGCGACAGCCGCGGGGTCGGATAAAACAAGGATTTCGCCGTTCATCGTCTTAGCGCAGGGTTTTGTAATAGTTGAGCAGGCCATTGGTGGAGGAGTCGTGGGCGCTCGACGGCTCGCTGCCGGCCATCTCCTTCAGCACGGTCTTGGCGAGTTGCTTGCCGAGTTCGACGCCCATCTGGTCGAAGGAGTTGATGTTCCACACCGCCCCTTGCACAAAGACTTTGTGTTCGTACAGGGCGATCAGCTTGCCCAGGGTTTCGGGGGTCAGCTTGCGGTAGAGGAAGGAGTTGGACGGCTTGTTGCCGGGAAAGGTCTTGGCCATGGCCAAGGTCTCGATCTGGCCGGCGTCCACGCCTTCCGCCTCCAACTCGGCCCGCGCCTCCTCGGTGGTCTTGCCGCGCATCAGCGCTTCGGTCTGGGCGAGGAAATTGGAGACGAGGATGGTATGGTGCTCGCCGAGCTGGTGCAGGCTTTGCGCGGCGGCGAGGAAGTCGCAGGGGACTAGCTTGCTGCCTTGGTGGATCAATTGGTAGAAGGCGTGCTGGCCGTTGGTGCCCGCCTGGCCGAAAATCACCGGCCCGGTGTCGTAATCCAGCCGCCTGCCGTCAATGTCCACGCTCTTGCCGTTGCTCTCCATGTCCAGTTGCTGGAGATGGTCGGCGAGGAAGTCCAGATACTGGTCGTAAGGCAGGACGGCCTGGGTTTGCGCGTTGAAGAAATTGTTGTACCAAATCCCCAGCAAGCCCATGACGACGGGGATGTTGCGTTCCAGCGGTTCGGTGCGGAAATGCTCGTCCACCTGGTGCGCCCCGGACAGCAGCGCCTCGAAGTGGTCCATGCCGACGGCGACCGCGATGGGCAGGCCGATGGCCGACCACAGCGAATAGCGCCCGCCCACCCAGTCCCAGAATTCAAACATGTTGTGGGTGTCGATGCCGAAGGCTTCCACTTTTTCCGCGTTGGTGGAGACGGCGACGAAATGCTTGGCGATGGCGTCTTTGCCTTGGCCCGCGGCCATGAACCATTCCCGGGCCGACAGCGCGTTGGTCATGGTTTCCAGCGTGGTGAAGGTTTTCGAGGCGAGGATGAACAGGGTGGTTTCCCGGTCCAGGTTTTTGACCGTCTCGACCAGGTCGGAGGCGTCCACATTGGAGACGAAATGCACTTTCAACTCGGGGCGGCAATAAGGCGTCAGCGCCTTGACCACCATTTTCGGCCCCAGGTCGGAGCCGCCGATGCCGACATGGACGACATTGGTGATCGGCTTGCCGGTGTAGCCGCGCCATTCCTGGGAGCGCACCGCCTCGCTGAAATAGCGCATCTTTTGCAGCACGCGGTTCACGTCGGGCATCACGTCCACGCCGTCGACCAGCACGGGCCGGTTGGAGCGGTTGCGCAGCGCGGTGTGCAGCACGGCGCGGTCTTCGGTGAGGTTGATTTTCTCGCCCCGGAACATGGCCTCGATCTTGCTGGCCAGGCCCGCCTGCCGGGCGAGCTCGAACAAATGGCCCAAGGTGGCGTCGGTGACGCGGTTTTTCGAGTAGTCGAACAACAGGTCGTCCAGCCGCAAGGAGTAGCGCTCGAAGCGCTGCGGGTCGGCGTCGAACAGATCCCGCAGGTGCAGGCGGGCGATTTCCCATTGATGTTCTTGCAAGACTTGCCACGCCGGAAGTTGGGTGCACCGAGACATGATGTGGTTCCTATGGTCGCCGTTGAAAGTGGGGCCGTTTTGCCCGGCCTTTTTTTAAGGTCAATGCTACTACAGGCGCACAGGCGAATAAACGGCGGCGGCGGGAATTAGCCCGTTTCGATTCTCGTTTGCGCTTGCGGGGTTCTGGGGCAGGGTGGCGAATCTGGCGCGCAGGCTTGTTTTGTCGTCTGATGGGCGTCGGGCGGGAGCCTGAATGAGCGCGACGCCTCGCCTCAGGGCGGATTTTCTGGCTGGCTTGGCAACCGGGAGGCCTAAGCTCGGCGGCGGATGCGGGCAATTTATTCGCTTCCTTGTCCCGCCGCGGTTCTTTCGCGCCGCGTCGGTGCCGGGACACCCGATCCGCCGTGGCTTCGTCCGGAGTAGGCGCTGGGCGCGGTGCAACATGTCCGACCGCTGGATTCAGCGGAATCTGTTTAGGGAATTTTCGCTCCGCGTTTACGGCGTAGGGATGGATTTATTCGCCTTCAGCGCGCCGCATGGGTAAATAAATTTTAATATTAAAATGGTCTGTTGTCGGTTTTAATCCAGTTATTTTTAAAATAGGGTCGAGCTTTTTTTGGGTAATTTTCACATGTCCTGGCGGGTAATTTTTACACTTGACGGCGCTATGCCGCAGGCTTATTGTGCAATACACAATGTGCGATTAAGCCCATTGACGGCAGGGTTTATAATTTTTTGCTTAAGGATACGATCATGAGCCAGACCGATTTGATTGAACAAGTCCGTGGACACATTTCGCTATTTACCAGCCAGTTTTCCATTGAAGACACCGCGCTAACTATAATAAGCGAGGACGCCAATGGTATACGACTCACTGGCACCGTCTCCATTTTCAATGTGCAAAAAGTGGGTTTGACGATCACCGGAAACACGCAAGGCGCGCAGATTTCCGCGACTTTCCCGGCGGGCCTTACCGAACAGGCCGTTGTGGGTGGAAAAACTATTCAAAGTTGGATTCCTGATTGGCTTGCAGGCAATATGGATCTGCAAGCGTTGACATTGGGTTATCAGCTCGCCCCCGCTTCAACCGCTCGTTTGAGCGTTGTCTTGGGTGAGGTTTCAGGCGCGCCTTTGATCGAGTTGCAGGGCTTCAAAGCCAGCCAGCCCGAACTGACCCTCACCCTCGAAAAAACCACTGCCGAAGCACCGTTGGCAAAAGCGGCCATCACCGGGGGTTTGGCGTTCGCTGGCAGCACTTTGGCGCTGGCTTGCGAGGCGGGCACCGACGGCCAGTGGGCTTTCCAGGCGGTGGCCTCGGATATCAAGCTCGGCGGCCTAGTACAACAGATTGCCACCGCGGCGCAGCTTTCGCTACAAGCCTTGCCTGGCGAATTCACCGCGCTGGACATCAAGCAGGCGCGGTTTTCTTTCAACCAGGAGCGGCAGGTCGATATTGAGGGACAGTGGCCGTGGGGGGCGTTGGAAGGCTATTTTCAAAAAGGCAGCCAATGCTTGCTGGCCTTCGCGCCAGACAATTCATTCCAGTTCGCGAATATCTCGGCGGCCTTGTCGGCCGTGGACAAAATCAAATTTGAGGATGCGGCCTTAATTTATTGCAACGCGGCCATCACGCCCGGCGATTCGGTGCGGGTCGTTGACAAACTGGGCTTGACCGGAAAAACCTTGCCTGCCGGTCTGAGTCTGATGGGCACTTATGCGCTGCCGGCAGACTTGCCCGGACTCAAGGGCGGTGGCAAAGTGGTACTGAAAGCCAATATCCCCCAGCCGATTGCCTTGCCCACGCTGGAGGCGGCAATAGCGTTCAACGGCTTGGATTTTGGGCGCGATTTTTCCCTGCTGGAGTCGTTTATCCAGTTGTCCCCTGCGGATTTGAGCTTTGGCGTCGGCTTGAGGTTCAGGGCGCGCCTGGATGATTCCGAACTGTATTTCACAGGTCTGGGCGACATCGCCGCGCCGGCCACGTTCGGCCTGGTCATGTACCTTGAGGATGGCAGCATTTGGAAGAATCCCTTCGGCTTGCCCGCCGTTGATATTGGCGAGCTTGGGTTGGATGTCGGCGCGGATGTGCTGTCGCCGGCCCCCCGGCCCAAGCTTGGTATTCGCGGCAAACTGAGAATAGGGCCGTTCCAGGGCGAGGGCGCGGGCATGTTGAATACCGCCAATCCCATTGAAAGCCTGATTTCGGCCAAAATGAATGAGCTGAGTTTCCAACAATGCGTCGATGTCTTCCTGGCGGGCGACGTTAAGAAGCTCATCAACCAGTTGCCCGCGGAGGCCCGCTCTTTTGCACTCCGCAATGCCGAGTTGACCATCGTCCCCAAAGCGCAGCAACTGGCCGGCAGGCAGTATGACGCCGGCTTGCGCATCAAAGGCGAGGGCACCATTGTCAATCTGAAGGCGAGTCTCGATGTGAATGCCACCTATAAAAATGGCATCAGCGGCACGGCGTCCGTGTCGCCTATTTTGCTGAAGCAAGGCGATGCGGTGGTTTTCCGGCTGAGTGGCAACCAGCCCACCGACCCGTCCTTGATGAGTGTGGATATGACTTTAAGCAACCTGCTTGGCGGCAGCAATCCCTTTCTGAGGATTGACGGTTATGCCGCGTTGCTGGGCATCGTCAGCAATACCAAGGTGGAGATTTCAAAACAAGGGTTTTACTTGGCCACCAGTGGCAAGCTGTTCGGCAAATTCGCCGCTGATTTGGACGTAAAAGGTGGCGACATCCAAGCCGCCAATGGCATGGCCGTGCGGGCCGCGATGAAAAACGACCTTATCAGTTTCTTGAGGGCGGAAGTCCAGAAGGCGATTGATGCGAATACCGGGGCGGAGCAAGCCGCCTACCGGACGGCAAAAACCGAGCTGGGCAAGGCGGAAAACTATTTGCGCACGACGCAAGGCGCTGTCGATCAATTCAATCGGCAGCAGGACGCCGTAAAAAGTGCGCAACGTGAGGCGGACTCCCTGCGCCGGCAAGCCGGCGACAAGAAAAGAGAGTACGACAATGCCTCGTTCGGTTTCAAAAAAGGGAAGCTTTGGACGGAATATCAAGCCCTTGACAAGTCAGCAACCTTGGCATCCAAAGCATTGGAAGGCGCTGTCCAAGTCTTGGAAGGGCTGAAAGTGGCGGTGGATTGGGGCCAGCGCGAAGCCGCGGTCAAAACGGTGCAGTTGGCTAGTACGGTTGTCACTGGGTTTGAAACGGCCACGGCCGGCGCTAAACAAGCGGGCAAGTGGATCGTGGACAAGGGGCTGGGCGGTGTCATAGACATCAAGTCTGCCGAATTTGAAGGCAAGCTGGACGTGTTGAGCGGCGGCAAAGTTTCCATGCAAGTCAATGTCGCCTTCCTGGGCAACCCCTACCATGCCGTCGTCGGCTTTGATTTCGCCAGCCCCGACTCCGCCGTCAAGACCTTGGCGAGCGCCTTGCTCAATAACACCGCCGTCGTTGGCGTCCAGGCCACGATGGCCGGCCAGATAGGAAAAGGCTGGGCTTAGGTGATGCGACGCCCTTCCGGGCAGCCAAAGACCGCCCTGCGCCGACAAAGCGCGTAGGCCGCGGCCACGGGGTGGATTGGATGCGTGCGAATCGGCCGGATGGCGGGGCGGAAAGAAACTGCGGCGGGTAGTTGGCGCGGGAACGCTTCCCCGCGCCGGTCGGACTTCAATCAGCAGCGCTTAGTTGACGCCCTTGCTGTTCAGGTGCGGGCCGTAGTGCTGGTCCACATTGGGGATGTGGCTGACCAGCCAGTCCTTGACGAAAGCGGTGGTGTCCTGGGTGATCTCCAATTCGCCGGCGTGGAATTTCGCCGCCACGCCGCCGCAGGTCTCCAGCAGCTTGGTGTGCTCGGCCTTGTGGGCGTCGTAGCCGGGATAGCCGGTCTCGGTCATCAGGCGTTCTTCTTCGGCGAAATGATCGACCACGTAGTTGACCAGGGTGTCGAGTTTCGCGCCGATGACTGCGCGGTCGCCGCCGGGGACGGCGTCGTGCAGATCGTTCAACATGCCAAAAAGCACCTTGTGCTGGTCGTCGGCGACGGTGACGTTGGTGCCGAACTGTTCTTTCGTCCAGGTAATGAGCGACATGCGTTTGCCTCTTTCTTTTTAGTGTTGGGGTTGGATGTCTGGGGTGTTGCCTCATTGGGCGGAGGGGATTTTAGCAGATTTTGAAACGCAGTTTTTGATCCGGATCAACATCGCGGCCTTCAGCAGGCTTCGCGGCTAGGGCCGGGGATGGCCCGTTTTTATCCGAAGCGGCGGACATAGCGGTTATAATGCGTGCCAGCGCATTAACAACAAGGAGACGCCATGAGCACTGAAAACAAACCCTGGGCCGGACGCTTCACCGAGGCGACCGATGCTTTCGTGGAAGCCTTCACCGCGTCGGTCGGGTTCGACCAGCGCCTGGCCCCGTTCGACATCCAGGGCTCCATCGCCCACGCCACCATGCTGGAGCGCATCGGCATCCTGACCGACAAGGAATGCAGGGCGATTGTCGAGGGCTTGGAAGGCATCCTCGCCGACATTGAGGAGGGCGGGTTTTTCTGGGCGGTCGAGCTGGAAGACGTGCATATGAACATCGAGGCGCGGCTGACCGACCGCATCGGCGAGGCCGGCAAGAAGCTGCACACGGGCCGCTCGCGCAACGACCAGGTGGCCACCGACGTGCGCTTGTGGCTGCGCGCCGAGATCGACCTCATCACGGAGGAGTTGATCCGCCTGCAAACCGCGCTGGTCGACCTGGCCGAGCGCAAGGCCGACGCCATCATGCCCGGCTTCACCCATTTGCAGGTCGCCCAGCCCGTCACCTTCGGCCACCACCTGCTGGCCTGGTTTGAAATGCTGGCCCGCGACCGCGAACGCCTCGCCGATTGCCGTAAGCGCGTCAATGTGATGCCCCTGGGCTCGGCGGCTTTGGCAGGCACCAGCTATCCGCTGGACCGGGCCTTGACCGCCGAGTTGCTGGGCTTCTCGCGGCCCTCGGCCAATTCCCTGGACGCCGTTAGCGACCGCGACTTCGCCATCGAATTCACCGCCGCGGCGGCGCTGGTCATGATGCACTTGTCGCGCTTCTCGGAAGAGCTGATCCTGTGGACTTCGGCCCAGTTTGGCTTCATCGACCTGCCGGACAAGTTTTGCACCGGCTCCTCGATCATGCCGCAGAAGAAAAACCCGGACGTGCCGGAGCTGGTGCGCGGCAAGACCGGCCGGGTTTTTGGGGCTTTGTTCGCGCTGCTGACGTTGATGAAAAGCCAGCCTCTGGCCTATAACAAGGACAACCAGGAGGACAAGGAGCCGCTGTTCGACACGGCGGACACGCTGAAGCACTGCCTGCGCGCCTTCGCCGACATGGTGCCGCACATCCAGCCCAATTGCCCGGCGATGGAGGCGGCGGCGAAGAAGGGCTTTGCGACGGCCACCGACCTGGCCGACTATCTGGTGCGCAAAGGCGTGGCCTTCCGCGACGCCCACGAAATCGTCGGCAAGGCGGTGCGGCTGGGGGTGGACACCCGGCGCGATTTGTCCGAGCTGGCCTTGTCCGAGTTGCAACAATTTTCGCCCGGCATCGACGCCGACGTGTTTGACGTGCTGACTTTGCAGGGCTCCGTCGCCTCCCGCGACCTGGTCGGCGGCACGGCCCCGAAGCGGGTGCGCGAAGCCGTCCGGCTGGCCCGGCTGGAACTGGACAAGGTCCGGCAACTGTGATCACCGAGGAAAGGATTACCACGCTGATCGACTTGATCCGCCACGGCGAGCCGGTCGGCGGCAGCCGCTACCGGGGGCAGATGGACGACCCGCTGTCCGCCACCGGCTGGGAGCAGATGCGGCGGGCGGTGGGCAAGCACCACCCCTGGCAGGTGATTGTCAGCTCCCCGTTGAGCCGCTGCCTGGCCTTCGCCGAGGAATTGGGCGAACGCCATGGCATTCCGCTGGAAGTGGACGAAAGGCTCCAGGAAATCGGCTTCGGCGCCTGGCAGGGCAAAACCCACGAGGAAATTTCCCGCTACGACCCGGGGCTGTTGCAGCGCTTCTACCGCGACCCGATGAACAACCGCCCGGAGGACGCCGAGGGCCTGGCCGATTTCCAGCGCCGCATCGTCACCGCCTGGAACGACATCCTGAACCGCCACGCCGGCAAGCATTTGTTGCTGGTCTGCCATGCCGGCGTCATCCGCATGGTGATGGCGTACATCTTGGACATCCCGCTGAACAATCTTTTCCATATCAAAGTCGCCAACGCGGGGATCACCCGGATCGAGTGCCTGGAGCAGGGCGACGAGTTTTTGGGGCAGTTGGTGTTTCATGGGGGGGCTTTGGCTTAACACATTATCCGTATTCCCTCATAGCTGAGCATTGCAATAGTTGAGCGAGCAAGATATCTGACACAGGAAATCAATATGCCAATTGATAAAACAACGGGCGAAAAAACATGCATCAATGGCTGTGGCCTATTGCAACAGAATAAGCCCGAGGAGTCAGGTTTCTTGTCTTATTATATACCTTCTCTTGCCTACCATAAGGAAGGGGGAAGCATTGTCAACCTTGGATTAGGCTATTCTGAACATTTGGGCTTGCCAAAAGTGCGGCTATATCGAGCTTTACGATGATGAGCTAGGGGAAAAGTGATGGGCAAAGTACTTGCTGGCCGCTTTCCATCAGGCGGAATGAATAACGGTGATTCAGGCGATTCCAGTGGAGGCGATGGTGGTATGGCAGATTTACTCAGGCGCGTAGCCAACCTCGAGGCCGACGTAAAAGCCATGCAAGCCAATGTCAGCCTGATTCAACGGGATCTCGCCGTTGCTGACAAGACGTTGGATCATATTGTAAGCGTGATGGCGACAAAATCCGATATGGTAAATTTGGAAGCAGCTCTGCACAAGGAAATAAGCGCCCAGACATGGAAGATATTAAGCTGGTTTGTCGGTGTGATTGGTCTCGTTTTTGCCATTGCCCGTTATGTAAAACCATAATATGGCGGACACCGGCCTTTTCCAGTCCATCGCACAGGCCATCAGCGAAGCCACTGGCGAGCCCTTCACGCTGCGCCACGCCGCTGCCATCGGCGGCGGCTGCATCAATTCCGCCTACCGCCTGGAAGGCGAAACCCAAGCCTATTTCGTCAAGTTGAACCGGCAAGAATTGCTGCCCATGTTCGAAGCCGAGGCCGAAGGCTTGCGCGAGATCGCGGCGAGCCGAACGGTGCGCGCGCCGCTGCCGGTTTGTTGCGGGGTGGCCTGTGGGCGGGCGTGGCTGGTGTTGGAAAACCTGTCGTTGCGGGCCGGGCGCGGCGCTTGCGACCGCATGCTGGGACAGCGCCTGGCGGCGATGCACAAGATAAGCCAGCCGTTTTTCGGCTGGCATCGCGACAACACGATAGGTTCCACGCCGCAGCCTAATCCACGCGGCGAAAGCTGGATTGAATTCTGGCGCGGGCAGCGCTTGGGATACCAGTTGCAATTGGCCGAATCCCACGGGTATCGCGGCAGACTGCAACGTGACGGGGAGAAACTGCTGGAGCGCCTGCCGGCTTTTTTCACCGGCTATCAGCCGCGGCCCTCGCTATTGCACGGGGATTTGTGGGGCGGGAATTACGCGGCGGACGAGTCCGGGCAGCCAGTGGTTTTCGATCCGGCTTGTTACTATGGCGACCGCGAGGCCGATGTCGCGATGACGGAATTGTTCGGCGGTTTTGGCGGGGATTTCTTTGCCGCCTACCGCGACGCTTTGCCCTTGGACGAAGGCTATCGAATGCGCAGGCATCTGTATAATCTTTACCATATTGTCAATCATTTGAATTTGTTTGGCGGAGGGTATCTCGGCCAGGCCGAAGACATGGCCGCCCGGCTGCTCGCCGAAGCAGGCTAGGCGGCTGGCCCCCTTTCAGCCCAACCCAGCCGAGGTTTTGCCATGTCCCAGCCCAATCTGCTTTCCGTGTTGCCGCTGCTGTTGCTGCCTCCAGGCTCATCCATTGTTTTGCTGTTGCTGGCCCTGCTGCTGCATAGAACCCGGCTGCACCTGTTTTTTTTCATCCTGGGCCTGGGGTCTTTATACCTGTCCAGCATTTCCGCCACCTCCGTTTGGCTGCGCGGCCAGCTCGAAATTTATCCACCGGCCGCGCTTGAACACCTCGCCGCCGAAGCCATCGTGGTGCTGGGCGCGGACCGCCGCCGCGACACCCTGGAATTTGGCGGCGACACCATGAGCGGTCTGGGTTTGGAAAGGCTGCGCTATGCCGCCTGGCTGCATAAGAAAACCGGGCTGCCGGTTTTGGCCAGCGGCGGTTCGGCGGGTGACGGGGAGATTCCCGAGGCCGAGTTGATGAGGGCCATCCTCAAGGAGTTTGGCGTGGAGGTGAATTGGACGGAAGGGAAGAGCGTCAACACTTACGAGAATGGCTTGTATTCAAGCCGCTTGTTGAAGGGCGTTGGTATCGGTGAGATTTTGCTGGTCACCCATGCCTGGCACATGCCGCGGGCGGTGGAGGCGTTCGAGCAGGCGGGCATGCGGGTGGTCCCGGCCCCGCTGGGCGCGATGGCCGCCGGAGGGGCGGCGGGGTGTTGGATGGATTGGATTCCGAGGGCCTCGGCGTTGCAAATGAATTATTATGCGCTGCACGAGATGCTGGGCCGCCTGTGGTACCGCTACCGGTATTACGGCTCGTCGCGGTGACGGCGCGGCCGCTTCGAGCGAAGCGGCCGCGGCGCGGAGGTCACAGCTTGCGGTCGGCGGCGTCCAAGGTCATGGCTTTGAGTTCCTTCGCATTCGCCGCGAAGGTTTTTTGCTCCTGCGGTTGCATGGCGATCAGGCCTTTGGCCAGCAAGTAGCCTTTCGGCCCCACGGCCTTGTCATTGGTGAATTCGGCCAGGTAGGCTTTGAAGCCGGGTATCCGGTCGACATGCGCCTTCTTCGCGTAAAAATACAAAGGCCGCGAAACCGGGTAGGTCATCGTGGCGATGCTGTCATAGCTGGGCAGCACGCCGTCCAGCTTCGCCGCTTGCAGGCGGGCGGTATTTTCCTTGAACCGGCTGTAATTGAGGATGGCGACGGCGTTCGGCCGGGTTTCCAGCTGGCTGGGGATGTTTTCACTGGTCTCTTCGAAATAAACGCCGTCTTCGCGCAAATTGTGGCAAATCCGGTTGTATTCCTTCAGATTTTTCGCCCGCTTGGCGGCCAGGGCCGGATAGCTGTCGCAGCCCACCTCGGTGACGGCCTCGGCGAACACTTCCGCCGTGCCGGAGCTGACCGGCGGGCCAAACACCTCGATCTTCACATCCGGCAGGGCCGGGTTGATTTGCTTCCAGGTTTTATACGGGTTGGCGACCAGGGTGTCGCAAGACGGCTGCTGCTTGCAGGCCGGGTCTGGCACGTGCTTGGACAGGGCCAGGTAGAGTTCCTTGCGGGTCAGCTCTATCGGCTTGGCCTTCTTGTCGTTGACGATGATGATGCCGTCATAGCCGACCTTCACTTCCAGCAGTTCCCCCGCGCCGTTGTTCTGGCAGGTGGCGAATTCCGATGGCTTGATGGGCCGGGAGGCGTTGATGATGTCCGCGTAGTCCATGCCCACGCCTTCGCAAAACAGGGTGAACCCACCGTTGGTGCCGTTGGACTCCAACAGCGGCGGCTTAAGCTTGGCGCTTTTCGCGATGTGCTTGGCCACGTCTTCGGAAAACGGCGCGACGGTGGTCGAGCCGACGATGTACAGGTAGTTCCTCGGGCCGTCGGCCAGGGCCGCGCCGGTCGCGAGCAGGGCGGGCAGGGCCGCTGCGAGTAGGATGGGTTTTGTCTTCATGGTGGCAACGCTTGGAGGTGGGGTTTTACGGGGCTGGAAACGGCAAACCCGCTACTTGAGCGGGTTTGCTGGAATTGCTTGGGGGCGGACTCTGGCCGCCCCCGCTGGGTTGTGTTACTCGCCCGTCCACACCAGTTCGACGCGGCGGTTCTTTTCACGGCCGGCCTCGGTGTTGTTGTCGGCGATCGGGTACTCTTCGCCGTAGCCTTTGGCGATCAGCTTGTTGGCGACGCCTTTGCGCTTCAGGTAGTCGGCGACCGACTGCGAGCGGCGCTGCGACAGGCGCAGGTTGTACTCGTTGCTGCCTTCGCTGCTGGCGTGGCCTCTGACTTCGATGTTCTTCTTCACCGAGTAGGCGCCCAGATCCACGGCCACCTTGTCCAGGATCGCCGTGGCGCTGCTGGTCAGCTCGGCGGAGTCATACTTGAAGTTGACGCCCTTCAGCTCGATGCGGATCGGGCAGCCAAAATCGTCGACTTTCATGCCCTTGGCGGTGTTGGGGCACTTGTCGTCGCAATCGTTGACGCCGTCGTGGTCGCTGTCGCGGGTGGAGCATTCCGGCTGCGCGACCGGCGGGGCGACCACGGCGCGCTGCGGCTTGTCGCCGAAGGGGATCACGAAGCCGACGTTGACGAGAAAGTCGTTCAGCACGTCATTGTGGCGGTTGCTGATGCGGTTGGTGAGGTTGTTGCCGATATACGTGTAGTTCGGCAGATTCGCCTCCACGGAGCTAGGCGCGGTGTCCAGGCGGTAGCGTATGTCGGCGCGCAGCAGGAAGTTGTCGGCCAGCTCGTAGGTGGCGCCGCCGCCCGCTTCGAAGACGAACGAGGAGTTGCTGATGCTGGGGTAGCGGATGCTGCGGTTGAAGTTGGCGGGAACCGCCACGTTGATGTCCGCCGCGCGCACGCTGTTGCTCTGACCGCCGAGGGCCACGACGGCGTACGGGGAGAACGTGTCGCGGAAGAAGAAGTATTGCAGGTCGATGGTGCCGCCGATCAGATCGGCGTTGGTGCGGCCGTAATAGCCGGGCGCGCGGCCTTGGTAGTTCTGCCAATAGCCCTTGACTTCGACGTTGAAGTATTCGTTGATGATCTTGCCGATCGCCAAGCCGCCGCCCCAGCCGTCAGAAGCGTTGCGGTTGCCGGCGGTGCCGACGAAGGTGCCGAAGGGGGCCGCGTAAAAACGGTCGTCAAGGAATTCATCAGCCGCCTGGACGCTGGTGAATGCCGAAAGGCCGGTGAAGGCCATGGCTAAAACTTGTTTCTTCAACATGGTGTGACTCCTGTGACAATAATGCAACATTTTTTCACGAAATTAACTACAGCCTAAATGATATAGGCAAGCCGCCGGTATTGCAAATCCCTTTGTAGTCCGCAGGGCGGGCAACGCGCTGAGAAGCGCGGTTCCAACCCCTTGGCGCCGGGTTCAGGCCCGGTTTCGCAGCAGGCGCTTTTCCGGGAACCGGCAACTGAAGCAACTGCCTTTGCCCGGGCTGCTGGCGATTTTTAGCTCGCCTTCGTGGCGGGTCAGCACATGCTTGACGATGGCCAGCCCCAGGCCCGCGCCGCTTTTGCCCGCGTCGGCCCGGTAAAAACGCTCGGTGAGGCGGGGCAAGTGTTCGGCGGCGATGCCGGGTCCGTCATCTTCCACGTCCAGCGCGGCTCCGCCCGGTTCGTCCCGCCATAGCACCGTCACCGCGCTATCTCCCCGTGCGTATTTTAAGGCGTTAAGGACCAGATTGGAAAATGCGCTGCGCAACTCGGCCTCCAAGCCTAACAGATCCGCGCCGGATTCCAGTCGCAACTCCAGGCTTTGCCCGTCTTGCTGGAGCAGGCGCGCCTCGTCGCACACGGTTTTCAACAGCGCGGCGGCGCAGACCCGTTTCAAATCGGCCTGCGCCCCCGACTCCAGCTTGGTCAGCGCCAGCAGGCCGTCAATCAGCTTCTGCATCCGCGTGGTCTGCTCTTCCATGCGGCGGAATATTTTCTGGTAGCGTTCCGGCAACGCTTCGCCGGCGTCCCCCAGCGTTTCCACATAGCCCCGCAGCACCGTCAGCGGCGTGCGCAACTCGTGGGAGACGTTGGCGACGAAATCGCTGCGCACCCGCTCCATGAAGCGGAGCTGGGTCACGTCCTGGGCGATCAGCAGACGCATATCCTTGCCGTAGGGCACGACGCGGATTTCCAACTGCCCTTTCTCCACCACAGGCGAGGCGATGCCCACGGTGGCCGCGTAGTTGCGGGCGCGCAAAAATTCGGCGAACTTAGGCGCGCGCAGCAAATTGCTGATTTGCTGGCCGATGTCGCCCTTGCGCAGCCCCAGCAGGCGGCCTGCCGCCTCGTTGAACCAGTCGATCTCGTCCCGTGGCCCCAGCACCACCGTGGCGTCCGGCAGCGCCGCCGTGGCCGTGCGGAAGCGCTCCAGCATTTCCACCAGCCGCTTTTTGCGGCTCTTGTTGCGCCGTCTGAGGCGATAAATCAGATAGTAAATTTCCTCCCAGATGCCGCTGCCCTGCGGGATTTTGCCGCCTGCGCGCAGCCACAGCGTGATCCGGTTGATATGGTAAAGCTGCCGGATCAGATAGGCCAGCACGGCCAGGCACGCGCCGATGACATACAGCCCGGTGGTCTTGCCGAAAAACAGCCCGGCGAAGGCCAGCAGCGCCAGCCAGAAAAATTCCGCGCGCCAGGGGCTTTCCATATGGCTCAGGCCGTTTCCGAGAAGCGATAGCCGAAGCCGCGCACAGTCTGGATCAGCTCCTCGCGGCGGTGGTCGGCCAGGATCTTGCGCAGTCGGCGGATATGCACATCCACCGTGCGCTCTTCTATATAGGTGCTGCGCCCCCAAACCTGGTCGAGGAGCTGGGTGCGGCTGTAGACCTTGCCGGGATGGGTCAGGAAAAACTCCAGCAGGCGGTACTCGGTGGGACTCACCGCCAACTCGGCGGGGCCGACGTTGACGCGGTGCTGCTCGACGTCCAGCGAGATGCCGCCGAGTTCGATCTTGCCGCCCTTGCCGAACTTGCCGGCCCGCCGCAGCACGGCGCGGATGCGGGCGGTCAGTTCGCGCGGCGAGAACGGCTTGGTGATGTAATCGTCCGCGCCCACGTCGAAGCCGCGCACCTTGTCCTCCTCTTCGCCGCGCGCGGTCAGCAAGATGATGGGGATTTCACGGTACACCTCGTCCTTTTTGAGCCGCCTGGCCCATTCCACGCCGCTGATGCCTGGCAGCATCCAGTCCAGCAAGATCAGATCCGGCGATTTTTCCGCCAGCAGCGCCAGGCCCTGCTGCGCATCCGCCGCCGTGCGCACAGACAGCTCGGCCTGCTCCAGCACCAGGGCCAGCATCTCGCGGATGGCGTCCTCGTCTTCCACGACTAGCACATTGATTTCGGGCATGTTTCGGTTCTCGCTTCAGGCTAAAAGGGCGATGGTATGACGGATATGTTACAGGCGGGTTAATCGGTTTGCCTAGGCGGGTGGAGGCCGGGCCTGGCTAGGCGGGCGATTATGGCCGCCCCACCGCCAAGCAAAAGCCTGGAAACGCGCCGTCAGATGTTTAAAACGCAGAGGGTGTTGACTGGCCGCCGGGGTGGAGGGGCACGTCGATTTGGCTGAACGTGACCGTGTATTCTTGCTCCCACAGCACGGTCGCGCCATCACGCGGCGCAATGGTCATCGACTGGACCCGTTTGTGGGCCAAATCATCGCTTGGGCCGTACAGCATGGCGAATTCGCCGGCGCTTTCAATCAGCGGCGAGATCAAGAAGCCTGATTTGGCCATCCCGGCAATGAGGCGGTACTGCTTTTGGGTGCCATTGTCCAGATCCAGCGTGATCTGGATTTGGCTGGGCTTGAATAAAATGCCTGCCATGCGCCCCAGCAGCGTGGGCTTGATCTCGACCTGGGCAAAGAGGGCTTGGCCTGGGCGCGGCAAAGGCACGCGCTCTCCGAAAGCGTGTTTTTCGCTGGCCAGCGGCGGCGGTTCTCCGTCCCCGCCGGCGGTTGCGTTTTTTTGGAGAAATAAAAAATCACGCGCCAGGCGGACGGGGTGGTAACCGGCCATCAGCACGGGCCAGCTTGCCCCGTCTTCGGTGGCGGGGAGCCTTTTGTCAATTGGCTCGACGCGAAAAATAATATTCTCGGGCGCGCGCCCGCCGAGGAGGTGTTGCCTATTGGCTTCGGCCAGCTCGGGCGTGTAGACGGAATAGCTTTGAAGTATCGGGCGGGGCGACCAGTCATTGCCGGAGGCGATCAAATAAGATTGATTGAAAGAGTAGATGTCTGTCGTGCCTTGCAATAGGGGAAACGACGCCTGCTGCCGAAGCCAGTCTCGCGCCGCGTCGAACTCAAGTCTTGGCCAGTTTCTGTCGTTGGCCCGGCGGGTGGTGCCGTGCCACAATGATGAAAAAGTCGACTGGAAAGTGTCAACCACCCTCCTGGGCGATGTTTGGATATAGTGGCGGTCAATGCAAGACCAGGCCAACAGAGCAAAAACAATGGCCGGAAGGCTCGGCCAGGCGTCAAGGATAAAGGGCAGCAGCAGTGCCGCCAGCAAGATGGAGCCGCCGGCAATAAGGGCGTGGCTGTCGTGGCGGACAAAACCCGCCTTGAAGGAAAGAAATAGAAACACAAAATACACGCAAAAAAGAAATAGTTTGGCGGCGGGGCTGGTTTGCGATTGAAGGGAAATGGTCAGCAATATAACCGCGCAGGCGATCACATACAAAACTATTTCGCCAAAGCTGCCGTCAAGGGCCATGGCTTCGCTATAGCCGGATATTATAGGTGCCATGCCAATAAAATAGCTTGGCAAGTTTGTCAAGGATTGTCCCGACGCGCTCCAGAAAAACAGCAGCGCGGCCAAAGGGGAAACCAGGCATATGGCCGCGGGCAGCCGGCGTTGGCTGCTCAAAAAAAACACCGAGCCTAGGGCGGCCACCGCGCCGCACAGGAGCAGCAGGCTGCCCTTGACGAGTGGCAGCAGGCCCAGCGGCGAAAACAGCAATGCCACAGACCAGGGCAGCGCGTTGCTGTCGACCAGCCCTCCGTGTTTGGCTGACACGCTCTTAAAGCTTGCCAATCCGACCAGTAATGGCAGCGAAAACAGCAAAGGGTCGTGCCTGTATCCCAAGCCGATGAGCAAAGCGCAAACCGCCAGAATCCAAAGCCTGCGGACGCCTTGCATTAAAATGACAAGGCATGCCCAATAGGCAAAGGCAAGATACAAACCGCCCCCCACCATCATGAAATCAGTGGACGGGTGGTATGATTTCGTCGAAATGGACGCATAGGGGCCATAGGTGAAAATCATGTCCTTGCCAAAGGCAAGCCCCTGGGCCGTCGCCTGGTTTATTCCATATTGCCATGACGGATCAAGGCCGGCCCCGGGCATGTTTGGAGAAACCGGGACAAATAAGGCGATGGCGGTGGCCAGCGACAACAGCCATAGAATGGCATTGGCCAGCAGGCCTGGATGATTGGGGGGGGATTTAATCATTAGGGGATTTATTGGCAGGCCACGTGCCCACTTGAACCCGGATGGCGGCAGTGGTGCCCAAGGGCGGATTCCCGTTGTCGAGCGCGTAAATGTGGAAACTATGTGTGCCGATGTCCGCGGGCAAAGGCTCCAATACCAGCCTGCTGGCATTGTTGAAGTGGCCACCCAAGGCCGCGAACTTGGGCGGCTCAAGCAGCGACAACGCGACGGCGTTGCCTTCCGGGTCGGTGGCTTTGACCGCCAGCGTCTTGATCTCGCCCGGTCTCATGCTCAAATTGACGCCGCCTTCAATCTGGATGACTGGCGCGCGGTTGGTGATGTTCACCGTGACCGCAACGGTGGCGGTCTTGCCGCTGTTGCTGGCGACGACCGCATCCTGACCCGTAGCCCGCGCCGTGACCAGGCCGGCGGCGGAAACCGACACCACTTTGGCGTTGCCGCTTTGCGTCGCGTAGCTCGTGCCCGCCTCCGCCGCCGTCAGGTCGATTTGACTGCCGTCGGCGTAAACGCCCGTGATCGCCAGCGGGAAGCTCGCATTCTGCTGGGCCAGGCGCAGGCTGGCGGGCGTCGCCGTCAGTTGTGTCGGCGCTTGCGCAGGCAACACTTTCAGCGAAGTTTCCGCCGCATAATTTTGGGAGCCGAAAGCAAAAACGACTATTGAGATTATTCCGGCACGACCCTTCGGCACGGTGTAGTCTAGCGAATATGGAGGTGAGCCACTGATATGATGCAAAGTTTCATCCACGACGAAAAGTCCTTCCCCAGGAGCAGGGCCTCCGGCCACGTCGAAGGTCAAGGTCACGACCTGACCAGGTGTGACCACGGTTCCAGGAGCGGGCAGCATCGTAATCGCCAAATCGGCGGGCATCGGTTCTGAGGTTGACAAGGCGGCGGCGGGGCACTGTCTGAGGCTGTTATAGATTCCGCCACTTTCCAAGCCGGCGAAATGGGCGAATGGCGAAGACCTTGCTGGTGCCAGCAGCAAGGCTTTTACGCGATTGAACACATTGGCGGACTGGGTTTCGCCTACATCTCCACCCAAATCCGCATGGACAACTCCAGCAATTTGCGTGGTGGCGCTATTCAGAATCCCACCTGCTTGGCTAGAAAAGGGGACGATAGTGTCGTGATTTCCGTTGCCGCCCAGCAATCCGTCTACCGTAGCATTCACTAAAAACCAACGCATGATGTCATTTAGTTGGTCTTCCGAATGTGATGTTTCGGGGGCGATGCCGATGATAGCGGAGCTTGGCGCGGCGGTTGCCCCGATGTTCTGAATTGGTACACTGCCGGTTTGAAAACCTAGCACCGCTGGGCCTATGGGTCTGTGGATGCAGGCAAAAAATTCCTGCAATGTCGGCCTCCCTAACGTCATACAAGCAAGTTTACCTTTAATATTGGCAGTTGTCTGACAGTTATTTTCCACCAAAGTATCTGCCAACCGTGTGCCACGATGCGGTGTACCAATCGTGATGATCTTGTGGAAATCCCCTTGCCAGCCGTTGTCGGGACGTTTATAGGCCAAGCCGACTTTGGCGACGGTACGGGCGCGGGCGATCAAGCCGCCCATGCTGTGGCCGACCACATCGACTTGGGTAATCGCCAAGCCATGGTTCCCTTTGCTGCGAACCCCATCTTTGGCGATGCCTGTCAAACTATCGACTTGCTGAAATACCTGGGCATTTTCATTGGGGTCAAACGAACTGGCGGACTGTCCAATTTGGCTATGATCGACCAAATACACGTCAAGCCCTAGCCCTCTTAGGTTATTCTCAAATCCTGTCGTCATTCCTTGAATGGGCATTCTCCACGCCTTGGCGCTGCTCCATACGCCATGGATCAAAATAACCGGCGGGGCTTGCAAGCTTAAGCTCTGGTTGGCGGTCGCCGAACTACTGGCCGCTTCGACGGTGAGATTTCGAGTCACTTGATAGGATGCGCTGGAGGTTTGCGGCACGCCGTCCGGCGCATGGAACACCGCGAAAACCACTTTGCCGACATTCGGCACGTCTTGCGGCTGCACGGTGAGGGTTTTGCACGAACCGGCGGAACCGTCCAAGCTCTCCAAACGTCCCCAAAGACAGTTGGCTTGTTCGGTAGGCGTGGAACCGTCTTCCGGTTTCAGTTTGAACGTCACCGGGTTGTCGCTGCGCATCCGCAATAACATGAGGGTTGTGCCATCCGCTGCGGTTCCGTCGCGCTGCACATTGGCCTGCATTAACGTCGCCGGGTTTTGGGTCAAACGCAGCATGCCATTTTGTTGAGTGAGGAATTTAGCGGTGGAGCAAGTCGTTTGGGCAGCGCAAAGTGGATCGATGATTTCCAATGTAATCGGTGATAGCAAAAAAGCATGAGTATGTCCATTAGTGATGCCTGTTCCCGTAATCTGACCAGCATCATTTATTGCTGTAGCTTTATAGAGAATCCAAGCCGCGTCATTGGAAACCAAGAGGGTATTGAGGTCGGTCATAATGCCTCCGTTGTAGATGAAGGCATGGTAGATTGCATCTCCGGCGACATCGGAAAACCCGACGACCTGCCCGCTGGCGTTGATACCCAATGCTGAGCTTGCGCTGCCCCCCAAGGTTCCGAGGTCGCTCATGCCGCCGCCGCTGTACAGAAAGGCGTGGTGTGCGGCATCACTGGTTTGAGACCACCCGACGACATGCCCGCTGTCGTTGATACTATAGGCGTAGCTATAGGCCCCACCCAAGGTGCCAAGGTCGTTCATGATGCCGCCGCTGTACAGGAAGGCATGGGATGCTACATTGCCGGCGATATCGGAATATCCAGCGATTTGCCCGCTGTTGTTTATTCCATAGGCGATGCTATGGGTTCCACCCAAGGTGCCGAGATCACTCATGACACCACCGCTATAGAAAAAAGCATGTGGGTCAGAAACCCCAACGATTTGCCCGCTATTATTGATCCCATAGGCGTAGCTGTTACTGGCTCCGCTCAAAGTACCTAGGTCGCTTATGATGCTGCCGCTATACATGAAGGCATGATATGTGGCATCCCCTATGACATTGGAAACCCCGACGATCTGTCCATTATTGCTAATGCCCTTAGCTTCGCTATAAGTTCCACCCAAAGTGCCGAGGTCGCTCATGATGCCACCGCTGTACAAAAAGGCATGGATTTTGCCCTTAGTCATATCGAATCCGACAACCTGACCACCGTTGTTGATCCCATAGGCGTTGGTGTAGTTTCCACCCAAGCTGCCGAGGTCTGTAATGGAGTAGAGTTCAGCTTGTGCGGCAGCCCCATGCAAGGCTCCCGCGCCTGCCAGCAGGGCTATCAGCAGGCGGACGCCCACCCCCGCCCCATCCCTGCGCAGCCCCGCCATCCTGGCATTGCCAGCCAGGACAGGGCGGTTGGCACCGCTTGCCCGCCGCTCCCCGCTCAACCTAAAAAAACCCGCCACACCCGACACGACCAAGCCCATTAACCAAGCCATTGCTGACACCTCTCTGTGTTGACGCATGCAAACCACCCGCCTAAAGCGGGACTTTTAAAACCTGTTTTTCTGGTTCCTCTCGTTGGAACGCCAAGCCCCAGCCTGGCGTCGGCCAACCCAAGGCCAAGCTGGGGCTTGGCGCTCCGTCAATGTTCGCCTTAGCATTCAAGGCAAAGCGCAGCTTTCTTATCATGGCTTTGACCCGGCGAGTGGGAACCAGGAAATCCAAAAGTATCCGCTGCCGTACAACTAACCTGCCAGCTACGGCGCAGCGAACCCAGTGTCCGCCATTCGTTTGCCCGCCCGGCTACCGGGCGGTTTTCACCGATTGCTTTAATTGCAACAGCTTTGCCTGAGTGCTTTCTAAAATAAAATCCCGCAGGAAGGTGCTGGCTTTTAATATCTCCATGCCAACCAAATCACCCTCCGCATTAAGCTCCGCCGTGATGTTCGGGCTTAGTTCGAGACTTTCCATTTCCTCCTCGTCGGTGATGGCGAGGTGGATAATGTCTTGCGCTTGGAAGTAACGCATGGTCGGATTATTCATAGGTGAACCTGCCGGTGTTAAGCCTGAACTTGATTTGTTGCTGTTTAACCCCAAACTTCGTCCAAGCTGTTGGCATCCAGCAGCCGCTCGCCCCAGGCCAGCAGGGTTTCGGCGTCGGCGGTGGCGACGCGCTGGCGGGCGGATTCGGGCAGCGGGCGGAATTTGCGTTCCAACTGGCGCAGCAACAGCGCCGCTTCGCCTTGCACGCGGCCTTCTTCGCGCCCCTCTCCGAACACGTCTTGGTAAAAGCGGGTCTGTTTCAATTCAACGTCGTTAAAATTGAGCATCTTTTTAATCTCCTCGCGGGTGAATGTCGGCAGTTTATAGACCAGGATAGTTTCCAGCAAATCCAGCCAGTCGATGCCGTCGGCAGGTCGGCTGGCCTGGTGGGCTTGGACTTTCCGCACGATGGGGGCGATTTTTCCGGCTTCGGCGACGATCAGCGCGATTAGCCAAAGCTTCGGGTTGGGGCTGTCCAGCAGAGGCAGTTGATCCAGGTAAACCCGGTGCAAGTTGGGCAGAATCAGGAAAGGGTCGGTCGCCGGGGTCAGCCGTTCGACCGCTGGGCTGGGGTAGATGACCACGGCTTGCCAAGAATGGGCGTCGGGATATTGGCGCAGGTGCAGCAGGATTTCGCTTAGGAAGCGCGGATAGAAACCCTCGTCAGGCTGGAACTGCACTTCGACATAGCCCCTAGGCGCGTCGGGCCGGTCGGCGGGCGGTTCAATGAGTCCGTCGAAGCGGAAAGCGGTTTGTTTGACTTCCTGCGAGACGAAGCGGTAACGCCTAGGCTCCGGCACGTCCAGCCCGGCCAGTTCAAAGGCCAGGGTGGGTTGGGCTTGCAGTAGACGGTAGAACAGGCTGTCGGTTTTCATTTTGTAAGAGGGCGGGTGGATGGGCGGCGGGCGTCCGGGCCAATCTGGCATGGCAAGCCTGGAAAATCAAGCCGGCACTGTTGCAGGCGATGCCACCGGCCACCCAACTCAGGTTAAACTACCTTCCTTCCAAACCACCACACGCACCTAGCCCGGAACCCGACCATGCGCGAAGCCACCCCCCCCACCATTTATCTGAAGGACTACACCCCGCCCGAATACCTGGTGGGCCAGGTCGATTTGACGTTCATCCTCGACGCGGAGGATACCCGCGTCACCTCGCGGCTGACGGTGCAGAAAAACCGCCAAAGTCCGAATGTCAACGCGCCGCTGGTGCTGGACGGGGAGGATTTGAAGCTGGAGTCGGTGAAGATCAACGGCCAGCCGCTGAAGCCCGCCTTGTATGTTCTGACCGACGAAAGCCTGACGATTCCCGGCGTGCCGAAGGTGGAGGTGTTCACGCTGGAGATCGAGACGCGGATCAACCCGAAGGCCAACACCGAGCTGGAGGGTTTGTATCTGTCGAAGGACATGCTCTGCACGCAGTGCGAGGCGGAGGGCTTCCGCAAAATCACGTATTTTCCTGACCGCCCGGACGTGATGGCGAAATTCACCGTGACCTTGATCGGCGACCGTTCGCGCTATCCGGTGCTGCTGTCCAACGGCAATATGGCCGCCGTCGGCTCGTTGACGCGCAACCGCCATTGGGTGCGCTGGGAAGATCCGTTCCCCAAGCCGTCTTATTTGTTCGCGCTGGTGGCGGGGCAGTTGACGATGGTGGAGGATGCGTTCACGACGCGCTCGGGGCGCGAGGTGAGGCTGCAAATTTTCGTCGAGGCGCAGGACGCGGACAAGTGCGGCCATGCCATGCAATCGCTGAAGCATGCGATGGCCTGGGACGAGGAGGTCTATGGGCGCGAATATGATTTGGACTTGTACATGGTCGTCGCGGTCAGCCATTTCAACATGGGCGCGATGGAGAACAAGGGGCTCAACATTTTCAACACCAAGTATGTGCTGGCCCGGCCCGACACCGCCACCGACACCGATTATGAAAACGTCGAGGCGGTCATCGCCCACGAGTATTTCCACAATTGGACCGGCAACCGCATCACTTGCCGCGACTGGTTCCAGTTGAGCCTGAAGGAGGGCTTGACGGTGTTCCGCGACCAGTCGTTCACCGCCGACCGCACCTCGAAGGCGGTCAAGCGCATCGACGATGTGGACTTGCTGCGCACCCGCCAGTTCGCCGAGGACGCAGGCCCGATGGCGCATGCCGTGCGGCCCGAAGCCTATATGGAGATCAATAATTTCTACACGCTGACGGTGTACGAGAAGGGCGCGGAGGTGGTGCGGATGATCCACACGCTGCTGGGCCAGGAAAAATTCCGCCTCGGCACGGATTTGTATTTCGAGCGCCACGACGGCCAGGCGGTGACCTGCGAGGATTTTGTCCGCGCGATGGAAGACGCCAGCGGCGTGGATCTGGGCCAGTTCCGCCGCTGGTACAGCCAGGCCGGCACGCCGGAATTGTTTGTCCATGCCGAGTATGACCCCAGGGCGCGCAGCTTGGGCGTGACAGTGAGGCAAAGCTGCCCGCCGACGCCGGGGCAGGCGGCGAAGGAGCCCTTGCACATTCCGTTCGCGCTGGGTTTGATCGGGCCGGACGGCCAGGATTATCCGCTGCAACTGGAGGGCGAGGCGGAGGCTGGCCCCGCCACCCGCGTCCTCGACGTGAAGGAGGCGCAGCAGCGCTTCCGTTTCGTCAATGTGCCGGAAAAGCCGGTGGTGTCCGCGCTGCGCGGTTTTTCCGCGCCGGCGCGCCTGCATTTGCACCACAGCTACGAGGAGCTGGCTTTCCTGCTGGCCCATGACAGCGACCCGTTCAACCGCTGGGACGCGGGCCAAAGCCTGGCCAGCCAGATCATCCTGAACCGGGTCGAGCAGCTTCTCGAAGGCGAGCGCCCGCAACAGGCCGACCCGCACCTGGTCGAGGCTTACCGCAAGGCGCTGGCGCAGGATTGGGACGACCTGCCTTACCTGGCGCTGCTGTTGACCTTGCCGTCCGAAGCCTATGTCAGCGCGCTGATGAAGGTCATTGATCCCGGGGCGGTGCATGCCGCCTGGCGCGGGGTCAAGCGGGAAATCGCCGAGGCGCTGGCGGGCGAGTTGGAGGTCTTGTACCAGGCCAACCACCGCGAGGAGGAGGCCGGCTGCCTGGACGCCGGGGCCGTCGGGCGGCGCAGCCTGAAAAACGCCTGCCTGGATTTCCTGGCCGAACTGGACACACAGGCCACCCACGATCTTTGCGTCCGCCAGTTCAAGCAGGCGCGCAACATGACCGACCAGATCGCCGCCCTGTCTTGCATCGTAGGCAGCCGGAACCCGGAAAAACCGGCTTGCCTGGAGGCGTTTTACCGGCAATGGGAGCGGGAGGACTTAGTCATCGACAAGTGGTTCGCGCTGCAGGCCGCCTGCCCGTTGCCGGGCGCGATGGCGGTGGTGCGGGGGCTGTTGGCGCATCCGGCGTTCGATTTGCGCTCGCCGAACCGGGTGCGCTCGGTGGTCGGCGCGTTCAGCCTGCACAATCCGGCCAATTTCCACGCGGCGGACGGCGAGGGCTACCGCTTCCTGGGCGACCATGTCATCGCCCTCAACGCGGTCAATCCGCAAATCGCCTCGCGCATGGTCACGGCGCTGACCCAGTGGCGGCGGTACGATGAAAACCGGCAGGCCCTCATCTGCGAGCAACTGCGGCGCATCGCGGGCACCGAAGGCATCTCCAGGGATGTTTACGAGGTGGCGACGAAGAGTCTGGCCTGAGCCCGCGACGGAGAAAAACACCCGACGGCGGCGCTAAGTAGGTGCCCGCGTTTGCAGTGGCGGGTGGATGGCTTAAACTAGCGCTAGAATTTACCCCCAATCGTTTGGAATAGGCCTCATGGCGAAAAAAACACCCAGTTCAGAAACGAAGCAGACAGTAACCCTGGCTCCGACGGGCAAGGATGCGGGCGTGCCCGTGCCGGCCGCCGTGTCGCCGACCCCGCCTGCGGCCAAGGAACCCACGCCGCCGGCGGCGCAAACCGCCGCCAAGAAAGCCGCCCCGGCGAAGGCGCCCGCGGGCAACCCCGCGAAAGCGCCGGCGTCGGCGGAGACCAAGCCTGGAACCGCGCCGGCGGCGGTGAAGCCTGCCGAGAAAAAATCCGCCAAGACGGTGGCCAAGGACAGTCAAAGCGTCGCCGCGAAGCCCTTGGTGGAGGCCGAAAGTCCCACGCCCGCAGAGCCTGCCGCCGCCGTGCCGCCGCTGCCGTCCGAAGCCGCGTTTGTGGCGAGCTTGAAGCCTTTGCCCGTCGAGGCCGGCCATGACGAAGCCGCCAAGCTGGAATTGCTGCGCGAGGTGGAGGCGCAATTCGAGTTGTTCAAAGGGGCCAGCGACGCGATCAAAGACGCGGAGGCGGCGGAAGAGTCGGCACCCGAACCCCCGCCCGGGCCTGCCACGCCGCCAGAACCCGAAGCGCCGCCCGAACCCGAGTATTACCACGCCCCGGAACCGGAAAACCGCTATCTAGGCCCGAGCATACCGCATATGTATATTGTCCAGATCACCCCGGAACTCGCCCCGGTGGCGAAAGTCGGCGGGCTTGCCGACGTGGTGTTCGGCTTGAGCAACGAGCTGGAGATCCGCGGCAACAGCGTCGAGATCATCCTGCCCAAGTACGACTGCCTGCGCTACGACCATATCTGGGGCTTGTGCGAAACCTTCAACGACCTGTGGGTGCCCTGGTTTGGCGGCGCGATCCATTGCACGGTGTTTTTCGGCTTTGTCCACGGGCGCAAGTGCTTTTTCATCGAGCCGCACTCCGCCGACAACTTCTTCAACCGCGGCAGCGTGTACGGCTTCAAGGACGATGTGCTGCGCTTCGCCTTCTTCAGCCGCGCGGCGATGGAGTTTTTGTGGAAGTCGGGCAAAAACCCCGACATCATCCATTGCCACGACTGGCAGACCGCGCTGGCCCCGGTGTTCTTGTTCGAGATTTACCAGCACTTGGGGATGCGCCATCCCCGCGTCTGCTTCACCATCCACAATTTCAAGCACCAGGGCGTGACTGGCGGCCAAGTGCTGCAAGCGACCGGCTTGAACCGCCCCGAGTACTACTACCACTACGACCGCATGCGGGACAACCAGATCCCGCAGGCGATCAACCTGATGAAAACCGGCGTGGTGTATTCCAATTTCGTCACCACGGTCTCGCCCCGCCACGCCACCGAAGCCAAAGACCAGGGCCAGGGCTTCGGCCTGGAGCCGACTTTGCACATCCACCACGGCAAGTTCGGCGGCGTCGTCAACGGCATCGACTACGCGGTGTGGAACCCGGAAATCGACAACCAGATTCCGCGCCACTACAGCGTCGACGACCTCGACGGCAAATACGACAACAAGCGCGCGCTGCGCGAGCGGTTGTGGCTGGCCGACAACGAAAAGCCCATCGTCGCCTTCGTCGGCCGGCTCGATCCGCAAAAGGGCCTGGAGCTGATCCGCCACGCCTTGTTCTACACCTTGCAGCGCGGCGGGCAGTTCGTGCTGCTGGGCTCCAGCCCCGAGGCGCAGATCAACAATTACTTCTGGAGCCTGAAGCAGCAGTTCAACGACAACCCCGACGTCCATATCGAAATCGGCTTCAACGAGGAATTGTCCCATTTGATCTACGCCGGCGCGGATTTGATGATCGTGCCCAGCCGCTTCGAGCCTTGCGGCCTGGCGCAGTTGATCGCCCTGCGTTACGGCACGATCCCGGTGGTGCGCGAGGTCGGCGGGCTGGCCGACACCGTCATCGACAAGGATTTCTCCTGGAAGCCTTTGCACGAGCGCAACGGCTTCGTGTTCCGCGACTACAACGAGGCCGGGCTGGAGTCCGCCTTGGGCCGGGCGATCAGCTGCTATTACGAATTCCCCGGCGATTTCCGCGAGACGATCAAAAACGCGATGCGCAGCGATTATTCGTGGAAGAATCCGGGGCAGGATTATTTGAACATTTACGACTTTATCCGCGAGAAATAAGCCGCATTAGTTGTAGAAGCAGGCTTCAGCCCGCGAGCGAGGTGTCGGACGCCGTGTTCGCGGGCTGTTTTTTGGCGTGTTTTCTCGTTCCCACGCTCTGCGTGGGAACGCCGCCTTGGCCGCTCTGCGGCCCGTTTAGCCTGCACCCAAAGGTAAGAATTGCCTACTTGCCGGCTGGCGTGAAACGTGATGCAGAGCGTCACGGGATGCGTTCCCACGCGGAGCGTGGGAACGATCAACGATCAAACAGAAGCGTATAGGCATGTCGATTTTTTCCGTGCGTCAAAAACTGTATGTTGCGGGAGAGGGCTTCCCGGAAAACGGAAAGGGGTGTACAAGAGGCAGCAATAAGCTTTCCATCTCCGCACAGGTATCGCGGTGGAGAATGGCTTTTTCTAAAGCAGCCGACCGGGAAATTGGATATGGCTCACTATAACAGCCATTACTCACGGTTGGGGGCTTTGCGATTTTTCAGGCCATTGTTTGTTCTTGGATGAATGTTAAGAGAGGATACTATGAACATCGTCACATTGAGAAAATTCATGTTTCGGGCGGGTTTTGCCATGGGTATGTTTTTATTAGTTTCTAACAATGCCATAGGACAAAAAGAGAACCGTCCTTCAGATCCCTCTCAGTTGATTGCGCAGGAAAATATGAAAAATCTTGAGATAAATGGAGCAGTGCAAAAAGCCATCAATGATAGCGGGATTCTTCGAGACAAAATTGATGCCAAGATTCATTCCGAGTTCACCGAACTTAAAGCCGAGGTTCGAGATATTCTGGATTTTATGAAGTCTTTTATTTATAGCATATTTGCCTTGTTGGTTGGATTGCTTGGGGTGCAGCTTTACATAGTTGACTCAAGAGTTAGAAGTGAAATAGGGGTGCGCAGCGAAAAAACCATAAACGAGATAAAGCGCAAGTTTAAATCGCAAATGGAGACAGCCCTAAAAGAATTGCGTCAGCAGTTGAATGACACGCACAAGGAGGAAGCCAGAAAAATCCATAATAGTTTAGATTTTCAACGATCACTGGTATCTCTGAGCAAGTTAAGGGCTGATGTGGATGAACCCTCTTTACGCCACCCTTTATCACAGAGAGCAAAGTGGGAGATTGATAAATATCTAAAAGCCATAAAAGACAGGCCTGAGGACAGTTTATCAGCTCTTGACCTTGAGATAAAAGGCGATTCATTTCATTATTTGGCCGGCCCATCCACACCTGATGCTCGGATGGAGATTGAAGACGAAGCAATTTTCAGTTACACAAAAGCACTACGCATGTTGGCAAGCGACAAAGAAAAAATGACTTTACCAGAAGACATGGAATGCAAGCCAGAGAATTATGAACTATTTCGCAAGCTGGCAAATGCTTATGCTGGCAGGGAAAAATATCGTAATGCCTGCTTTCTATATAAAAAACTTACGGAGGATAACAAGTTTAGCGATATTGCAAACTTGGATGCGCGAGTCTGGTTGAGTTGGGGCGATGCTTGTCAATCCCAACACAAATTTGAGAAATTCGAGGAAGCCATTGACAAGTACAAGAAAGCAATGGAGATTAGCCGCGAAGACAACCGGCCTGGCTCTATCTATTGGGAGGCGGTATACCAAAAGGGAAACGCATGCACGGCGATTGGGAGCTACAAAGACACAATAGAGTGTTATACAGAGATAGAGAAGGAAATAAAGAAAGCGAAAGTGAGCAACCCATTCGCCTTTCAATACTTTAAATGGTTTTTCTTTAGCATGGGCGATGCGTACCGAAAAGCAGGGGGGCAAGAAAATCTAGCCAAAAGCATTGTTTATTATAACGAAGAATTAGGGATTTTAACTATAGACGAGGATCAAGATTCTCGAAACAATAGATTGGGGGAGACAAACTACAGGCTAGGCAGGGTTTGTGCGGATCAAGGATTGTATGAAGATGCCATAAAGCTTTATCAAGTGGCAGACGAATATGACTATTTAAGTAAATATAACTATTTGAATCACAAATCGTATGCGGCCCTCGCGTGTTACGGATATGCCCTAAGGCAATCTGATGACGAGGAAAAGAAAAAAGACGGATTATCTAAATTGCGTGAAGCGATTGATAAGGCTTCGGCGAAATGGGATGAGCGAAATAAAGATTTTGACAAGGATGGTATAAATGACGAACAAAAGTACTATCTTGCCATGTGTTACGCCTTGTCCGATGGCGACGCTGACAAGGCCAAAGCATTGAAGTTATTGCAAGATATTGTCAAAAATCCAACCATGAAGATTTGGGTTCAGGCCGCTAACTATTCCGACTTTGTGACAATCAAGAATGAGATCAAAGCACTCATTAAGTCAACTTAACCCTCGTTGGCCCGTCATTTCATTTAAAACACTAAGCCACAGCTTAATTATAAGGCAGCGTATGCACGAACCCCTTTGGATGGCCGACCAGGTCATGTACGAAATATTCCCCGACCGCTTCGCCATCGGGGAGCCCTACACATCAGAGTCAAAACTCGCGCTGGCACCTTACCATCGGGCAACCGACTATGTGAGGCGGGGCTGGGATGAGCTGCCGGTGAACCCGTCATGGGGCAAAGACTTTTTCGGCGGCGATTTGCGCGGCATCGCCGACCGTCTCGGCCACCTCCAGGAGCTCGGTGCCACGGGCGTGTTTTCGACGCCAATTTTTTCCGCTCCTTCCAACCATAAGTACGATGCCACGGATTTTTTTTCCATCGACGAGCAATTTGGTGGCGACGAGGCTTTGACGGATTTGATCCAGCAGATGCACCGTTTGGATATGCGGCTGGTCATGGACGCCGCGTTCAACCATGTCAGCGATATCCACCCCTGGTTTTTAGCCGCAAAACAGGGCAAGAAACCTTTTAAGGACTTTTTTGCCTTCAAGCCGGATGGTGGTTATCAGTGTTGGCGCGATTTGCGTCAAATGCCGGAGCTTAATCTCGACAACGCCGAATTGCAGGGCATCCTCTATCGTAACAGCGACAGCGTGTTGCAGAAATATCTGGCGATGGGCTTGGACGGTTGGCGCTTTGACGTGGCAGTCGATCTCGGCCTGGAAGTCGCCAAGGCCATGCGGCTCGCCTTGCAAGAGCGGTTTCCCTCCGCCGTCATGATTGGGGAAGTCATGAATTACGCCGCCGAATGGACTAATGGCGACGACAGGTATCATGGAGTGATGAACTACTATTTCCGCGACGCCGTGCTGTCTTGGTTGCGAGGGGAGGCTTCGATGCGACAAATGAACTCCGTCGCCGAAGAATACTATCAAGGTTACGGCATGGACGGGGCGCTTTGTTCATGGAACATATTGTCCAGTCATGACACGCCGCGCCTGAAAAATATGCTGCCCGATAAGGCCCAGCGGCAATTGGCAGTCATTGCTCAGTTCACCCTGCCCGGCGTGCCTCTGGTGTATTATGGTGAAGAAATTGGCATGGACGGTGGGGGTGATCCGGATTGCCGCCGCCCGATGATTTGGGATCGGCAGCGCTGGGACATGGAAACCTTTGAGTTTTATAAAAAGCTCATCTCGATCCGGCAGTCGCGCGCCGAATTGCGCCGTGGCAAGCTCATCATGCTCGGGCACCAATTGGACACTGACGCCATCGCATTCCTCCGTTACACCGACAAGCCGAATGAAGTGTCGCTGGTGCTGATTAACAATGCCGCAACCCCTCTGAAGCAGCGCTTATTTACCCCGCACTCCCACCTATACCATCAGTTGCCGATGAAAAACCTGCTCTGCCCCGAGCAAAGTTTGATAAGAATGGAGGCCGGCAATTTGGATGTGGAGATACCGGCGCGCTCCGCCGCAATCCTGGTGCCGACCGATGATCAATTTAAGGAATATAAATTCTTCAAAGAGCGTAATTTGGCCTGAACATGAGAATTTACAATATCTTCCCCCTACTTGCTGGCCCTTTCAATCACTGGACTTCCCACCTGACCGGGGCGGCGGAAATGGGTTTCAACTGGATTTTCACAAATCCAATCCAGAAGCTTGGTGCTTCGGGCAGCCTTTACTCGATCCAGGACTATTTCGCCATCAACCCGGCGCTGTGCGCCGGCGCGGACTCGGCGGAGGCCCAAGTCCGCGCGATGGTCAAGGAGGCGGAGGGCCTGGGGCTGCGCTTGATGATCGACCTGGTCATCAACCATTGCGCCTATGACTCGGATCTGCTGAAGCAGCACCCGGAATGGTTCGCCAAGGACAACGGCCGCATCGCGAATCCGTTCTGCACGCACGACGGCCAGAAGGTGGTCTGGCAGGATCTGGCCCAGTTCGACCACCACCATTCGTCCGACCCGGAGGGCTTGTTCCGCTATTGCCGGAAGATCGTCGATTATTTGATCGGCCTGGGCTTCAAGGGCTTCCGCTGCGACGCCGCCTACCAGATTCCGTCCGGCTTTTGGAAGCGCTTGATCGAGGAGGTGCGGCGCGACCATCCTGAAGTCGTGTTTGTCGCCGAGACCTTGGGCTGCTCCCCCGACCAGACCCGGCAGACCGCGCAGGCCGGCTTCGACGCGGTGTTCAACAGCTCGAAGTGGTGGGATTTTGAAAGCCCTTGGCTGATGGAGCAATACCATCTGACCCGCGCCACCGTGCCGTCGATCAGCTTCGCGGAAAGCCACGACACGCCCAGGCTGTTCGCCGAGCAGCATGGCAACGTGGACGCGATGAAGCAGCGCTATCTGTTCTCCGCGCTGTTCTCGGCGGGGGTGATGATGCCGATGGGGTTCGAGTATGGTTTCCGCAAGCAGATGCATGTGGTGGACACCAAGCCGTCTGATTGGGAGGAGACCGGCGTGGATCTCACGGCGTTCATACGCGATGTCAACTTGATCAAAAGCCACTACCGGGTGTTCCAGGAGGAAAGCATCACTGAAGTGTGGGGCTGCTCCAACCCGGCCTTGCTGTTGATCTGGAAGGCGTCCCCCCACGATTCTTCGCAGGCTTTGATTATTCTGAACAAGGACATCTGGAACCGGCAGTATTGCCACATCGACAACCTCCAGCATTATGTGCAGAACGCGCCCACGCTGGTGGACGTGTCGCCGCAATGGGCGATGGAATTTTTGCCCGTGCCGTTCGATTTTGACCTGCTGCCCGGCATGGCGCGGGTGCTGGTGACCGGGCCTAGGCTGGATTCCGGCGCTTGAACTTTTTCGAGGATAACCGGTCTTTAAGGTTAGGTGTCGGGAACGACGCCCGCCGCTCGCACTCCCTGAGTGGCGATTCTACCCCGGCTCCCCCCTAGCCGGGATTATTGACTCCGAAGCCGCCCCCCTTGGCTTCGGAGTTTTTTTTGGCCCGCCGGGCGGCTGCCCGGCTTTCCGGCTGGCGGCCGCCGGCGGCGCTATAATCTTTGGCATCCTTGGCAAGCGCATGGCGGAGTCAATATGGCCGGCCCGGACGATGAGTTGCGGAAAAAGGTGGAAAGCCAGGCCGCCCGCATGCGGCAGGCCGACCGGGAGCGGCCGACCTTGCTGGCGCAGACGGTGTACGTGGGCACCTTGGGGCTGCTGTTCGCGCTGCCGATGGTGGCCGGCGCTTATCTGGGGCGCTGGCTGGACGGCCTGTCGCCAGGGTATTCCCTGCGTTGGACTTTGGGGCTGATCGTCGCCGGCGTCGTCGTGGGCCTGGTCAATGTTTATCTGTTCATTCAGGAATGAGCCATGGGCAACGATTTGAAAGCCGCGGTGCTGTTCGCCTTCGGGGATTTCCAGGTCACGGTCACGGTGGCGACCACCTGGGGCGTCATGGCCGTGCTAGGCGTGTTTTCCTGGTTTGCCACGCGCAAGGCCCAATCCCGCCCCGGCTTGTTGCAAACCTTCGTCGAGGGCGTCGTCGCCACGCTGGAGGAGGCCATCGCCGCCGCCGCCCCGCAACATGCGCGGGAGCTGCTGCCGTTCATCGGCAGCTTGTGGATTTATCTGGCGGTGGCCAACCTCGTCGGCCTGGTTCCGGGCCTGCACTCGCCGACCCGCGACCTCTCCGCCACCTCGGCCTTGGCGGTCCTGGTGTTTTTCTCGGTGCATTGGTATGGCATCCGCTCGCAAGGCTTGAAGAATTACCTGCGCCATTATTTGAGCCCCAGCCCCATCCTGCTCCCCTTCCATCTGATCAGCGAGGCCACCCGCACCATAGCCTTGGCAATCCGCTTGTTCGGCAATATGATGAGCCTCGAAACCGCGGCCCTGCTGGTGCTGATGGTGGCCGGCTTCCTCGCCCCCGTGCCTTTGCTGATGCTGCATGTCGTCGAGGCGCTGGTGCAGGCTTACATTTTCGGCATGCTGGCGCTGATTTACGTGGCGGGGGGGATGCAGTCGCAGGAATTGCGCCAGCGCAAGGATGATTGACGCCCCGGCCAGCCCTTGGAAATCCGGGGCGTCAACCTCGCTTGGCAATTTGAACTGCTTTTCAACAACAAACGGCAAATCCATGAACGACATGACCTGGTTCACCCTGGTTTCCACCGCGGCGGCGACCTTGGGCATCGCCCTGGGCGTCATGTTTCCGGCGTTCGCCATGGGCAAGGCCATCGCCGCCGCCCTGGCCGCGCTGTCGCGGCAGCCGGAGGCGGAGAAATCCATCATGCGCACATTGTTCATCGGCCTGGCGATGATCGAGTCGCTGGCCATTTACGTGCTGGTGGTGGTGCTGATCGTGCTGTTCCGCAATCCTTTGCTGGAGTACTTGTTGAAATGAAAATGCTTTCCGCCACGCTGTCCAAGCCCGGCGGCAGGGAGGTGAACGAAGACGCGCTGGGGTGTTTGAGCCTGGAGGCGGGCGCAGGCTGCTGGGCGGTCGCGGACGGCCAGGGCAAGCGGGGCGGGGGCGACCTTGCCGCGCAAAAGGTGGTGCGGGCGCTGTTGGACGCCTTTGCCGCCCGGCCCCAGGCGGAGGAGGAAACCCTGGCGCGGGCCGTGCGCTCGGCGCAACAGGCCATTCTCAACCTGCAGGCGGAAATCGTCCGGAACCAGTCGCTGCGCGTCGCCGCCGCCGTGCTGTGTGCGAGCGGGGGGGGCGTGTTGTGGGCGCACATCGGCGATGTCCGGGTGTATGCCTTCCGCAACGGCGAGTTGCTGGCCCAGACCAAAGACCATAGCGTCCCGCAGACGCTGGTCAACGCGGGGGAGATTGCCCCGGCGCAAATCCGCGGCCACCCCGACCACCACCGCTTGCTGCGCTCCATCGGCGCGCCGGGGGCCGTGCAGCCGGCGATTTTGGAAAACCGGCTGATGCTGCGGCCCGGCGATTTGTTTTTGATCTGCTCGGACGGATTTTGGCGGCACGTGACCGAATTGGAAATGCTGGTGGACTGGTGCAAAAGCGCCAGTTTGGAGCGGTGGCTGGAACGCATGGAAATACGCTTGTTGAAGGCGGCGCCGGCGGGGAGTAGTGACTGCTACAGCGCCCTCGCTTTGCTGGCGGAGGCGGACTTGTGACGGGCGGCGGCCAGGTCAAAGTCGGCAATGCCCAGTATATCGGCGCGCGGGGCGAGCAGCAGGACTATTTAGGCATCACCGACGAGCACGACGCCGACTTCGTCAGGCACGGCGGCGTCGTGGCCGTGGTCGCCGACGGCGTCGGCGGGCATGCCCATGGCGGGGAGGCCAGCCAGGTGGCGGTGCGGGAGTTTCTGCGCGCCTACCGGGCCAAGTTTCGGGGGACGTGGATTCCCGACGCGCTTTATCTCGCCGTGAAGGCGGCCAACCACGCCGTCTGCGAATTTGCCGAAAGCCAAGGGCAGGCGGGAAATTGCGGCACCACCTTGGTGGCGGCGGCGTTGCATCCCGAATCGGGCTCCCTCCACTGGGTCAGCATCGGCGATAGCCGGCTTTATCTGCTGCGC